>Ga0265293_10005977_pt1 | contig 19857 bp, 20 predicted proteins | sample Munlanlewell138R_FD_192505 | JGI IMG/M metagenome (GOLD analysis project Ga0265293, IMG submission 192505) | Leachate microbial communities from a municipal landfill in Southern Ontario, Canada - Leachate well 138R | ecosystem: Engineered > Solid waste > Landfill > Unclassified | place: Canada... | reverse complement strand
ATCCCTTTGATTGCTTCTAGGGCTACCTCAGCCTTGAAGGCTGAACTGAATTTTCGACGATGTTTTTTCATAGGACGTAAAATTAATAAAGTTAATTTATCTGTCCAGTTTTTCTAGACCAGCTCAATACAATCATATACAGAAGAAACTATTCAAGAACCATTTAAGAACCTAATTAAGCCTTTTTTTAGTTTAGAAAAAATCTTTTTCAATATTATAATAGAACCTTTTGTACCCCGAAAATTTGTAGAAAAATTTTTGAAAGATTCTAAAATTAGACTATTCAATTTTTCCACACTAACTGGAATAGGAGAGAATCTAAGAGACAATGAGATAAGTGTCGAGAACCAGACTTTTGAAGTTAGCATTAATATTAAACCTAAAGAAGAAATTAAATCAAGCGAAAAGGGACTAATTGATAAAGTTTTTTCAGCAATTGGTCTTAAGAAATTTGACAACAAACAACTTTCTGAACTTGACTCGAAAGTTTTTGTAGAAAGTGGACCAAAAAAAAGAAGGGCAAATTATAATTTAGAAAAAGAAATAAAAAACATAAAACCTACAATTTATTTAGAAGACGAAGGAATAGAAATTGATGAGACTACTAGTTTACCAAACTTTGAACAAATCAAAAAATTTTGTTTTGAATTACTTGAAGAAGTAATTCATGAACACAAAAAAAATTTACAAGTAGATGAACTTTAAAAAAAACTTAAAAGATTTAATTTACGATGCTCATAGGTTTCAATATACAACAATTACAGATACTAAAGAAACCGCTGAACAAAAGAAACCTTTGTGCTTTTTTACTAAGGTTCAGTGGCTTTTCATAATTATTTCAATAATTTTTGCATCCTTAATAAAAAATGGGTTTAAAATTGATTTTGCAGGTTATATTATTTCTGGCTTATCACTATTTATAGGTGTCTTTTTTACTTTTTTAATAACTTTGTATGATAAATTTCAAAAGTTTGATTTTTCGATACTACCTGAGAAGCAAGATGAGGGAAAGCTATTTCAAAATACTAAACGAAAGAATTTTTTTAAAAGAATTTCTGTTCTTTCTCTTTATTCTGTTCTTCTTTCTATTTTACTAATTACTCTATTGTCATTAACATTACTATTCACAGAAGAAATTAATAATTATCTAAATATCTTTGAATTTATCTATAAAATAAAATTTTATCATGCAACAGAAATAATTAAAAATATTTTTATTTTTCTTTATCGTTTGATAACATTTTATTTCTTATTTAACTTTATTTCAATCACTATATTTATTATTTCATCATACTATGATTTTCTTATTGCTGAAATCCAAAATAAAAAAATTAAATAATGTTTTATCTAGATAACATAAAAATATATCCTGAAATAGGAATTCATAAAATAGGTAATAAATTCGAAGGGGAGAAATTGCTTTTGTCTGAACAATCTATTTTCCTTTCAGAAGAGATAAAAACAGATTTAAAAACTTATTTTTTGAATTCCTTTAAACCAAACGAATCATATAATTTCTTCCATGATGTGAGTTTGAGGCTAAATGAGGTCTTTGAATATGTTAGTCAGGCTTTTGAAAACAAAGAACTATTCTTTAAACAGTCCCGAAATATTGCTAAACATTTATATAATCAAACTACCCATCCTAAAATTAAAAGTGGGGAACTTCTTGTGACTTTTATTACAAACTGTATAGTTAATGGAAAAGAAGTAGTTGGAATTGCATTATTCAAATCCGAAAATAAAGATACATTCTTAGAAGTGGAACAAGTAAATGATGTCTTTGAAATTGAAAGCAGAAAGGGAATCAATTTCAATAAATTAGATAAAGGTTGTTTGATATTTAATACTGAAAAGGAGAATGGTTATATATTATCTGTTGTTGACAACACAAACAAAGGAAATGAAGCACAATATTGGATGAATGATTTTTTAGGTGTGAAACCTATTAACAACGAATATCATCAAACCAATCAATTTCTAAGCCTTACCAAACAGTTTGTCACCAAACAGTTAGATGAAGAATTTGAAATCAGTAAACCTGATAAAATAGATTTGCTTAATCGTTCAGTAGATTATTTTAAAAAACATGATCAGTTTGACAAGGAAGAATTTGAAGCAGAAGTTTTTAACGATTCAAATTTAATAGAATCATTCCGTCAGTTCGATAAGGTTTATAGAAATGAAAATGAAATTGAATTAGATGACAACTTTATGATTTCCGCACCGGCTGTAAAAAAACAAGCCCGGGCTTTCAAAAGTGTTCTGAAATTAGATAAAAACTTTCATATTTATATCCATGGCAACCGGGACATGATAGAACAGGGAGTTGACAAAGACGGTCGGAAATTTTATAAAATTTATTACGAAAAAGAAACTTAAAATGTGTTATATTGACATGGAGACAGAATTAGACTTTTGACAGTCAAACTTTTGTTTGAATGTTGAGATCAAAACAAGTCGATGACTCCAAAAATAGTGGACCGGCAGGATGAAGATAGAAATCTGACTATCGTATTATAGACGCAGGTTACCGGATGGATACGCAAAACAGGCCTGCCGTTCCTATGAACAGCGAGACCTGTTGTCATTTTGTTTACTGCTGGAAATTTTATTGCTTAGTTGCCAATATTGATATCTAAAGATTTGGTGATTTTCCCTATATTTTCCGGGTCAATTATCCCCTGAATACTGATTAGCGTATTATTTTCACCACTTACTACAAGCACGAGATCCGATATTTTTCCGCTTGCATTTTCTTTTGAAAAAAAGCGTACAACCTCATTGGCTTCCGTTATTTCCATCAACATATCATACGCATTGTTTTTGAAGAAGCCCTCTTTTTCAAGCTCTTTGTAAAAATTAATTTGTTCAGTGTTTTTTAGATTATCAGACGTAAGAATACGTATCGCCTTTAGTTTGGAAAGTATCTCTTCAGCCGGATCATCTTCGATTCCCAGCTTGCTTGCCAGGCTAAGTAATTTGCCCGAGATATTTACAGTGGTGAAACCCTCCTGATTGGCATATTTTTCAAACAGTTTATCAACTGGGGTTTTTTGTGCCGACAGCATTGCTGGAAGCAAAACGGCAAGAATTATAATCAATCGTTTCATAATTAAATTTTTTTTGTGGTAATATATTCTAGTTATCATCCATATTTTCAACCAATTCCATATACTTATTTATTTTATCTATATTCTTTTGCAAAGGTTTTGTTGCCGACTCTATCTTCTCGAAATCTGACAATGCCAACAATCCTTTGTTGTATTTTTCTGAAATATATTCGAGTGTTTGTGCGGCATAGGCATATGCAGCTTCGGGATTGTCAAAGGTTTCTTCAAACGGCTTTTTTTTATTCTGAAAATAAAATAAGATACCCATTCCAATTAAAACCGAAGCAGCTGCACCGGCAATCGTTTGCCATAGCCGATGTTTATTTGTTTTGACAGCCGCTTCATTTTGCAGGATATAATCCATGAGTTTATTTTCAAGCTTAGTATCAGGACCTTCATCTGTTAATTCAGAAATTCCGATGAAATAGCCTGAATATTCTTTCAATTCTTCAGCTATGTTTTCTGAAAGAAAGTAGTCTTTCAGAGATTGTTCCTCCAGCAACGTGCTTTCACCATTAAAATAGCGTTGCAGTAATTGTATTATTTTTTTTGTTTTCATCTGAATTTAATTTTAAAAACTCATCTCTGACCTTTTTTCTTGCTCTTGAAAGGTTCACTCTGACAGCGTTTACGGTAAGTCCTGTATTTTTGGAAATCTCCTCATATTCAAGCTGTTCTATATCGCGTAGATACATTACTTTCTGTTGTAGTTCCGGCAATTTCCCAATCAATTTTTTTATCTGATCCGCAGATTCCCTCAGTTCCGTTTCATTATTCAAATCATTTGCTGATCGGCCGGTAAGTTCTTTATCCTTCGCAAAGTCAAGCGAAATAATCCGGTTTGAACGAATAATGTCTATACAGCGGTTCTTTACCATCTGAGACAGATAAGCTTCTATGTTTTCAATTTGCCAAAGAACTTCTTTTTGTTGCCATAATTTCAGAAACACATCCTGAAGAACATCCTGCGCATCATCTTCATTTTTAAGGAGCTGAACTGCTCGTCTCAGCATTTTTCCGCTGAACGGAAGTATATTTGATCTGAAATCATTTTCATTCATCCTTACTGATTTTTTTATCAGGCTTCAAATGTAAGACGCCGAAAGACCTTTTTCATTACATCGGTTTTGAAAAATATTTTTCAACCCACAACGCATAAAGGTACTGATGGTAAAGCAAAGTTATTATAAATAGTAACTATTTGTTTTTGCAATTACATATTGTGTATTATGTGTATATCAGATTTTTAATTTGAAAATATATTGTTATGACGGCTTACTTTATTGGATATAATTTTTTCACATATGGGTTGATTCAAAATCACATAATTTAGTAGGATATTTTTTGGTTATTGTTGCGCGGCATGCTGTTAATATCTTCGGACTTAAGGTATGGGCCAACAATTCAGCAGGAAATGTGAAACCGAATAATCATAAGGTATGACGTCAACAATATGTTGCAGGCAGTGGTTTCTGAAGTTCTATTTATCTCTCAGTTTCTCCACATATTGGTTGATCATATAATCATCTGGATATAGAGTCAACGCTTCATTTAAGTATTCTTTTGCTTTTAAATAATTCTCTTTCCCAACATAAAATTCTATCAACAAAGCATATGCTTCACTTTTACCCCAACTTGGCATATATGGAGCGTTTGTGGTTTGGTCTTTTAGAGAGATTGCGTTTAAAAGATGTTGTTCGCAGTTTTTGCCACCTCCAAACGCAACCGGAGTGTAATAGTCAGTTGACGCCAATACATACCATGCTCGCAAATTGGTGCTATCTGCTTTCAATGCCGCTTCCACATTTTCTTTCACTTTAGACGATATAGTGGCAGCGCTTATTTCTGTAGGAAATTGTAGTGAAAAACTTTGAAGATAAGCAAGTAGGGCAAATGTTTCTGTGTTTTTACTTTCAGTTTCTTCAAGTAAGCTGATGGCGGAAGATAGTGTTTTTTGGGCTTCTTCTCCGTGCTGGCTTTTGAGATAATACAATGATTCATAGTATTTTGTATATGCCAACCAATAATCTACCATTTGATTTTGATTGACGGTTTGTTTTAATTTATCTTCTATGTCTTTTAAACGATTAAGACTATTGTCTTGAAAAGAATAGAGAAAGGCGTCATACACTTTATCTTGTATTTGATACAAAAAATTTTCATTTTCTGTTGTTTGTCCGTAACCCCAAATAGAGGCAGATACCCAAAAGAAAACGCCTGATACATACAGTACTAACTTGTTTAACTTGTTCATAATGCTGAATTTTAAAGATTGAATAAATATATCTATTTAAATACTTTTAATTTAATGCCGGAAACAAACTTAATTTACTTCTTATCATAACTTTGCAAGTCTCTTTACTTTATTTCATTGTCGCAACTATATCTACAATTTAGCGGTTTTGTCTGCCGCATTTTGACCGTTAGGCTTGTAAAGCTCCGGTGGATTAATGTACAGCAGACATTTATGCTAAATATCAGTACGAAAATACGATTAATTTTATTATAAACGCTTAATCGAATCAGCTTGCTTTTTTTTTCTTGTTGTTGTGTAGTAATGCCTTATCAAAGGATTACCTGTCTTTTGTTGAACCTTACATTCGGCAGACCAATTAAAGCTCTGAAGTATCCATGAATGATAGCAATGGGTAAAAATAAAGCACCTGTTACAAGCATATTTAATTCATAAAACAATGTGCTGCTTTTGTATTTTTTTCCATGAAGTCTGGAAAGAAATGCGCTAAAGGGGATTCCATACATATTTCCGGCAATCATTGTTTGACATGCTGCAAGTATAATCTCCGCTTCTTTTTTATCATATTCTTCTACAATAGTGACATACGTATTTTTCAGCGGTATTCCTCTTGAGTCGGCAAAATGTTGCGCAAACATAATGGCTTTTGCTTCTTCTTTTGCGATAAAATCACTTCCGCCGCTTAGAAAGCTGTATATTTCTTCGTTACTCATCCCTTGATCCAAAGCCATTTGAGTGTGCTGATATGAACAAGCAGCACAGCCATTTACTTCGGTAACAGCCAATTGCAACCGTTTAATGAAATTCTTATCCACTCTATTAGTTCGTCTGTTGCTAATAAGTTTTGATGCTGCAATTGGAGTAAAAACAAATGAGCGATATAATTCCCATATTTTAAACTTTCGTTTAAATTCATTTGTTTTAAGTACTGAATCCACTAAGTTATCCTTTTGTGCCATGCTTGTACGTCTTAGATTTTCTTTAAGAGGCTAAAATAGGTATTTTCTTGATTTTTGCACCTATGGTCTATCCAGTCAGTGTCACTAAATTGTTTGCTGGATTTTTAATAAATTCATAATGAAGCTGATTAGATTTTACTGTTGAATATCTAATATCTTCATTCTCAACTAATCATTTAGCTTGGCTTGGCGTTTCGCTCAATTTATTTTTTTGTAAACAGTCAATTTTATCCCTTGTAGTTGAACTAGTATCCAAATTTAAAATTTCTTGTACGGATATTTCCTATTCCTATTTCTTTTGTTTGTACTAATTCCTCATGTTTACATTCTTTCCACTCAATCATTTTTCACTCCTTTCTTTAGTTTAGCTAATATATCCTGCGTTAACCAATCCATTCTTGAAAACCCAACCCATTTTTTGCCCAAATCCTTAAGTGATGCTCCGATATGATACAGTTCCTTGTGATCGATAAGTAGAAAGCGGTCGTGGCTAAAGTTCCATTCCTGAATATGTATAGCTGGGTATTGGCTGTTGTGTTTTTCCAAGTCTAATTGTAATGCCCGACTGATTTTTTTGGTGTACATTGTGCAATCAACTTCCTTTTTTCGTTTTGTGAAAAGCATTAAGACTGAATCATCTACATAGTTATCAATTAGAACAAGAGATCTTTTTGCGCTCCGAATTAAATCGGCTACAAAGCTGTAAGCATCAAAAATTTGTCCGTCGTAAAAAGTGCCTTGTTGGGGTAAATTCTTTGATTTGAAAATCAATTTCTTGCACTTTGTTAGCTAATGATTTAACGCTATTTTCAATACGATTTATCCGCTGGTTCAGGACATACCCTTTCAACATATAATCTCTTAAAACATTAGTTGCCCAAATACGAAATTGGGTGCCTTGCTTGGAATTGACTCTGTAGCCTACCGAAAGGATGGCATCCAAATTAAAGAATTCAATTTCTCTTGTTACTTTCCTGCCTGCCTCCATTTGAACTGTTGCATTTTTTGCAACAGTTGCCTCACGGATTAATTCCCTCTCTTTGTAGATGTTGTTTAAATGCCTTGATATCACAGATTTATCTCTATTAAATAGTTGAGCTATCTGATTCAATGAAAGCCAAACTGTGTCCTTATCAAGTCTTACTTCAATGTGTTCAGGAAGTTCATCCGTCTGATATAATATTATTTCGTTTTTACTATTCATTTGTTCATGTTTTTAGAAGGTCAGTGGATTTAATGGTGGTTTCGACAGGCTCAACCACCGAGCTATCGGTACCTGATCTTTTCGAAGGCACCTTTTGCAGTTCACCCACCTCATCACCGGTGTCTGAGCTTGCCGAAGGCACCTTTTGAGGGAATTGTGTGCGATTCCTTGCCAGGACGGGTAGTTTATTAAATTCTCTGTTTATTAATGCCTCTTTTTTCTGCCGGCTCCAACCCTGCACTTGTTTTTCTCTGTAAAACGCCACATCTATTCTCGAATATTCTTCAAAATAAACCAACTTAACGGGCAAATGTTTTTTGGTATGGTTAGCTCCTTCACCTCTTTGATGCTGCAGCAACCGCCGTTCCAGATTGATAGTGCTTCCTGTATAATAGCTTCCGTCACTACATTCCAATATATACATGTAGGCTTTCATTCTGCAAGTTTAATTTTAACCAGGTTATCAGCTATAATTTTATTCAAGCCTTCTTCTTCCTTCAGCTGTTCCTCAAATTCTACCTTTAAGGTTGCGCACCATTTCCTTTCAAAATTACAAAAACTTTGTTTGCGTATTCAAGACCTATGTGAAGGGAGCTCAATGCTTTGATCTGATGCAAGGTATCTTCATCTTTGTCCATAATCGTACCACTTCTGAATCAAATCCTGTATCATGTTCGCCTTTACTTGAACTGTCGTAGTCTTTTTTAAACGACGACAATCAATCGGAAAATAACTGAGTGCAATGGGTCACTAATATAGTAGGACTTATATTTTGGTCTTATTCATTGGATGGTTCTCTACACATTGAGATCCAGTATTATTACTCAAATAATTTCTCAGAAAGAAAATCTCAAACTAAGCAGTATTTGTGCAGGACGCAAATTTTGTGTGGTTGTTAGTACAGTAAATTGATAGTTGTACTGTGTAAGAAAGTCGTTGCTATTCAAGATGTTATTCCAACGTGCTTCTAATTTGAATTTAGATTTTGGAAATGAGTAGCTATACATCATGTCAACAAAATTATATCCGATATTTTCATATCTGAAATATTCTATGTTAACATTCAACATATGCCGATTGCTGGGGAACAAATTTATCGTAAGAAAATGTCGGTTCATCTGGATTTGGTTTCGCAGAGTTCCGCTTATATATGAGTTCATCACATTGTAATGCAGTTTATAATTAAAATTAAGCCAGCTTGTTGTTTGATAGTATATTTCGGGGCTCAGGCTGAACTGTATGGTCACTGCATCAAATAATTCGTTATTCACAAGTGTTTTTCCATTATTGAGCATAAATGTCGTATTCAAACTGAGCGACGACTTTAAGGCATGGATATACTTGTTTGATCTGAACTTAAGATTATGAGTTTGGGAGGTGTTAGGTATTTCCATTGCGGTTACAATCAGCGAGCTATTCTCCTGAAGCTGGGTGCTGTATGTCAGATTCATTTGTCGCTCAACAAAAATATACGAAAGCGTATTGAAAAAAGCTGTGATAGCGTTGCGGTATGATAGTGATGCCGATGCAACTTGCTGATTCGTTTGTTGAAAAAACGCCTCCGTCTTAATCAATTCACGGTAATTTCTCAAGATATATGCAAAATAGAAATTGTCCGGATCGCTCAGTCTTTGAAAGTAATACCAGGATGCATTCACATCCCAGAAGCCTCCAAATTTATAGTTCATGCTAAGTTTGGGAGCTTGTAGCAGCTTTGAAATATTTTTTGAATTATCGAAGTTACGATCCCGAAGCTCAAGCTGTTGGATATTCAATGGCCAATCAACAGAAACACTAAGCCTTTTGTGTTTATATTGTAAGGCCGGATTAGTATAGATTTGGTACTGACGGGCGTCTAATTGATTATGTAAAGAATCTCCTGTCTTGATCTTTATACCTTCACTATTGAGTTGTAGTTCGGATTGGAGCGTTTGTAAACGAAGGGCAAAGCCAATCCTTATTGAAAAGATCCAATGCTTCCATTTATAATTACTACCTACATAATGGTCTGAGTAAAAACGCTGTAGTTGAGCCGATTGATAAGCCGCCTCATATGATTTATTGCTATTGATAATTGCTTCAAATGGCCCTGGGCAATGTACAAATCCTGAGGCCCTTGATCGTATTGTATCAGCGATTGAATTTCTATCAGGCTGTTGCCGGAATTAAAAATAGAGTTTAAACTGTTTGAAAAACTATTGTAAGGTGTTGTAGCAGCTTGAGTTACAGTATCTGCTACATTTAAGATTCTATAGTGGTAGTCTTCTTTTTGTAGGGTGAAAGAAGTTTTGTTTTTTAAGTAATTTCTGCTTGTATTACGGTTTAAGTCGAAGCTGCCGTACCAGTATTGGTTGTCTTGTTTTCGTTTGTAATCCTGAATCAGTCGAATGGTGTCATCTGGTAAATAATAGGTTCTATCTTCAACACTTTGGTTTCTGCGCAGGTCATTTAAATAAAACACAGTAGCCCGAAGCTGCAGATCTTTTTTAAGCGGGATTAATACATTGAGGTTGGAAAGATGAGTTCGGTTATCAAGGTATCTTTTTATGTCAAGACCTGCATATTGTTCTAAATCAGTTAAGTTGAAAAGGCTTATCCTTTCAGAAGGATGAAAAGGGAAGATAGCTTTATTGGTCAGGACTATGCTGCTGATCTGTCTTGATACATCATCGCCTGTATTGTTAGTTTGGTATGAAGCCAGCAGTTGCATTTTATTACTCAAAAGCATGGGCGTAAGTTTCATATCCCATAGCCAAGGTTCAAATCCTGAGCCGATTTTACCACTTCCTGTATAAGCGGTTTTGTTCTTCAGTTTAATATTGAGTGCCGCCTGCTGCGAATATATCCGATCTTTCAGTATGCGAATAGGCTGGTGCTTTTCGAACACTTCAACTGTTGATACTGACTCATGTGGTAAATTGCTGCTGATCATCGAATAGCGTCCATCAGTAAGATCGAGCCCTTCCACATAAAATTTGTTGATGGGCAATCCCTGATACAGTATTTTCCCGCTTTCTTCTACTTCAATGCCGGGTAATTTCTTGAGCACATCTTCTATGGTTTGGTCTTCAGCCCCCTTGAAATGTTCGATTAAATAGCTTAAGGTATCACCTTTTCTTTCAATTGGGCTTGCCCGCACCGTTATAGTTTCTAATAATTTGGTGTCAGGTTTTAACACAAAATCAAGGTTTTGGGTTTGGTTTGGAATTGTTCGTTTAAGGTGTTCGAAATGAATTGAGCTAATCAGTAAATCAAGGCTGTCGGTTTCTATATTTACTTCTACTACATAGCTGCCATTTTGGTCGGTAAATGAGTATGCTTTTAAAACGCTGCTATGCGCCGGATATACCATCACATTGATATCCTGAAGCGGCTTATTTGAAGTATCTGTTAGTTTACCCGAAATTACCGTCTGCGAAAAAGAATGTAGCGGCATTATAGCTAATCCAAACAAGAAACCAATTACATTAGATTTTCGCATAGTTGCTACAGGTTAAAATTCTGTTGGATTGTTTTTCTTCAACATATTCAGATAGATTCTTTGCTTTGATACTGCATTTATTCTGGCTTCTTTTGTGCGGTTAATGATCTCAAGTCTGAAATTATGTATAGCCTTACGAAAGCTATCTCTTGTGGTTGGAAGCCTGCCAATATCGTCAAATTCGATGTCAACGTAATTTTCATAGCGTTCTGTATTGCCATCGTAAGCTAAAATTTTACCAATCTGGTTTTTTAACTTCCATTGAAAAAGGTACAGGGTTAGGATAGTCATTTACTTCGATCTAGTTCAATGGGGTTATTTTGGCGAGATATTCTCGCTTTCGCTTGCTGTCGTGTCTCTTGACTCAAACCGTATGAACCAATTCTGTTCATAATGTCTTTGCGAAAAGAATCTTCGGCTTTCATAAATTTTTCACGTGTTGTTTTCACATAATTACGTTCGTCAAGCTCAATATATAGTTGTTCTTCGGGTCTTTCTATCGAACTCATTTTAAAAGTATAGTGATGGCGTGTATCATGTAGTTTAACAATTAATCCCGGTAGATTCCCAAATTTATACGGTCCATCGCTAATCGGGAGCTCTATGCTAAACCATGCAACCCATATCCTGCCTCCATAAGATGTGGTTGCTTTTTGACACGTATAGCCTGATATGGTTGCAGTATCAGTTAAAAGGGTCCATTTGGCAACTGTTTTGTCTTCTTCGTATTTAAAAAAATTCGGTAAGACATAATCTGTAAAAGTAATCTTTCCATCCGGATAATTTTTATATATCTTATAAAGAAACCTTGATGTTGGAGGACGATTCTGTGGGTTCATCATCCATTCCTGTATTGCTGATTCATTTTTCAGATTTTTCATGGCTATATCGTTAAGATAATAGTTGTAACTCGTAAACATACTGACTTGCTTTCCAACTAACAGCATCATTTTCTCCTGCTTACTATCTTTTCCTGATGAATCTTCTAAAAAGTCCAACGAGTAATATATAATTTGATCAACCGGAGAAAGCGTAACAGTCGCAACATTGAATCCAGATTGGGCGTAAATTATGTTACTTACCATTACTAAGCCAATAATCCTAATTATCCTCATGATAAAATATTGTATATAAGACCTAAAAAACTGTGACATAGTATTATAATTACATAAAAGTTTAAGCTGTTTTGTGGGTTGACATGAAATGGTATAATTCGATCAAGCATATCCTTCTTTTTCAACAGCTTTCGGTGCTGGGCATATGTTGTTGTGTAAGTTAGCACGAACTGATCCTCAAATAAAAGCAAACAGTAAAGTTCATGATAATAATAAACAAGCCAGACGATTATGTTGGATAAACCGCCTTTGCCCTCATCATGGCAAGGGTACTTGCAACTGTTAAATGAGCTGTTCATTGTTGTTTTTGATTGGACTGCAATAATATGTAGTTAGTTCATTTAAAACAAATTCTAAGGTGTTAAAACTATTTAAACAAACTGAGAAAATTATATAATATACAAATAATCAGTATGATATAGTTTTTTAAAAAAGATATATTTTTTAATTATCAGCATATTTAATGTTTTAGAGTATCTGTCTAATAAAATCCAGATTTAGATAAGCTCAATGGCTGTTTGGTTGGGAAATGAGTAGGTATTCTATACTACGTAAGAACTCCAGCATAAACCTATAAATCAGTCGCTCAGACTGACTTTATTATAAGGTTTTTCTGCAAAATGCAACCACTTCAGTTATGTATTTTGTTTTACCGGGGAAAGCTTTTATCGAATAAAAAACTCAGTTTACATATATGATAGCTTTAGAAAAGGCAGGCAGATCGAACCAGAACACTGTTTCATCACCAAGCTTTTTGGATAGTGGTTCTTTTCCGTTCACTAAAACTTTTTCGCTACTGATAACAAAGCTCAGTCCATGTATATCATCTGTTCCCTTGTTTGTGATGAGAACCGTACCATTCTCCATAGGTGTATAGGTTAGGTTCATCAGTGCACTGAAATACCGTATATATTTGTCAATAGTGATAGGTAGTATTTTTCCTGCATCCCGGTATGCTGCCAAACTTTGTAAGGCGTTGTTCATCCCTGTCATGGCAATTATTTTTCCGGAGGTGTCGGTAGTCCAGAATCCTTTTGTTTCATTTGCCCAGGCAGGATACACATGATTGATCCACACCTTGCGGTTTTTGATAAGCTGATTCAGTCTGTTCGGGTGAAAGAAATAGTCCCACATCTTGTCGTCTGATATTTCCAAAGTTCCGGTAGTGCTCCACAGCCATAGGTCGGGATGCTCGGGATGTGTTGTTATCATGGGATTTGGGAAGGCATCACCGAATCCGGGGAATGGAACCATCAGCTGGCCGTCAAATCCCCAGGTCATAAAAGGTTGTGCCTCTTCTACGCTGCAGTTCCAGAAATGTCGTAGTCCGTATTTTCTCCACAAATCGGCACTATACCATGGCGATCGGGGCAGCAGCCCATCGCATATCAGGTTCTCCCTGTTATTTTGCAGGCCGTTATTGTATCCGTGATCAATCCAACCGGATGAAGCAAAATGATGCTGCATAAAAGCAAGTGCGTCTTTCATATATTGAACGGTAGATGTGTGTTGCTCGGGTGTGTGCAGACATATCTCGTGTCCAAGGGTATGCAGTTGTTTTAAAAAATGAAAGAAAGCCGTGTCGGTGGTTACCGTAGCATGCGGTTCGGTGAACCTGCCCTGGCTGATCAAGCTATTGGTGATGCGGTCAGGGTTGTGATAAAACACCGATTTAGTTACCGGTATCTGCCACTTCACAAATCCACCTGTTGCATCTTCAGCATGGATGATGTCTTCTTGTCCAAAAAATACTGCCCTCTGCGTGCGAAGGTTGGTCCAGTCGGCATGTTCAGTAAATATGACAGCTGCTTCAAAGCCATCAGGCAAAGGCATCAAACGAGCTAATGGCGTTTCCGGAGCACCTATATGCAAACTGAATGCATATTGTGTGCGTGTGCCTGCCGGATAAACAGCTGCTGATCTGTCAATAAAATAATTGGTAGAATCTTCTATGAGCGGATAATGGATCAGCAGGTGGTCTTCCTTATAATCGAAATTAAGCGTAACAAATTGCTTAGTGGTATGTAACTGGATAGAAGATAGTTCGGGATTATGATACATCAGAAAACTACGTCGGTCTTTGCCGATGCGGAAACCCGAACTGCCAAGATAATATTCGGGTTGAAAATTGGAGGTATCGCTCAAGCTGTTGCTGCGAAACACTTCATTGACCTGATCGTGAAAATGCAATAAGAGGCTGTTTCGGATAATAGTGTGTTTTCGCTTGTACTTTAATCTGGCGTTGATCTCTATGTTTCCCGAATGATCATAGGTTTTAATTTGCAGCTTCAGTTGCTGTCCGCATTGTTGTGAGGTGAGAAGGAGTTCAGCTCCATGACTATGATTACGGCTTTTCGACTTTTTCCATTGATGAGTTTCAACTATGACTTGCCGACCATCAACATCACTTTCGACATGCCAGACAATTGGCCCTATCATCGTTTCCCCCTTGGAGTCATTGATATACAATGAGCCAGAATTAGGCTTATAGACTAATTCATAGAATCGGTTTTGCCATAGTATTTCGGCTTGTCCTGGAGGATCTGGTGTTTCTGTTATGGGCATCCAGGACGGCAGTTGAAACGTTGAGAGCCTGACAGATGGGGAATATAACACAAAATCTTCAGCTGTTTTATTCCATATATAGGCTTTGACTGAAGCGTGTGCGCTGTGGCTGGCCGGGATACGGACAGTATCGGAAATAAATATCGTATCGCACGACAAAGGGCAGCTATGCCAATAAACCATGCTGTCGTTTTTATACAACTCGATGATTAAAGCGGCATCATGTATAGGAGATGGAGTATCTGTGAAGGCGGAAAAATGTAAGAAAAGATTTGACCGCTGTAGGTGAGCCGGTATAGAATCAAATAAAAATAAGCTATACGTATCTGTTGGCTTAACCTCAAGCTTCTCTTCCGACATCAAAGGAAACAAATAGTATTCGTCAGTTGTCGTTTGAGCGATGCTCAGTCTGGCAAGCAATGACAACCATATGCCTACAATGAAAAGGGCTTTGGACTTTTGAGTAGGGAATGAGATCAAATTATTTTTCCGGGCTATTAGTATGACTGAATAATTTCATCAATCGTATTCCATCACGTCAACTTCACCTTTGACAACGCGCATCGCGTTCATGGCATGCGCTTCAAGATCGTTGACAGTAGGATACAAGGCCATAGGGGCTAATCTCCCTATGCGTTTTTTTACATTGTTGAGAAACAGTTCGCTGTTGAATATATTTCCTGTCAGAATGATGGCATCTACTTCTCCTTCAAGGGTGGCATAATGAGAAGCTATTTCTTTGCTCACCTGATAGGCACATGCTTCGGATATGAATAAGGCTCTCTCATTTTTCTCAGCTATCAACGCATTGATCTGGCTGATGTTATCAGTTCCAAGATAAGCGGTATACCCACCTTTGGAATTGACCATGGAGCGTATCTCCTGTTGTGAGTATTTTCCACTGAAGCAAAGGTCGATAAGCTGTCCGACGGGTAGGGTACCTGCTCGCGTGATAGAAAAAGGGCCACCCCCATCAAAGGCTTGATTGACATCTACAACCTGTCCTTTTTGATGCGCTCCTACCGATATGCCGCCTAATCCTACATGGCATACGATCAGATTGAGTTCCTCATAGTTGCGGTTAATGCTTTTAGCGTATTTGCGTGCGAAATATTTATGGCTTAACGCATGAAAGATTGATTTCCTTACAAATAACGGATGGCCTGTGATACGTGCCAGATCTGACAGCTCGTCCACCACAACCGGATCGGCCATATAAGCGTTTTTGGAGATCATAGTGGCAATATCATACGCAATAAGTCCGCCTAAATTGGTTTCGTGCATACCCATGATCCCTTTGCGTAAGTCCTCAACCATACGTGGGTTGATACGATATACACCTGATTTCAATGGCTTCACCAAACCGCTTCGGGCCATCACTACATTAATCTCGTGTATATCACAGTCGTTGCGGCTGAGCTCGTTGATGACAGCATCACGACGGTAATCCGTCTGATCAGGTATATGGGTGAACCGTTCCAGATCCTCCTCAGGATGTTTGATAGTTTTCAGAAACATAGGCTCTGTATTGCGATACACTGCAATACGGGTAGCACGAGTCTCTGGATAAATAATCAAAATTTTTGTTTGCAGCATGACGATCCTATTTTATCTGGCAAAGGTAAAAAGAACTTTCAACCTACGTTAAATCCTTGTGGCAGGACGTGTATTTTGACCCGGAAAGTAGACATCTTTAATAAAGACTCCTATATTTACTAGCTAAAAATATATTGTATTAGGTTTAGAACAATATGACAACAACAAAAAAACAAAAACTCGCAAATAATCCGCTTTACTTTTCTAATTCTAAGACAAAAGCGTTAGAAGAAGCGTTGCGTATGTTTATACAAGCGCTTGACGAATACGCAAGTAAAAATGAGTTGACGGAAGAGCAAATCTCTGCCTTCAAACACTTAGACTGCATCACGTTTAAGCCCTGATTATTGGCGGTAGTACTTGTCAGTCGTGTTTTATAGTAAATACAACAGAGTAGTCCTGGGGAAGTTTCGGCACTGTCACCCAATTCATATCTATTGCTTCTTTTTTACATAATCCTCTGTCGAAAACGTAAACAGTAAAATTATATGTCTTGGCAACATCGTCTTTTGTAACCTGTCTGTGAAATTCAACTTTACATTGACCACTTGCATATTTTCCAAGCAATGTATATTGAGTGAAGTCAATGTAAGGCAAAGTGTAACTGCTACAAACACTATTGGACAGTAATTTTTGATACATGCTGTCTGTCTCGATAATATATTCTGTCTGCGTAAGAGTAGGCGGAATACAAGAGCCAAAAGAAATTTCCTGATCAATAATACCTTTGTCAATATTTATCCACGGGTCTTTCGTACAGCCGGCAAAACAAATAAAAAAGAAAAAAGGCAAAATAATTCTCATTTTATCAATAACATTTTTTTGGTTTCAGAATATGTTTGTGTCTTAAAGGTGGAAAAATAAACTCCCCATCCGGATCAGTAAACACTAACGGATTATTCCATGCATAGCTATACCTGTTAAAACTCTGTGAGAAATCGGGTGCTTGTATGTAATTATCGGGCGAGAGCATACGCGAAACCATGGGGTTCCCGAAGTAGCAGGGCCATTCGGGATTAACTCCATTCCTGCCGTTCATGTTTATCAGGTTAAAAGCGTATAAATGCTCGTGCCCGGTAAAGCCGCTAACATCCCTGCTATACAGACTCACAGAGGTAGCTTCTACCCTAAGATAGTCACTAGTTATTTTATATGTATACAACCGGCTCATTTGTTCGCTACGGCATTGCCTGATTTAATTGGGTAAAGATAGGTTTTTTTGGGTTGTGTGTAGTTTAGGAGTAATTTTTTAAGTTTTACAAATTCAGATATAGAGAAATTGCACTTTAGATGAATTTTATGATCACTAAAAAGAGAATGAAGGATTTGCCGGACAGGAAGGTTAATTTCTAATACCAACAAGAAAGCCCCGGATTGCTCTGAGGTTTTATGATTATTATTTTAGGTAATTAATTGTTATCCAATTGGAAAATATTGTATCATTTGTATTCATAATGTACAATGCTTGTAACTGATAAACTCCAAAATCTTTATTATCAATTTTTGATGTACTAATATTAGTAATTGCTTCAGTTTTTGTTTTCGTAGCTAATTGCCTAAAATTTATTATATCATTAATGTTCAAAGTTTTATCTTTGGGTAATTTGCATTTTCTTGGCATCGCTTCTTTTCCATCTAAAAATGCATATTCATAAAATTTATTATCGTGACAAATATTTACTTTTATAGCATCCCTTTCATGTATGTCTTTTGTAGTTACAGGCATGTTTTTGTTTATTCTTAATGATGACAATCCATTGTTTTTAAATTCTATAGAAATAACAATCTTATCATCTGAATAATAACAAGTATCTGTCCTACTTGACAACTGGACTGTTAAATCATTATGTAACAGTTTTTTCTTATCTATTTGATGACTAAAAATATTAGTCATTGTCAATAATACTATCGTGATAATAAACTTCGTAACCATTGTAAAAATGTGTAGTTAGGTATAGTTGCAGGAGTAATTCCTGCAACATTTGAATAATGTATATATTTCTGCTGCAACCATATATGTTGCTTATAATTTAAACTATTTTGAAACGATTTACTCAACTCTAAATTATATGCACGACTATCAAGAAAAGCATAATATTCAGTTTGACTGCTTATATGGGAAGGGATAGATGGTTGAGTTGTAAAATCAGCCCTATGTAAAGCTTCATGTTCATAAGAAGATTTTGCCCATCCCAGTCCACTTCTTAAGCCATCTTTACCAAAAACAATATTATCAGTATTTGGGTCATATTGAGCCGTTGCTTGTAGATTAGGATCATAAGAAATGGTTTGGTCTGATGTAATCTTTTGAAGTTTTGATATTTTTTGTTCTGGACTAAGTATATCCCAAGTAGTCAATTTATATAGGTCAGAAACATTTGCAACAGCGCCTAAACCATATCCAATATCTTGTATTATTGAATTACCTGACTTCCAGAGATATCCCCATTCTCCTTGAGTAAAATTATACGAGGCAAAACCAAAACTCATTGAAATATCAGTTTGTCCGCCTGTATATGCATAAGTTCCAAAGGAGTTTGTTAGCGATGCTCCCATAATACCTAATGTATTTGCCATTGGTATCTCTGATGCAGCTATCACTCCGCCGACATAGCCGCTCAGTCCTCCTACAACTGCACCACCAAGCATGTAACCCCAAGTCTTACCAGAACTGTAATCCCATTTGAATGGATTCATTGTTCCGTTTGCAAGTGAACCACCTTGCCACATTCCAATATCTGCACCTATTGCAATTGGTAGAAAAGCTAAAGAAGTACCACCAGTAAATGGAGCGGCAATAAGTGTAGCAAGAGTAAAAATAATTTCCCCATCTGGGTCAGTAAACACCAAAGGATTATTCCATGCATAGCTATACCTGTTAAAACTCTGTGAGAAATCGGGTGCTTGTATGTAATTATCGGGTGAGAGCATACGCGAAACCACGGGATTCCCGAAATAGCAGAGCCATTCGGGATAAACTCCATTCCTGCCGTTCATATTTATCAGGTTGAAGGCGTACAAAGGCTCGTGGCCGGTAAAGCCGATAACATCCCAGCTATACAGACTCACAGAGGTAGCTTCTGCCCTAAGATAGTCACTAGTTTTTTTATGTGTATACAACCAGCTCATTTGTTCGCTATGGCATTACCTGATTTAATAGGGTAAAGATAGAGTTTTTTGGGTTGTGTGTTGTTTAGGAGTAATTTTCTTAAGTTTTGCAAACTCAGTTTAGGAGAAATTGCACTTTAGGTGAATTTTATGCTCACTAAAAAGAGAATGAAGGATTTGCCGGACAGGAAGGTTAATTTCTAATACCAACAAGAAAGCCCAGGTTGAACCGAGGCTTTGTACTTAATAACATATTTTACTGCCTATTTTTTGATACAAAAGAGTTAATCTGTCGGTTTTTATATTTACGCTATTATATGGAGTACCCTGAGATATAGCCTGTTTAATTCACAAACCTACAATTTACTTTCAAATCACACCATTTTCCCCTTTTGAATTTTGGATTTAGGCCCGAATCTAGCGGAAATCAAGGTTAAACAGTTATTTCTCGAAATTTTAGAC
>Ga0265293_10005976_pt1 | contig 19859 bp, 18 predicted proteins | sample Munlanlewell138R_FD_192505 | JGI IMG/M metagenome (GOLD analysis project Ga0265293, IMG submission 192505) | Leachate microbial communities from a municipal landfill in Southern Ontario, Canada - Leachate well 138R | ecosystem: Engineered > Solid waste > Landfill > Unclassified | place: Canada... | reverse complement strand
AACATCAGGAGGACTTATTCGGTCTGGATTCAAGAATCGTTCAAACATCAAATTGTATTTAATAGGGTCTAATGCCGTAACCCCCAAACAATATAGACAAAGACTCGCAACACCAGACCCTCGACCAGGACCAGTCCTTATTCCTTTTCTTTTTGCATGCGAAACCAAATCATGCAGAATTAAAAAGTATTTCAAATAGCCACAATTTTTGATAACTTTAAGTTCAAATTCAACCCTATCAAGATATTCTTGTTTTGAAAAAAGTCCTCTTTTCTCCAGTCCTGTTTTAATAAGGAATCGAAGATATTCTTCTTGAGTCGCAAAACCGCCAGGTTGTGAGAATTCAGGAAGAAGGTCGTTTGAGACTTCTATAAGGTCTTCTTCAACCTTTGAAGCTACCTCTATTGAATTCGTAATCATTTCAGACTCGCTGCCGCATAGGGAAACAACTTCCTTTGGAGACTTCATATAGAAATCACTAGAATTGAAAGAAAATCTCCTAGGATTTTTTATTGTATTCTTTGTTTGGATGCTCAAAAGAACATCATGAGCTTCTGCCTCTTCTTTTAGGCAATAATGGCTGTCGCAAGCTATAACAGGTTTAATCCCCATTTTGACAGACAAAGAATATACATCATCCATCGCTTTTCTTATTCTGGCTTTATCACCTTCAAGGCTTTCCAAAGGCCCATTATGTCTCATAACTTCCATATAGAAATCATCGCCAAACATATCCCTTAATTTTTCAGCATTCCTTTCCGCCATAGCAACATCTTCAAGCCTAAAAATTGGGCCGCAAACCATTCCTACCGCACATCCGGATCCTATCATTAAACCGTCTTTCAATCGGTTTAGTACTCCAAGGTCTATCCTGGGCTTTCCGTAAAAACCTTCGCACCAACCTTTAGAACTTAATGCTATAAGATTTTGATATCCTTGCCTGTTTTTTGCCCAAACAGTCAAATGCCACTTGTTCTCGTTTTTATCAAACGAATCCATATTCTCCACGCAATAGGCTTCCATTCCGAGAATAGGCTTAATAGATTCTTTCTTGCAAGCCTTGAAAAATCGGTAAAGACCAGCGCAAGTTCCATGGTCTGTTAAGGCAACTGCCGGGAGACCCATAGCCTTCGCTGTCTGCGCAATCTTTTCTGGAGAAGCTAGGCCGTCAAGTAATGAATATGAGCTATGAGAATGAAGAGATGCATATGCATTCAAATCTACAGGAGCTATCATACGAACTTGTTCTGAAGAAGATTCGATTTTATCCTTATTGGGAAGAATCTCTTTCGACTTTTCAACTATGCAATCAACATCATTAATTACTGTTAGGTCGGATAGAAAGTTGTCTGTCGATATAGTCATTCAAAACCTCTGTTTTTCTGTATGCGTCTTTATGAATTATTTCAAGAACTTGTTTTGCAGCTTGAACCCAATCGAAGTCGTCAGATATTACATCTGTAAATATAATCCTATTGTCTTCATTATTAAAAGGTAAAAGAAATGTATTTTTATACATATCTACAACCGTTGAATTCCCAGCTAGAAAGATGACATTTTTATTTCCATTTAGAAAGTAAAACACATCTCCTGTCTTTGTAATAAAGGCAAGGTTTCTGTCTGAACCTGCAATTGAAACCTCTTCGTATTTATCTATTACGCCGGCGGCCTGGAACGCCTTTCCTAAAAGAGTAAGTCTTGAGTATACAGTTTCTTTGCCCAAATGCCTTTCGTTGACATTTTTCTCAATCAACCGACTGTATTTTTTTGTGAATTTAGAATGTATATCCTTAATCGTTTCAATTATTAACGGGTAGTTCATATCGTTCTCCATTCATTTCCTGTGTCTTTAAAATTCTCTTCTTCAGACCAGAATTTTTGAAGTCCATCGATTTCTGATACAACGCTTGAAGCAATAGGCTCTCCAGAATCAAGGAAACAATCTCTCGGGAGAATATCTGCATTAGATTTTTCGATAATTGCAACCTCATCAAATCTGACAATCATTTCAGGACCAACAACTAAACATCTCTGGGAAAATTTAACAACATTCTTTTTAGATATATAGTCAATAACTTCTGGATTTTCTATCACAAATTTTAGTTCTTTTGTGCTTTCGTCTTCATACAAACAAACTGCCTTTGCGATGCCAGCATTTCCCTTAATCCAATTATCCTTAACAGACGAAGTAATTACGCAATGCTGACTTCCTCCCTTCATCACTAGTATATATGCGGCTTCCGGCGAAATCCAATTAGCTATTTCATTCATTTTAAACCCCTTTTTTAGATTTTCTACTGTTTGCGAATTATACAGATTTGATAAAGGCATTTCGGTATTTATTGGAGAAAAAATAAGAACAAGGAGTTAATTTATGAACTTTCTAAACTTTTGGCCTTTTAAGAAAAGAAACACCGAACCCAAGGACGATACTCCAAGAAAGCCTTCTAAAAAGGCTATATGCGTAGGTATTAATGACTATCCTGGAACCTCAAATGATTTGCAGGGTTGCGTTAATGACGCCAGGGATTGGGCAGGCCTTCTAAAATCATTGTTTAAATTTGAAGTCCTATTAATTACCAATGCCAAAGCAACAGCAAAATATGTGAAGGAAAAACTCCTTGAGATGATATTGAACTCGGTCTCTGGGGATAAATTGGCATTCACTTATTCGGGGCATGGAACAACAACCCCCGATAGTAGCGGAGATGAAGCAGACGGTAGAGATGAGGCTATTTGTTGTTATGATGGACTCATTACAGACGACGAATTAAGGGAAATTATTTCGAAGTTGCCAGAAGGAGTTAGCCTGACAATAATCTCGGACTCTTGCCATAGCGGAACAATTACAAGAGCGTTTTTGGCAAAAGAAGCAGGGAACAGCAAGCCTGGAAGAAAGGCTCCAAAGCCGAAATTTATGCCGCCGCCAGATATTGTAGGAACAAGGGCTATAGCTCCAGAAGGCCCAGTCAAGAAAATGCTCAGTAGCGAGAATATGACAGAGGTCCTACTCACTGGATGTAAGCCAACAGAATATAGTTATGATGCCTATATCGGAGGGAAATATTCGGGAGCGTTAAGCGCAACCGCAATCAAGATTATTAAGTCAAATCCGAATATGACATGGAACCAAGTTTATGCAAAAATCAAGAGGGAACTTCCTTCAAAGAAATATCCTCAAACTCCGCAGTTAGAAGGTAACGAGCAAAACTTGAACAAGCCGCTGTTTTCCTAATCACTGCTGGAGAAAATATGAGAAAAACCTATGTTCTTGACACAAATGTCCTGCTTCATGATCCGACTGCCTATTTAGAATTTGAAGAAAATATAGTGGTCATTCCATTATGCGTTCTTTCTGAAATAGATAAATTCAAAAGAGAACTTACCGAGAGGGGTAAAAACGCAAGGACAGTCGCAAGGTCGTTAGATAAAATAAGATTAGGAGGAAGTCTTTCAGAAGGAGTTCAAACACCTGGAGGCGGCAAGCTCATGGTTGTATTCCCTCTCGATTCCAACCCTCTGTTTACAAAGATGCCTCCTGATGACCAAATCCTCTTAACTGCCAAACAGATAAAAGATAATGACACTTCAAAGATATGTATCGTAATAAGTAAAGATATTACATTAAGACTGAAGGCAGATTCTATAGGTCTCCAGGCAGAAGATTATGAAAACGGACACGCAAAAGATACCGCAGAAACATATATGGGGTATTCCGAAATAAAAGTCCCTTCAGAATTTATAGATGATTTTGAAATCAATCAATCAATCATCCTTCCGGATGCTGAACTAAATGCCAATCAATATGTAAATCTCATAGCGTTTGATTGTGAAAAGAAATCAGCTCTTGCAAGATTTGATTTGGAATCAGGGAATCTAGTTCCATTATTGCAAATCCCTCAAACCTTTGGACCAATAAAGCCCAGAAATAGAGGGCAACGCTTCGCTATGGACGCCTTGCTAAACGATAAAATCCCACTAGTAACTATAGAAGGAAAAGCTGGAACAGGGAAAACGCTATTGGCTCTTGCGGCGGCGGTCTATAAAACAAAAAGAAAAGCCTATAAGAAAATTCTTGTTTCTAGGCCCGTATTTCCTATGGGAAAGGATCTAGGTTTTCTTCCTGGAGATATTAACGAAAAATTTGCTCCATGGATCCAGCCGATTTATGATGCCCTAGAGGTTATTGAAAATTCAAGTTCAAAAAAATCGGAGGATATAAAATCAAGCGGAATGATAGAAGTAGAGCCTCTTACCTATATAAGAGGAAGGAGTATCCCGAGACAATTTATCATTGTTGACGAATGCCAAAATTTAACCCCTCTTGAAATAAAGACAGTTCTCACTCGGGCTGGAGCAGGGACGAAGATTGTCTTAACAGGGGATATTTACCAAATTGACAATCCTTATGTTGATGCAATGAGTAACGGAATCAATGCTGTTGCAGAAAGGTTCAAGAATGAACCTATGGCTGCCCACATCTGTCTTGAAAAAGGCGAACGGTCTAAATTGGCAGAGCTCGCTTCTAATCTTCTATAGAATCATATTTGACTGGGTCGGAAGGCTTGCAATAATCGCCTTCGGTATATGATAGAGAGACTTCGTCTCCGTTGTCATAAATCCATATGGAATCTTGCCTGCCATAACCAGGATCGTCAGGCTCTCCATGCCTTTTCTTGTATTCAGAATATCCCATGCAGTCTTTTTTAAGTTGTTCCATTTCTCTTTTAACTGATTTCCAACGATTCCTATTCATTGTCTTTTCAGCATAAAGAGTTTCTCCAGAACCCGTTCCGGTGTTAATATATTTGATATCAAGCTTACTAATCAAAAACGACGGATTTACCTTTTTTGACTCTTCAGTTTCTTTGACAAACTCTTCAATTAACAGGGCAAGAGATTGCTGAATTACTTTTTCTTCATAATGCCTTATCAATTCGTGAGTATGTCCGATAATAATCATAAGCTTTTGGGCCCTGTCTTCAGGCAGGTCGGAAAGCTTATTTTTGTTCCAATACAAATAGATATTTATGTCTGTTATGAAACTTGTCAAATTCCTGATGACTCTGCTATCAATGAGGGTTTTCGTTGGGGCAAGATATCTTTTTAGGAAACCCATTAGCTTCTGTTCTACTGAAGACCTACCAGTTTTTGGATTTATTAAAATGGTAACTGATTTCTCTAATAGAGCAGCCAGTTTAGATACCGTTCTCCCAAAGATTGTATGGTTATTAGAAGGATCTTGTTTATCTCCATGATAAGCTATCGCATCAAATCCGTCAGAAGCGATTATCGCATAAGGTAAAATAGTTGCGTTAGGAATCTTCTCTCTAACCCATTCATTAATATCTTTTTTGTCTACAATGTCTTCGTCATGATTTCCGCATATCAAAATAAGTCTTTTAACTCTTGAAATAGCTTCAAAAAGAGACCCCTTTCCAGAGTAGGCAATTCCTATATTTTTGTATGTAGTTTGCCAAAGGTCGAAAAAGTCACCTGGGATTATAACCGTAGTGTCCAAAGCAAACTGGTTTATCATTTCTATAAGGCGACGTTCCTTAATCTCCCCAAAATTATCAATTCTGGTTTTGTCAGCAAGATGTAAATCCGAGAACATAATTGAAGCAAGATTATTTGTATTGTCCAATTTTACAAAAGAATCCCTTGAACTGATGCAAGTCTCTAGGGCGTCATAGAGATTCCAGTATTCCTTTATATACTTCTGCAGAAGGCTATACTTATATTCCTTACCGTTAATGTAAATTTTGTGTCCATCCTTATAATCCAGAAAGACCGCAATATCATAGCTCTGAGCTACTTTCCAAAAATGCTTATTCATTGCAATGGAAATTGTATCGTCTTCAAACCTTTTCATATCATCTTGCCCAGAAGAAAAAACCAATACGAAATGTTCTTTTTTGTAATTTATGTTGGGCTGGTAAAAGAATACCTTTCTCTTATCTGAACTGAGAAGGTCTTCAAAAATCGGAGCGAATGTTTTGTTTTGGGAAATAAACCTTGAGAATATCTCTTTAAGTGTTAAAAGCCTGATTTTTATTTCAACTTCTTTTCTTTTGAATATGCCAAGGATTCTACCGCCTTCAGAAGCTTTTGGCTTGAATTTACAGGAGAAAGTCCTGTTTCCGTATGGGTCATTTCCTTTAATTTCCTCAAAACTAACTAATTGATTTTGAAAGCTCATCCTTTAGCTACTCCCATTTTGGTTCAAAATCCAAACTGGCTTTACACTTCCTTTTTCGATTCTTTTTTACGACATCTCTATCTTCCTTTGTATCGACGCATTCAGGAAATAGTTGAGTGTCAAGTTTTCCGCTATGTGTTTTGTCTTTTTTGATTTTGCTAATTTTCAACTCCAACCTCCTAGGCCTGTAATCCCTTGGTATAGTCCAGGCTTATATCCAGAAAATCTATAGCGATTTTTGAACTTCTTCTTTTCTTCATCAGAAAGAGATTCAAAATCAACTCCTTCAGGAAGTTCCTTTTTTAAGTCGAAGAGGTCTCTTATCGTTAAATCGTTAGAGTCTTCATTAGAATATACAATCGCCATTTTTTAACCTCTTCTTTTCTTTCAAGGAAGAAGGCTGTGCTTCCTTTAGAATCAGGAAGGAACTACCTCTTTAGGCTTTGGCTTTAATGGTAAAGTGTCTTCGATTCCATCGCAATTGTAATAATATAGGCCGCTGTCATCCCCCATAAGCTCTTTAATTTCATCAACGAGAGTTGTGTTCCTCTTCCTAATAACGCTCGTTCTTGAAGCCCTTGGAAGAACTGCTTCGTTACCAAGTATTAGAACATGCTTTTCAGCCCTTGTGATGCCCGTATAGACCAGTTCCCTATTGAGCATATACGAATGTCCTCTATACATGACAAATACGACCTTGCGGCATTGAGAGCCTTGAAATTTATGAATAGTTATGCACCAAGCTGGTTTTATTTCAGAAAACTCCCCGTTCCGATAGTCTACGATTCCCCTATCCTCAAAATCAACAGATATGAATGGTTCTGGGATTTCAGAACCGAAGATTTTTTGTCCTGCCTCTTTAACAATTCCGATATCTCCGTTATAAACATCCTTCTCATAATTATTCTTAAGTTGCATAACCTTATCGCCAACATAGAACATCGAAGATCCTGCAAACATCTTTTCAACAACCTTATTCCTGTCTGCCATTAATTGCTGAAGAGAAGCGTTTATTCTGTCAACTCCTGCTGGTCCTGCATATTGAGGAGATAACATCTGAATATCGTCTATTGCTCCTCCCTCATTAAGATGAGCTATCATAGCATCGCAAGCGAACTTTACAATCTCGTCTCCTGTAGCAGCTTCTTTTATCTCTATATCTTCAGCATCTCTTGGGATTTTATTGGCGTTCCCTTTAGCTACTAAATCGGCAACTGTTGTTATTAGGCTTCTTTCGCTTTGGCGATAAATGATATCCAATTTAACTACATTAGCAACATTTGAGGCTATAATATCTGCCAAGAAGTTTCCCGGGCTAACACTAGGCAACTGTTGAGGGTCCCCTACGAAGACTATATTGCAATCAGGGTTCCCTTTTAATGCTGAAAAAATAGCATGAACAGTATCAAGGCCGCACATAGAAAACTCATCTACAATGAGAATGTTTGAATTTATAGAAACCGTAGTTTCTGTTCCACCAGGCATAAGCCCTAATGCCTTATGAATAGTAGAAGCTTTTAAGGATGTTTTTCTTGTAAGGACTTTCGCAGCCTTCCCCGTAGGCGCCATTAAAGAAACTGAGAGCCTCCCAGACCTTACATCTCTCAATTCGGATATTTTAACGATAGCCCTACATATTGTGCTTTTTCCAGTTCCGCCGCCTCCTGTCAATATCGTAAGCTTATTCTCAAAAGCACTTTTAATAGCTTCTTTTTGCAAAGGGTTTAATGTAAAGTCTGGTTTTGCATAATACCTTCGGAGTTCATTTTCCGCTAGGGTAATATCTTCTTCTGAACAGGCAAATTTGCTTTCGCACTTTACAGAAGTAGAAATACTGTCTGCAATTCCTCGAACTTTTTTCCATGTATCAGCTCTATATACATAGAGGCTTTTATCCGGAGTCCTTACTGTAGAAAATCTTAATGGGTCTTTAGAAATGATACTATCTTCTATCATTTTCCTATAGTTCTTTTCGGGTTCTCTTGTAACCAAAAGGTCTAATGTCCTCTTCTTCAAGATTTTATAAGATAGACATAAATGCCCTTCTTCTTGAGTGGCCTCTTGTAAAACATGCCCCATTGCAGCTTCAACTCTTTTTTCAGAAGGAACAGGGTCTAAAATCTTGTAAGCTATATCATCTGCTGTTTTAAACCCGATACCGCTAATAGATGTGAGTTTATAAGGGTCTTCTTCAAGAATCTGAATTGTCTTTTCTTTCCATTCGGAAATTATCTTCCCGGCGACGGCAGGGCTAATATTGTGCTTCGCAATCCACATATGGACTTCTCTTATCGCTACATCGGTAAACCACTTTTTTTGTACAAGTTCCATCCGATCTTCAGTAAGGCCAATTTTGAGGCTAACTATTTTGCCAATATCGGTTTCTATTATTTCCCCAATATTTTCAGCACCTATATGTTTAATAAGTAATTTTGCTCGCTCAACGCCGATATGAGGCAATGTAGAAAGATATCCTTCCATTGCCTTTGAGTCTGTTGGATTGTCTACAAAACATCCCCAAGCTTCAAATTGCTTTCCGTGTTTTTTATGGATAGTAATTTTGCCAGTAAAAATCATAGGTTTTCCAACGATATCTTTAAAATCGCCTAAAGCCTTTGTTGTAATAATGACATTTGCGGTTTTTATCCATTCTTCTGGATATTTTGATGCGTCAAAATATTTGCTTTTTTGATTTATTTCTCCAGCAAAAACGGCATAATTATTAGCTTCGTTCTTGTAGAGGTCTCTTGTGCAGGTCGCTGGAAAGTAGATATCGATTTGTTCTGTCATAGTTTGGATAGTAATAGTTTTTGTTATAAAGACAAGGAAATATGTCTAATTATACAACTACAAAAAAATAGGGCAGGAAAACCTGCCCTATTTCACAAACCTCAACTAAGCGAGCTTATCCTGGGGACGAAGCGGACGAAGCGGACGATTCGGTCATCGACGAAGGCGTCGAAACCGACGAAGGAGTAGATTCGGACGACAGACTATATGTAGACTGAGAAGAAGTACTCTTGGAACTTACAGAAGACTCCGACTGAGACGATGTTGACTGAGAAGATGTCGAAGACTCTGAACTTGAAGAAGACTGACCTAATGCAGAATCAGAACTCATGAAATCTCCGTCGACATATTCCATAATAATTTCAACAGCGTCCTGAACGGCGCTTGTAACATCCGTTCCTGCAATATCTTCTGCAACTTGGGCTGGGATTGCAGTTGCGTCAGGAGCCTTTTGAGTTGTGCTAACTTTGATATAGTAGAACTCTTTTCCCGAACCGTTCCCTGCAACTACTGAAGATTCTATAGTAGCCGTTGCGTTGTAACTCAGATTATTCTCTGCATCATAGATTGGAATTTGTGCCATTTGTAGCCTCCGATTTTCTTCTTATTCTTTACACTTATTTGAAATACCTTTTCAAACTAACATTACTTTATATTTTTCCTAATACCTTTTGGAAAACCCTTTACTGTTTTTTAAGAAAACAATTATGAACATCTTCATAGCTCATGATTGCCCTATTTTCTTGGATTTGGCTTTCTGCAATCGTTTTTTCATACCATTGAGAAAGGTCAAATGGCTCTGGAGGAATACCTCCTTTGCAGTCTAAATAAGCCTTTTCAAACGGAACATAATCAAAAGCATCACATTTTGATTTTGGATTGCAATTGTAAACGAAAAATCCCGCCTTTTCAAAAACGGGCCTCAATTCCTTTAAAAGAGAATTTGTTTTCTTGTACCGTCCATTCCTTCCTCCCTTTTCTTGTCCAAATGCATAAGGACGGTCAGAAGTCATATTAAAGTCAACCCCAAGCATATAAACTCGGGGACATCCAAGGTAATGCATCAACCTTAATCCCAAAAACATAGTGTCAAGAATCTTTATCTTTCCTTCTGGCTGTTTTCCTCCAGGCCCCCAATGTGCCGAAACATCAGTTAAAAAAGTGTCTTTATTGAATACTGAAGACCTAGAGAATCCCATAACTCCAGGGCAATCCATAACCCTTATATCTGTAGCCCTAAACTTACCGTCTTGGTTTTTAACATTGATTTTCTTTCTAAGCTTCCCATTAGGAGCAAAAGTGAGACATTTCGGGTCAAGATGAATTCCGTGATGGAACTTGTTTTGAGGGTCTCCGAATACCCAGGCAGATACTGGCATATGCCCAGCAGAATTATTTACTGCCAACGAAACAATTCCTCGTTCCCTCAATCTCTCTTTTGGGATATCGTTAAGACTAGGCCCTCCACAAACCAAGAATCCAGGAGAAGGCCCCCAAAGACCGCTAAGGTCAATCGGAGTCCCTCCCGTTCCTTTACAAACTTTACAAATCCTTCTCTTCCTTCTATCTGCTCCGCAATGGATACAAACAGATTTCGGATTAACTACAAAAAGGGGGTCTTTATTAACTTGTGTACTCATAAGAAATTATACAATTTTCCATTGTTAAATCCTTTTTAACAATAAGAAAAAAAAGGGATTCAATAGAATATAAGGAACAACTATATGAGAACCAAAAGGAACAACTATCTGAAAACCAAAAAGAAATCCCCAAAAAAGGCGAAAGCTACTAAAACCTCAAAAACATCGAAGAAGGCAAGGTCTATTGAATTAATCAAAAGAACTTACTCTTCTAAATTGAAAGTTGAAAGTGCAACAGGGTTCCTTGGAAAAGGATATATAGGATGGACAGCAGATGCGACTCTGCAGGTTACAGGGACGAAAGATACAATGTCAAAAATGGATGGCGATGTTCTAGTTTCAGGACAATTAGACCAACTTTATGATAAAAATGGGAAGCCAGAAAACATTCCATATAATACCAGTTTTTCTAATCGTCCAGCGACTATGTCTAATGGCGTTTTTAATATGACCAAAGAAACGGAATATGTAGATGTTGTTGCTACAGTTACTTCAAATGTTACTGGAAAAAAATTAACTGGAGAATTAAAAACTGAAGTTAAAGGTTGGTGGAAGTATCTGGCAAATAATATTTTAATTACAGGAACTGGAGAGCAAAAGGGCGACGATGAGATTATTGAAGGGGAACTCCCCGATAATCCAGACCAGCCAGATGAACCAGGAGTTCCGCCTTCGGAATTCCTGAATCCTAGCAAACCATTCTTTGGATATGGATTAGTGAATAATTGGGTTGCTCAAGACCCTACAAAATACCTTGGCCTATTGACGGATTATTCAGTTCTATGTATGGCATTTGAATTCTTTGAATGGGCTCGTCCAGAAAACTTTACAAATGTAGACACCTTGATTAAGAAATTCAAGAAATACATTGACCTTTCTCAATCAAAGAAAATTGCGTTATATGTCACGATTTATAACTCGAATCTTGGATCTGGAAAATATGGAGACCCAAAGATTCACGCAAATAAATATGACTCTCAAATCAAAAAGGTTGTAAATCAATTCGCAAGTTGGATGAAGACATACTCAAATATCTATGTAACTCCAGTTGGGGAAGGTGGTTCTCAATCCGTAACAAAGTCTTATGACAAAAGTATCCAAAATCTTTGTAAGGCTACGATGCCGGCGAACAGACTGGTTAATAACTGGGGTTCCAGACCTACAAGTACAGACGGCATGGGATTCTATTGCCAGCATCCTGCAAGCACCTCAACAAACCCTCCTACGAACAGTTGGGTTATGTCCGACCATTCAACAATAATTAATCAATTGAATGGAGGAACGGGTCTTTATGGAAAATGCAATTATGACGTAACAAAGGCCTATGGCCAGAAATTATGGAACTTAACAGTCCCATTCATTTATTATCATTTTGATAAAAACTCTTCAGTTGATTTGGTTGCGTTGAAGGCTCTGAAAGATGCGACTCCAGCAGGAGCCGTGACTCCTCCTCCTTCAAATCCAAATACTGGAACTATTGCCCCATCTCAAGTAAAATGGCTGTCAAGTAGAGGGCCTGACTATAAAAACGCAGTTACTGTTATGAGCCTTGTTAGTGCGTCTATGTCAGGAACCCATCTCAACTTCAAAACAGATAGATCAATTCCATGGCCGAAAAGAGGGTCAAAAAATGTTAATGCCATAGGAATCCTTATCCGCAAAAGAGGGTCCCAATATATCGGCGGAAAAGTTGAATGGTGCGTGGGCGACCGTGGCTGGTATGATATCAAAACTAATGTTGTCAAAGAAGGATATAACGGATCTACAGTTCCTAATGTCGGAGAGAAATGTTGGGCGGCCCTTGGGAACCCTGATAACGGTAGCTCAATTTCAACGATAGTCCCTTTTACTTGGGTCTGATATGACCTGTAAAGATAGGAACGATTTAATACCTATATTTGCCAAAAACGGCAAAGCAATAGGCGTAGAAATAGGAGTGTGCTTCGGCGCATATAGCGACCTAATATTGTCAAATCCAGGCATTGCTAAACTTTATAGTGTAGACCCATAGGTAGACCTTGACGGTAACTTCGTAAAAGAATCTGCTGAGAAGGCCTCTGGGAAATTAAAAAAATACGGAGATAGGTCTGTCATAAAAATTGGGTTCAGTCTCGATGTTGCAAAAGAATTCTCCGACAATTCCCTAGATTTCGTATATATAGACGGAGACCACAGTTATAAATCTACAGAATCCGATATTTCTACTTGGTGGAAAAAAATAAAGCCTGGAGGAATCCTGTCTGGTCATGACTATAAAAACAAAGGCAATGCCCAGACAAAATGGATGGATGTCAAGAAAAGCGGAAACCTAGGAAAATGCGAAGTCAAAAAAGCAGTTAATAAATGGGCTCTCTCAAAAAACTTGAAAGTCAATCTGACTGAAGAAAATTGCAAATCTTGGTACATTATCAAGCCTTAAAATGGTGGCCAATACGGGATTCGAACCCGCCTCCCTTCTCGCATCTGTCTTCACATTGAGAAGTATGTTAACCGAGGCTCTCTTCACAAAGTAGTGTAGGACACCAATTGGCCAAAATGTGGGAGGACGCCGACTCTTACGGCTCGACAAAGCATTCCTTTGTATGACAACCGTTCCTCCGGCAGTCACGAGTTCTCTCGACTATACGTCTATAGCCGTTAAATTCCTTCTTTTATTAATTTTTTCTGCTATTTCTAAAATTTTCGGGTTATCATAATCAGAATGTTCAATTCGATGGCAGTTAGCGCATAGCAGTTCGCATTTACTAACTTCTCCTTTTATCTTTTTCCATGAGGCGTTTAAGGCTTTCCCTATTGAAAACTCTTTATCTCTATTAAAATGGTGAAACTCAAATGCGGCCAAGTTATTACGATTCCCTTCGATTCCGCACCTCTGGCACTTGCCACCAAGAAACTTTATGGCAAAAATTTTTGAAGCGAGGCGTCTTGTTTTGGATTCGCATGTTATACATCTTATACTGTGTTTTTCTGATTTAACATAGACTTTCCCACAAACACTACAACTGTTATGCCTTTGTCTATTTCTAATTTTTATAGGGATGTTATATTCTTTTGCCCAATATCTCGATATTCCTTCAGTTAATCCCAGACGCCTAGTTGCTCCGTATAGTCCATAAGAATCTATAAAATCTCTTAATTTTTCTTTATCTACTTTAAGGATTTCTCGTCTTTTAAGTTCTTGTTCTTTTCTTTTTTCTCTTTGTTTCTCTAATCTGTTTTCTTTTGAGAATTTTATATCTGCAACCCAAGTTCTTATTGTACTTTTACTTCTTCTTAAAATTTTAGATATTTCAACATAAGACATTCCTAATTTTCTCAACCGCCTAGCCTCAACTTTCATTGAACCCTACATTTAATATAACGACTCAACTATGCATTACTTCTTGAAGACTAGTGCGAAACCCTTCTCTCATTAAGGAATTAATTGAGCGGATGATAGGATTCGAACCTACGATGTGGATTAACCAACTAGATTTGCAGTCTAGTCCCTTCAACCTCTTGGGTACATCCGCTAAAAATGGTGGAAGCCCTCAGAATCGAACTGAGATTGTCGGTTTTTCAGACCGATGCCTTGACCAACTCGGCCAGACTTCCGTTTTGTACTTTCTATTTACAAACTGGTAGCAAGAGTGGGATTCGAACCCACTTACTCCAAAGACCAATACGCCTGTTGTTAACGGAGGGTGGATTTACAGTCCACTGACGATATCTTGCTATTTTTAAATCTCCCTTTCGTCAAATTGAATATCTCCAAAGACCCCTCTATGACCAACTTTAATCATATTGGATTCTTTTTCCAATTCTGCATTTGGGTCTTTTACCTGAACCTTATTGACCTGAACTGCTCCCATATGGATTAGTCTACGTCCTTCAGATTTAGATACGACCACTTTCCTTCTAATCAATTCATCTAACAATTTCATTTCCGTTTCCTCAATTTCTACACAAAAAAAGCCCCAGCGTTCCCGCCGGGGCTGAAAGTTGGGTTTATGAACAAACGCCTACACTCCCGCCTCCGGCAGGTCTCTAAAGCAATAACAATAAAAGTTGTAGGTGTTCTTTTTCATATCATTGAGAATGTATGATAAGTCCAAGGAGAACGCAAGAAGTATTTTTATGTTTTTGGATTTACTGATTTCATCCAGTCGTAAATTGATATTTTTTCTGCTATCGCCTTTGCCATCAACGGAGGAACAGCGTTTCCTATTTGCTGATATTGTGACAACCCTTTTTCCCAAGACATTTTCGTTCGTTTACCTTTGAAGATATACGAATCAGGAAACGACTGCATTCTAGCAGCCTCTCTGGCTGTAAAATTCCTATGGCTATAAGGATGTATGAAATTGCTCTGGAATGATGCCGCTATGGTCGGGCAAGGTTTATCAGGAAAAACTCTATAATTGTTTTGAGAATACACTTTACCACTTATTGATGAAGCATCCCCTCTTTTTCTTTGGGCATGTTCGCCAGATACAGAGCCAACTCCACTACCGTTATGAATGGCCTTAAAACGCTCTATAAGCCGTTTTGTATGCTTCATGGCTATATGGTTGTAAACGACAGTAGAACCCCTCCTAGCCCATTCCTGGTAGTCATTCATAGGCTTACAGAAGAACTCCATCGGTTCCTTACCTTGTCCAGCCTCTATCAATGGTAAATCAGATATCGCATCCCAGACAGTATATCTATCATCCTGTGGAGTGGGAGGGGAAATCTCGTTACGCCCCCTTGTCCCTACAAAAAAGACCCTTCTACGGGCTTGAGGGACTCCGCACTCTTCAGCGTTTAAAATCCAAATCTTTGTTTCATATCCGCATTTTGCTGATTCTGAAAGGATTATGTCCTTTACCAATTCTCCAGAGCCTGTTTTCATTGAAAGAATACCTTGAACATTCTCTATAATGAATGTAGAGAATGAAGAATTGTCTGCAATCCGAAGGAATTCCATAAAGAGACTATTCCTTGGGTCTTTTGGATCTCTATTCCCAGCCAAAGACATGCCCTGACAAGGAACGCCGCCGCAAAGAAGTACATTTGAAAGTCCTGTAATCCCCAAGTCGTATGGCTTTATAAGTCTGACATCCTCTACAATAGGTTTTCTTCCGCCCCTATTGGCTCCATAAGTCTCCGCAGCCACTAGATCCATCTCTACAGCAGAGATCAGTTTGAAACCAGCCATTTCAAATCCTAGGCTCATCCCTCCACAACCAGCAAATAGGTCAACAAAATCCATGCATTACTCCTTCTATTTTTTCTGGAAGCAAAATGTTTGAAATTATTTTCATAACAACATTTAGTGCAATACTATTCCCGACTTGCTTATAGGCTATAGAATCCTTCTCTGGAAGAATGTATGAGTCTGGATAACCCTGAAGTCTTGCACATTCCCTTGGCGTAAGTTGTCTCCAGCCCTGAGGAGTATCAAATGCAGGGATAGATAATGGAATAGTTGCTATAGTCGGACTGATTCCCATTACGCTATACAATTTATCTTGTTGCCTTGGTCCTCCGCTAGGAGTGTCGCCATATAAAATCGCCAATGGTTCTATCTTGCCAGTAGGGGAAGAAGGATTTTTCCATTTTCCGCTATTATAAAGTTCAACCATAGACTCCCATTTATAGCCTGGTTTTTTCATATTCTTTCTTTTACGCCAGACGCTTTCAACTAGATATCTATCTGCAACATCTTTTTCAAGAATATCCAATACGCATGGTGTTGGAGACTTATGGATTTTTTCTGGCCATATAAACATATCATTTCCAGTTCCTCGCCGGCCGACTATATAAATCCTCTTTCTTTGCTGAGGCAACCCATAGTCTTTTGCATCAAGAACTTTCCAATCAACCTCATATCCTATCTCTCTGATGTTTGAAAGAATCGTATTAAAACAACTTGTTCCGTCTGTATTCTTTATTGTGGTCAATTCCTTGACGTTTTCAAAAAGAAAGAATTCAGGTTGTTTTACTTCAAGAATTCCAAGTAGATAGTTAACAAGATTTTTCCTGTCATCGTCTCCTAATGTCTTGTCATTTTTATTGTAGAACTTTCCATTTCTACTAAATGGCTGGCATGGAAAACCGCCCATGAGCAAATTGTGAATAGGAAAACTACCCGGGTCGACTGTCGTTATGTCATTATGTGTTTGAGGATGACCAAAATTCATCTCATATGTAAGTCTACAGTTTTTATCGAACTCAATAGACGCAACGCATTCGCTTCCTATATTGATTTCTTTTGCAACTCTAGACGCGCAGATTCCAAATCCTCCAAGACCAGAAAATGCGTCTATATATTTCAGGGTTGTCATTTTTAGTCTTTTGAAGCTTCTGTCTGGGCCTTTATAATGGCGTCAAGATCAGGAGGCTTATGCCCAGGAGGCTTAATCAGTTTTCCGTCTTCTCTAAAACTATGTCCAGGACCAAATTTTTCAAGATTGTTAATATCAACACATTCTTGAATTGAAACATCTGAAAGACCGCAGGCAGAAAGCGTTCCTGTCGTGACAACTGCAATATCGGCACAGCCGTCTGCAATCCCAACAAGAGTTTCTTTTCCAGTTTGAACAAGGATAATGTCGTCCTTCGTGAGATATAGTCTTCCATTTAAATCGCTAGGCTGAATCATAGTTGCAAATCCCAAATCCCTAACTGTCTCAAGACACTCCTCAAGAATCAGTTTTGCTCTTAATTCACGAATTGAAGCGTTTGGCATAATCGGGGAATTCGGTACATTTTGGCTTTCTGTCCCAATAAGCCCCATAAATTTTTCAACCCTCTGTTGGCTAATAGATTTTGCCCTTACATTCTTGTCCATATATAACTCCTTAAGTTAGAGCTATTATACAGAAGAATTATGACTTGGCATTGCCAACAATAAAATCTTCATAATAAGGAATATCTTTAAACGAATATATAAACTCTTTCCATTGCGGAAGTTTGTGAGTAAAACGATCCTTGTAGATATTCCTCAAGACTTCATAATTCATTGTTACAAATGAGGTATATATAAAAGACGCTGGCAAAGCAGCCTTTACTGCCAATAAGTCTCCTTTTGAAATAAGTTCGTTTATAGAGCGAACAATATCTCCTCTCAATGTTGGTTCGAAATTGTCTGGAAAAACACCCTTCATCAAGGTATGCATTGTACTAGTACTCATCCTAGTAGTCCCAACCTTATATGTATCGAATTCAATCCACCAATAAGTCGGAGCCTCTGCAACAAAACTAATCATCATCTGTCTAAGAAACTTCCCATGGCTCCTTTGAGACGCATTTGCTAAAGCCTTTAGAGTTGTTTCTTTTGGCCTTCCCTTTTCATATGGGAGCCCTGCGAATTCTAGAGCCTCTTCTACAAATGCCGTTTTAATATTTAGAACTTTCATCTTTATAGTCCCTGGGCGAGACGTAAAAGTTTAAGCATCAAGATGTCCCTATAAGCCTTTGCTACATTTTCAACAATAGTGGGGTTATCTATAGATTCTAAACCTAGTATGCCTAATGGGAACCTAGCACGCCCTGCTCCAGGCTTCCCTCCTCCGTACTCGTTTCCAAACATCTTTTTACATAATGCGTCTACATTAACTGAATCGTTACTGCTTCTTACGTTTACTTGAATGTTTTCTCCAACAATGCCAAAGACTATTGCCGTTCTAACGCCTTCTTGCCTTGCCCGTTCTGTAGCAAGAACTGCCAAATGATTTTTTTGACATTCTGGCAAAACGCCAGCGAAGCCGATAAAACATGAGTCTTTCTTCAACATATTTTCCTCTTGCTCCATATGTTGACGAATAGCAAAACTTGCAGAAGACATTTCATAGTCAATAATTCTTCCAAGTTTCTGTCTATTGATATATTTTGCTAAATCAGCATAGGCCTCAATATCAAGGTCTCCAGTATTTTCAGAAGTAAAACTTTGAGTATCGTTTTGGATTCCGAAAAACAGGCCTGTTGCTACATTTTGACTTTTTTCGTCTGAAGAGTCGAATTCAAATTCAGACCCTTTAAGATATTCCCACATCATAGCACAAGAAGACCCTACATTAAGTCTGACATCATATATCTGCCCATTTACAGGCTCGCAAGGATGGTGGTCTAAAACAAAAATCGTATTGAGTTTTTTATCTAGTTTGTCCCTAGGAGAACAATCTACAAAGATAAAATGGTCATAACTCTCTGAAAACGATTTTTCAGAGTCTTTTATAGCCTCATGTTTACTTAATAAATGTAAGCCTAGAACATTCAAAACCGTCAAGTTCTGCTCTAGAGAAATTTCACCCTCATGAATTAAGTCTATACGACCCCATCCAAGTTGATGCAAAAAGGCTCTCATCCCCATCCCTGCACCCATAGAGTCGGGATCTGCGTCTCCCAACATAATGGCAGCGGTAGGCGGAGATTCTTTTGGAAACTCTGCAACAATTTGTTTCAATAGGCTAATGTTTTCTTTAATATTCATATTCGTTTCCCTCAAAGAATAAATCAGTTTATTCTTCGTTGCTTTCAATAAGGGACGATACTGGTTGCATCCCGAAAATTGCCTCTATAGAATCCGGAAGAGCCTGTTTCATTCTGGCTCGACCATTTGAATTCATAGAATGCAAATATATGGTTTTCGGATGCCGCTCCTTATGCTCTTCAAGCCAAAGGGCGACTTGATATCCAGTATTCTCGGTTTTTGTTACAAAGACTTCTCCACCTAGGTCATGGTCAAGGAATAAATAATCCCATTCAGACTCTGTAAGTTTCTCTATCGCCTCTGAAGCAAATTCAGTTATAAAATATTCATGACCTACAAGTTCTTTCCTGAATATTTTACACCTTTCTTTATTGTCCTCTAAAATCAAAATTCTCATATCTATATATCAAACAAGTATTCTTGTTTGCCTTTCAAATCTAGTATTTCAGCATCGCTTGGCATAATGCCCTTTTTATACAAGTTAGTCAAAGACATAAAAATGTGAGCTATCACATCTACTGTCCATCCATTTCCAAGCATTCTATACCTAGAACCATCAGAAACTCCAGCAGTATAATCATCTGGAACTGTTTGTAATCTCTCGTATTCCACTGGAGTTAGTTTCCTAACTCTGCCTCCGTCTATGACCTTCTTTTGTTGATTGCCTCCGCATACGGCAGTCAGACATTGGCATTTGTGAACTTTTGAGTTGACTCGTTTAAGTATGTCATGCCCGTTAAGTTCTATTATCGCTTCTACAGGTCCTTTATTG
>Ga0265293_10005975_pt1 | contig 19860 bp, 13 predicted proteins | sample Munlanlewell138R_FD_192505 | JGI IMG/M metagenome (GOLD analysis project Ga0265293, IMG submission 192505) | Leachate microbial communities from a municipal landfill in Southern Ontario, Canada - Leachate well 138R | ecosystem: Engineered > Solid waste > Landfill > Unclassified | place: Canada... | reverse complement strand
GATAGCGAAGTAGAGGCGCTGCAATCACTTTATAAAAGTTTTATATACGACTTGCCCCGTGCGGAAACCTGTTGCTTATTGGGATATCATTATAAAAAAGAAAAGAAATATGATTTTGCCATATATTGGTTTGAAACTGCCTTGCGGTGCGACCCTAAGAGAGTAAAAGGATTTTTTAATACTAATTGGCACGGTTATATACCTAACATAGAGTTAGCCTTCCTTTATTATACAGTGGGCGACACTAAACAGGCGATAGCTTACAATGAGTTGGCAGGAGAACACAAGCCGTGCGACCCGTCCTACGAACACAATAGGCGCTTTTTTGCAAGCCTAGAAGTCAAGCCCCAATAAAGCTTTAAATTCTTAGCTGTTGCAGATAGTTATGTTTTAAAGATACATTCCTGCTATTTGATTTGGGATACCATTATAAAAAAGAAAAGAATTTTATATGGATATGTTATAATTACCTACCCCAATAAAGCTTTAAATTCTTAGCTGTTGCGGATAGTTATGTTTTAAAGATACATTGTTGCTATTTGATATGGATATGTTATAATTAACCTATAAATTTAAGTATCAAGGAGTGGAGAATGGCTTTTACCGTACGCAAAAAAAGGATAGTTGTCATTGTTTTGGTTTGTGTGTTGATTTTGGGGGCGGCGGGAGGAGTTATTTATGGTGTAATCTTTGCGCCCCTTCGCTCAGAAGGTCAAGCCTATACAATTCCCCTTATAGACCTTAGCGAAAGCGACGGCGGCGTGCCGCCCAAACTAAAATATTTGTACGAAACCGTTACTGTTGATGATAGTGCCGACTACCTTGCGCATCCCGACTCAATAGGGCTAAAAAACGGCAATATCCTTGTCCTCTATCCCGAGGGGCATGGCAAGGGCGCAATAAGAAACAAGATTTCTACCGACAGCGGCGCTACCTATGGGAGCAGTCTTTCCGCTACGCCGCAGTCGTGGGAGCATTCACGGGAAACCCCAACGGTATACCGCCTAAACTTTACCGACCGAGAGGATATGTTAATTATGATTTCCGCCAACCCCCGTTGGTTTGGCGAAAGCACCACGGGCGGTTTTAACTGCTCACTATCCCAAGACGAGGGGCAAAATTGGACGGAGTTTGAGCTTTTTTATCCTAAAAATCAAAAGAATGGGGTAGTACCAATAGTGGCTATGGCATCTCTTACAAGGCTTAAAGAAAACGGTAAGTTTGCAGATAAGTGGATGGGACTTTTTCACGATGCGTCATTTAACAACTATAAGACTATTTTGACATTTGATGAAAATGGTAAGATGTGTTGGAGCGTTCCCGAAAAGTATTTTGTTGAACATAGAGTTATTGAGAGAAAAACAAATATGTGCGAGGTAGAGGTGATACGCTCTGACGGCGGCAATGGAGATGAGCTTTGCCTAATCACCCGTAGCAACACCAAAAAGTACAACTCATTATTATCCTTTTCTCGTGATGAAGGCAAGAGTTGGACTGCCCCAATAGAAACGCCCGCCGCACTTAGCGGCGAGCGGCACAAAGCCGAATACACCGCAGATGGACGACTAATAATCACATTCCGCTCAGTATGCCGTGACAAAGAAACGCTAAATAAAATCAACAAAAAATATAAAAAATCGGGTTGGTACAGCGAAGGCGCTATTGCGTGGGTAGGCACTTATGAGGACTTGAAAATGGGCAGAGAAGGGCAGTACCGCATCAAACTAGCCCACACCTATTTTGACACCCAAACCACACCGCAAACGGCTGCACACCACGACACAGGCTATTGCGGCAACACCGTTCTTGAGGACGACAGCATAATAATCACCATCTATGGCAAGTTCGACCCCAATAAAAAGGCAAAAGACGGCAGCCTAAAAACTTACATCGTATCCAAACGGTTGAACCTTGAGGATATCGATGAGTTATATACATTTATATTAGCAACAAAAAATTCAATAAAGTAAAGGAGACAGTAATGGTAGAACAAGTATTCAAACTTGCACAAGGTGACAAAAAGATAGTTGAAAAGGTGGTGTTTGATGAGAATGTGCATTATTTGCATATGATATTTAGCCAAAACGAGGGACTTCCCCAGCATTTTTCCAACTCTAATGTCTATATGACAGTGGTTAGAGGTACTCTTTCCATACAACTCAACGAGGAGGAAATGCGTGAATATCCCGCTGGCACATTGCTAAAGATTCCCACAAATACGAAAATGAATGTGCAGAACTTCGCATCGGATACTTTAGAAATAATCGTTGTAAAAGCGCCCGCACCTTTTTAAACTATTTTTTTCCTAGGTTTGCGTTTTATAAAATTATCTCCCTGCTAGCGTGGCAGGTCAGATAGATAATTTGGTAGTCTTTGGACAATTTGACAATAAACTCTTTTGCTAGGAGCAGTTTGCTGTCATCTAAGTTTGCAAAGGGGTCATCAAGAATAATAAAGGGTTTTTTAACGCTGTCTTTGAATATCATATCCACCAAGGCAAACCGCATGCAAATGCTCACCAACTCCTTTATCCCCTTGCTAAAGTAGTCAAACTCCCGCTCAAACCCATTTTCTTTTATTAAAATCTCAAACTTGTCATTAATCCCCAAATCCGACTTGCTTTCGTCATACAGATTAATTAGCTCTTTACCTCTTACTAATAGCGGCGCAAGATACTTGTTTGCCAAGTTATCATTAGCTTTTGTTAGGAATTTCATAGTTTCTTCCAGAGTGGCTAAGTCCGTTGTTAATTTGTCACTTAGTTCATAGCATTCGGATAATTCACTTCTGTAATTGGATAAATCTTCCGCTTTTTCCTCATTTCTTGCAATGCTTGCCTCTGTATCAGATATTTCTTTTATATAGGCAAGCCGCTCTTTTTCGCTATCACTTTTTTGCTGCTCTAACTCCTCTAATGAGGTTTCAAATATAATTTCTTGCAGCAATGTATTCTCATCTTTGTCTTGCAAAAACTCCTTGAGTTTGGCATTGCTTTCACTAAGTGAGCTGGTAAATTGAACAAATTCGTTATGCTTTGCTTTTATCTGATAAAAATAAGAAGTATATTCCTCACCCTTATTATTAGGAGTATATCCAAATGGGGTGAGTGCCGAATCCACCTCCGTTTTACAGCTTTGCAGTTTGCGATTTTCCTCGTCCAGCGTATTATTCAACTGCCCCAATCTGTCGGGGTCAAAATCGCTACTAGCGGCATCTATCTCATCTATTTGCGTTTGCAGCTTTGATATTTCCACTTGAAAACCATCAATTTTGCTGCTCAAGGCGGCTAAATCTTGCTCCAATAAGGCTATCTTTTCTGCACGCTGTGCGTTTTTCTTTTTTGTTAAAATATAAAAGATACCAAAGGTAATTATACATAATATAACAAATAGCAACCCCTTGTGTCCCTCCTCCTTTTCAAGGGCGGCAATATTTTGTTGGGTATCATTTTTCTTAGCTAAAGTGCGTTTTATATCCGCTTGATAACCCTCAATCTGTTGGGCTAGCATCTTTTTTCTCTCTTGCCTTGTGTTACTCATCACTTGTATGTTTTGCAATTTGGCACGCTCTTGAAGTGTGCTGTCCTCATAGTCTTTCACCACTTTTTGTTGCCCATAATATGCGTCAATTTTGTCTTTAATGGCAGTCAAATCAATGTCGTCTGGGGTTTTAGCCTTAAAAAACAACGACAATTCAGCCAATTTGGTGTTAGCCTTTTTTATTTCCTCTTGTATATCAAGGTAGAGTTCTCTTTGTGCGACTTTAGCATCTTTATCTTTATGCAAGCCAATCTCCTTATCAATCTTTTCTATCTCCGTATCAAGGCGGGCGTGTTGTTTTTTTAATTGGGATAATGCAAGCCTATCCCTTTCCGCATTATCAAAGCAAATCTCGCACTCCTTAATTTTAGCCTCTAAGGATGCAATGCGCTCCGCAACATCCTTTAGCTTGCCCTTGCCTCTTTTGGCTTGAATACTGTCTGCCGCATTTTGCAAAATCTTTAAGGATTGCTTAAAGTCATAGCCTTCATCGGTGGCATTTATTAAGTTGCGGAGTTTATCGTTTAACCCGCTTTCAATTTCCCCGCACAGCACATCATCTTGCGGAATGTAGGCACTACGCCTAAAGCTGTTTTTATTTATATCAAACAGCACATCCCCAAAGTTGTCCTTGTTTATCGGTTTGTCGTCAAGGGTGAAGACCTCTTTTTTTGTGCGTGTGCTAATATCGTATAAATGAAAAGTATCCTTGTTAAAATCCCGCTCAATTTGATATATTTTATCCTTATATTCAAAGGTGAGCAATCCGCCAAAGCCACCGCTTTGCCAAGGGTCGTAGCGGCGGCGGTCGTTACTCAAGTCCTTAACTTTTAGGTTGGGAAGTCCATAGAACATACTAATAATAAAGTTGGCAAGCGTGGTCTTGCCAAAGCTGTTGTCCTCTTTAATTGCGGTAAGGTTGCCCACAAACTCATACTTTATATCGCTTAGTTTCCCAAAATTTAATATGTGTGCAGATTTCAGTTTCATAAGTCAATCGCCTCGCCCAACAAAGCTTTTATGCCGTATTCAACCACCCTGTCTTTTTGAGTGCCGTCAAGGTCAGAGTCTTGCACCAATTTTATAAACTCACTGTGCAAAGATATCTCGTTGTCAAAGTTAACCGATGCCATATCCAATATAGAGTTGTCCTTTACTTTGCCGTCAAAAAACCGCTCTTTTAGCTTTAATTCAAGGTTTTCTCTCTCTATTTGAGTGTCCGCATTGCGCTTGCCAACTAGTTCCACCTTTACAATATTTTCCTTGTCAATCCCCCGTGTTTTAGATTGTATTATATTATCAATTTTGGTATGGGTATCAAGCCCCGTGATATCCACTTCCACCAAAAAATATTGCCTTTTTGCAAATGGAACAAACTTACGGTTTAGTTTGCCGTTGTTTATCTCCAGCAAAACAAACCCTCTCTCCCCCACTTCGTCATATCCCCGTCCCTCCAAGCAACCGCTGTAACCATATATGCCACGCATATCCAACTTTTTGGCATCAATATCGGGTTGGTGAATATCGCCAAGCGCAAGATAGTCTATGTGTTTTCCTCTCAATCTCTCAAGTTGAATTTTTTGCAAACTGCCGTGCATAACGGCAATATTAAATTTATCTTTATCAAACCTTAACTGCTCATAAAATCCGTATCCCGTCTGCTGCGAAATATCTATGCCGCCAATGCAAACACGATTGTAGTGGTAATATTGCCAACTAGGCTCATCAAATAAAAACAAGTTATCGGGCATAAGCAAGTCGCCGTCATCAAAAACCAACTGATAGTCGTGATTGCCTGTTAGATACAAAAAGCTAATACTAGGGTGAGTAGCAATCGCTTGCAGCACTTCTTTCCTAATCTGTCGTGCAATTTTTCTAAAATCAAATAGGTCACCGGCAATTACCACAACATCCACGCTAAGCTCCCCTGCATAATCAAGCATTCTAATAAATGTATCAACAATCTCACGCTTTCTTATCTTAGATTTTTCCGCCGATATATTTTGTAGCGCTGAGCCAATATGAATATCTGCACAATGTATAATTTTCATAATTCAATGCTACCATATTCTACCTAAATAATCAAGGTCCAAATCCAAGGACACCTTGCTAATTTAGGTATCATTATTTTTGCTTTATCTGCCTAAAAATAGCCACAGTAACATCCAAAAAGCTGCGGAACATTATGACTATATAAATACGCCCAAAAAGCAAAAAAGCCGATAGTTTTTATAGACCTTTAAAAATTGCTATCTAGCGCAAAAACTTTCTTTATATGTAAAAGGCATAAAAAAACCCTAAATCCCTGCCTATTTCGGCAAGTTCGATTTAGGGTTTTGGTGGCGGAGAAAGTGGGATTTGAACCCACGGAGCTGTCCCCAGCTCACTCGATTTCGAGTCGAGCGCATTCAACCGAACTCTGCCATCTCTCCGTATTTGCTTGAATATTCTATCATTTTTGGGCGGGTTAGGCAAGTGAATTGTAAAAAGATTATTGCGGGCTGTTGTATTTTGAGGGGAAAGTTGGGTTTTGCTTTGGGAATGATTGCTTTGGAGAGGTTAAGTGGAGTATAATGGGTGCTAGATTAGTACTTATAGAGAAGGCAGACTTTTAAGATGACATCAGTTAAAATTATTGATATGCACGCTCATATTTATCCCGATAAGATTGCCGCAAAAGCGGTAAATGCTATTAAAGAGTTTTATGATTTGCCAATGGCAAATAAAGAAGGCACAGTTGCCAACTTGAAAAGCTTGGCAGAGGAGGCGGGAGTTGTTAAAGTCGTAGTACATTCGGTTGCGACTTTGGCAAGGCAAGTGGAGTCCATAAACACTTTTGTTGCAAGAGAGGCGGCAAAAGATAAGCTGTTTTTGCCCTTTGCAACCTTGCACCCCGATATGACAAAGCAAAACATAAAAAACGAACTAAATAGGTTGAAAGAAATGGGCATAAAGGGGATAAAGCTGCATCCAGATTTTCAAGAATTTAGTATAGACGGGGATGCGGCGGGCAAGATACTAGATTGCTTGGATGGCTCACTTCCCATACAAATGCACACAGGGGATAAGAGAAAAAACTTTAGCAGCCCGCTCAAGATGATGCAGGCGGCAAAAAGATATCCGCACCTAAGGTTTATTGCCGCACACTTTGGAGGGTGGTCGGAGTGGGAGTATGCGGAGGGGTACGAGGAAACACCTAATGTGTTTTTTGATACATCGTCCACCCTTGAGTTTTTGGATAAGGATAGGGCTAAAGAGATAATAGATTATTTGGGAGCGGATAGGTTTATGTTTGGCACTGACTACCCAATGTGGGATTATAAGGGAGAGTTAAATAGAATAAAAGCCCTTGGACTGCCGTCCCAAACTTTGGAAAAGATACTCTACACCAATGCGGTAAAGTTTATGAACTTGGAGTTATAGTATCCCAAACAGCGGGAATGCGTAGCCCGTAGTCCCAATTCTTATGCCAACTTGGGGGTTGAGAGGAAAAGTTTATGTGTAGTGTTAATATATTATTACCGCAAAAAGCGCCTTTTCCAATATATTTTATACTGCTTGGTAGTGTAAGTTCAATCAAGTTATAACAATCCCTAAAAGCAAACATTCCTATTGATTCTATATTTTCGGGCAGAGTGATTTCGCTCAAATTATGGCATCCGTCAAATGCCCAATTTTCAATTTTGGTAACCCCTTGCGGAATATATATGCTATATAAATTATTTGCTCCGTTAAATGCGGCAGAGCCGATAGTTTGCAATGCGCTGTCCTCGGGGATGATGACATTGTGCAGAGTGGATGCGCCTACAAAGGCTTCTACATTTATTTCTATCACACTTTTGGGGATGTTAATGCTTTGGATAAAGCTATAAGCAAACGCAAAAGTATCTATTTTTTTCAACCCTTCATTTAAGAGCACTTGGGTACTTGAAGTGCTAAATGCGCCATAAAATGCACCCTGCGGAACCGTTTTTATTGAGGCAGGAAAGACAATTTTTTTAAGCTGACCGTTGTAGTTAAAAAACGCCCAACCCTCTATTGCTATGACGGTATTGGGAATGTGGAACTCGTCTTGAGGAATTGTATTTACCACACCTTTCCCACGAGGGAAGTAAATTAGTTTTGTCACATCTTTGTTATACAGCACACCGTCTATTGAGGTAAAGAGGTCGGACTCATCATCAAAAGACACGGCAACAAGACTACTGCAGTCGGCGAAAAATTCCGAACGAATCTCCTGCGTATTGCTAGGCAATATTATTTCGTGGAGGTTGGTACAGCCCTCAAAAGTTTGGTTGTTGACATAGTGGTCTTGGCCTACGGTGTGGGTTTTGTAGCCACCACCTGTGCTATAGGCAAGTTTTTCTGCTGAGGTTAGCACAAGGGGGGTGGTATTTGGAGCGTGATTTGCTACGCCGCCTTGCGATATGGGATTAACCGCCCCGATTATGCTTGGCAAAACTTCTGGAGTCAAGTACCATTTGCCGTTATGTTTAACAAAACATACCTCTAAGTACTGCTCTCCTTCGTTGCCAAAAGTATGACGCACAGTAAACGAAGCTTCTGCCTCGGTGTGCTTATGGTCTGCGCCGCTGTATACTGCAAACTCTGTAATCGTACACAAGGGCATATTTTCAACAAACAATGTATCTCTGTTTTGTTCGATGTAGTTATAGTATTCGGGAGAATCTTTGGGGTAGGTAGATTCGGCGACTTTGGCAATATCCTCTTCGTACAATCCGGCAAAACATAGTTCTAAGGCAAGTTTTTGCCCTTGAAAGTTTTTTACAATATCATCGGAATTGGACAAGATGATAGCCGCACTTGCGCCTATGATTCCAAGTGCAAGAATTACACTTAAAAAAACAATAAAGTATTTTTTGCTAAACAATTTAAATGGTTTTTTCATAATTAATAGATTTGACGATTATTTTGGAGGTGCAACATTCCAGATAGGGGGCGCAAGCATACCTAAGTCCCAACTTGAATGCCAACCCTCAGGTTTGGCAGAAACTTCTATGCTAAGTGTTAGTTGGGCGGCAGAATGGAAAGCGCCTTTGCCAATATCAGTAATATTGCGTGATATATATAGTTCCGACAAACTTTCGCATCCTCTAAATGCGAACATTCCTATTGATTCTATGTTATCGTGCAAGGTGATTTCACTCAAGTAATAACAGCTGTCAAATGTCCAATTTTCAATTTTGGTAACCCCTTGCGGAATATATATGCTATATAGATTAGTTGCTCCGTCAAATGCGGCAAAGCCGATAGTTTGCAAGGCGCTGTCCTCGGGGATTATGATTTCGTGCAGATTGAATGCATTCATAAAAGCTTCTTCACCTATCTCGGTTACACTTTGCGGAATTGTAATTTTAAAAAGACGGCTAGAGGCAAAAGCGTTATTGCTTATTATTTCCAATCCTTGATTTAGGATTAGTTGAGCATCCATATTGCTAAATGTGTTATAGAATGCACCCGACATAATAGTCTTTACAGATGCGGGAAAAACAATTTTATCAATTTGCCCGCTATAATTAGCAAAAGCGCCGCCTCCTATGGTGGTAATCGTGTCGGGGATGTGAAACTCACCTTGAGGAGAGCCTTTTGCCGTACCTTTTCCCCTTGGAAAAAGGTGGAGAACAGTCATATCTTTACTATATACAATACCGTCTACCGAAGTAAAGAGGTCGGATTCACCGTCGAAAGTCACGGCAACAAGGCTGTTATTGTTTGCAAACCAAGATGGGTCTATATTGTTTGTATTGCTTGGTAAAATCACTTCGTGCAAGTGTGTGCAATTCCAAAAGGTGTGGCCATCAATATGTTTGTCCTCACTAACGGTATAGGTTTTGTATCCGTCGGGAGTGCTGTATTTTATTTGTTCCAAGGGTGTTAATTCAAGAAGAGTGGTAGTCGGCTGCGGGATATTCGGTACATTGTCATTATGATGTTCTTGAGGCTCCATATTCTTTAAAAAACCGATTATTTTTGCCAGATTATCCGTTTCCAAAAACCAAACCCCTTGCCGCTTGACGAAATTTATCACCGTTCGGTAATCGTTCTCTCTGCCGTCTTTAGCGGTAAGCACAAAATGAACATCCGCCTCGGTTTGATTATAGTTTGCGCCGTTGTGTAGTACAAACTCTTTAATCGTGCCGTAAGGCGGATTGTCCATTAACAAGGTATCTTGGTTTTCGTCGATAAAATCATAAAAATCATAATATTCGGGGGAATCTTCGGGGTAAAAGGATGTGAGAATTTTGTTGATATCCTTTTGATATATTCCCTCAAAGCATTGCTGAAGTACTAGCTTTTGTCCTTGATGGTTTTTTACAATCTCATCGGAATTAGCAATGATAATACCCGCACTTGCGCCTGTGATTGCAAGTATAAGAATTACACTTAAAAAAACAATCAAGTTTTTTTTGCTAAACAGTTGAGATAGTTTTTTCATAATCAATAAATTGACGATTATTTTGGAGGTGCAACATTCCAGATAGGAGGTTTAAGCATACCATAGTCCCAACTTGAATGCCACCCCGCAGGTTTGGCAGAAACTTCTATGCTAAGTGTTAGTTGGTTGGCAGTATGGAAAGCGCCTTTGCCAATATCAGTAATATTGCGTGGTATATATAGTTCCGACAAGCTTTTGCATTCCCTAAATGCGAACATTCCTATTGATTTTATATCATTATGCAAATTGATTTCGTTTAAGTTTATACATCCGTCAAATGTCCAATTATCGATTTTAGTAACCCCTTGTGGGATATATATGCTAGTAAGGTTGGTTGCTCCTTCAAAGGCAGCGTATCCGATAGCCTTGAGTTGGCTATTTTGAGGTATAGTTAAAGAGTATAAGCCTTGAGCCTTTTTGAAAGTTTCCGCACCGATAGCAGTAACAGTGCTGGGTAGTGCAATGTTTGCAATTTGCGTTTCTTGAAAGGCTCTAGCGCCTATTGTTTCCAACCCTTCGTTAAGAATAACTTGGCTGTCAAAGGTGTTAAAAGAGCGGAAGAAAACATCTGTCTCAATTGTTTTTACCGTTTGAGGGAAGACTACCTTTTTGATTTGACCGCTGTAATGGCTAAACGCGGATTGGGATATTGTTGCAACACCGTTAGGAATATGAAACTCACCTTGAGGAGAGCCTGCAACTTCGCCTTTGCCACGGGGGAAATATATTAGCACGGTTTTATCTTTATTATAAATAACTCCGTCTACCGAGGCAAGGGTCTGGGATGTACCCGAAAAGGTTATTGCCACAAGGTTTTCACAATCATAAAACCAAGTAGGGTCAATAAAGGTAATATTTATTGGCAGGACGATTTCGTTTAGGTACTTGCATTCACGGAAAGTTTCGTGTGTAACATGTTCGCCGTGCGGAACTGTATGCTGCTTATAAATACTATTGTTACCGCCCGTGTTATATTCTGCCTTTTGCGCATTGGTAAGAGTGTGGGGTGTGGTGTTGGGGGGAGGAGGGGGAGTAGGGGTTGGGTTATCTGTACCAGGAGGTCCGGAGGGCGGTCCATAGTTGGTATAGGTTGCTATATCATTAGTTAAGTACCATTGTCCATTATATTTGCTAAATGACACAACCATTCTGAATTCGTTGTCGTTGTTATAGCTATCTTTAACTGTATAGCTAATATTAGCGGTAGTTGTACTATGTTGGTTGACTTTATTAAATATATTAAATTCTGCTATTTCTCCAAACTGTTCGTAGCTTGCGATTAAAAAATAGTCATCACCCTGCGCCAAAAAAGTTTCGTATTGGGGAGAGCCTATTGGGTGTATTGCCCCCGCTACCTTGTGAATATCCTTGTCACGCAAACCTTCTAGGTATTCGATTAACACTTGGCGAGGCGTCCTGATAATGCGGTCGGAATTAACAATAAGCACAATTGCGCTTGTGCTAGATATTACGAACACTATGATAATAGCTAAAACAAGTTTAAATGACTTACTTGTAAAAAAGTTTCTCTTATCCATATTAATAAAATATTATATATTTATTGTTTTGTCAAGAGGTAATGTTATTTTCAAGGTAAACATAGGTTGAATCGTTACAAAACCACCATTTTTGGGTGTTTCAATCTTTCAAGGCAAACATAGGTTAAACCGTTATGGACTAAGCTATTACCGCTAAAAGTTTTGTTGGCGGCGGGGAGCTGCAATTTATTGTTTGGGAAAAGCTGCCCCCCAAACAGGTGTTTGAGAATAGCCCATATTCCAAGCAGTATTCCAGCCCGAAGGTTGTGACGGCGCTTCAATATACAAAGTCAAGTTGTATGCCGCTTGAAACGCATTAATACCTACGCTTGTTACACTTTTGGGTATATACAGCTCGGTCAAGCTGTAACATTTTTCAAAAGAGTTTCTTCCAATAGACTGTATGTTACTATGCAAAACAACGGTGTGCAGGCTATAACAATTTTTAAACAACCAATTGTCTATTTTGGTTACTCCTTTTGGAATAGTTATCTCTAGCAAATTTTCCGCATTCTCAAAAGCGGCATAGCCAATGTTTTTTAGTGCGCTGTTTTGGTGAAAGTTAATTTGGTAGAGATTAGCCGCATTAATAAATGCCTCGTTCCCTATTTCTGTTACGCTTTGCGGTATGGTTATTCGGGAGATAAGCATACTATCAAAAGCGGATGCGCCTATTTTTTCTAGTCCATCGTTTAGTTCTACGGAGTAGTCTGAAGTATTAAAAGCACGGCAAAAAGCGCCGTCGCTAATAACCTTTACAGATGAAGGAAACAGTATTTTTTTGATTTGCCCGTTGTAATGTGTAAAAGCCTTTTCTCCAATGGTGGTTACGGTGTTAGGAATATGAAATTCACCTTGGGGAGAGCCTTGCGCTACCCCCTTGCCTCGTGGAAATAAAACCAGAGTGGTCATATCTTTATTATACACCACACCGTCTAACGCAGTGAATAGGCTAGATTCACCGTCAAACTTAATTGCGGTAAGGCTGGTTAATTGTAAAAAGTTATCAGGCTCAATATCAATGGTATTGCTTGGCAAAATAATTTTGTGAAGATGGTTGCAACCAACAAAAGTTTCGTGGTCAACATATTCATTTTCTTTTACGATGTGAGTTTTGTATTGTCCGTTATCTGTGCTGTATTCTGTTTTTTGTTTTGCCGTCAATCGTAGCGGAATAGCGTCTTTAGGTTGGCTGGGAATAGGATTAGCAAGCATATGAGCAATGCTCGGAAAATCCAAAGGAAAATAATCTTGATATTCTTTGTGTAAGAACCAATGTTTGTCTATTTTAATAAAAGGAACTTCTGTTTCATAATATGTATGAGTACCGTCAATATTTAAATAATTATAAACAGCCTCTGCGCCCCAAAGATTATTCCCAAGCTTTCCGTTCATTTTAAACGATACAACTTCACAAAAAAACTCATCTCCTATCCCATCCACATCAATGGGAAATATATCGCTGCGCTCAACGAGGAGTTCTTTATACTCTGGTGAGCCTTTTGGATAAAAGCTAGCTGCAAATTCTTCAAGATTTTCCTCGATAATAGCATCAATGTAGGAAGTTAAGACCTGTTTGGGTGATTGTGCAATTTTACAGCTGTTTGCATGCAATACACCAACCGTTGCAGCAACAATTGTTAATAGCATTATGCCAACTAAGATTTTGCTAAATAGTGTATTTTGTAAAATATTTTTTTTGCTTTGCATTGTTACTACCCTTACTAATATTCAAATATTATGAATTTAGGCAACTATTTTTTCGCATTTGGATACCCTAAACTCCAATCTTTATCCCAAGTATTAGTTTGCTCGGGTGACGCTATGTTAAGTGTTAGTGAGTATGCCGCTTGAAATGCACTCATACCTACACTTGTTACACTTTTGGGTATATCTAGCTCGGTCAAGCTATAACATTTTTCAAAAGAGTTTCTTCCAATAGACTGTATGTTACTATGCAAAACAACGGTGTGCAGATTATAGCAATTTCTAAACAACCAATTGTCTATTTTGGTTACTCCTTTTGGAATAGTTATCTCAAGCAAATTTTCCGCATTCTCAAAAGCTCCAAAGCCAATGCTTTTAGTGCGCTGTTTTGGTGAAAGTTAATTTGGTAGAGATTAGCCGCATTGATAAATGCCTCGTTCCCTATTTCTGTTACGCTTTGCGGTATGGTTATTTGGGAGAGAAGCACGCTATCAAAAGCGGATGCGCCTATTTTTTCTAGTCCGTCATTTAGCTCTACGGAGTAGTCTGAAGTATTAAAAGCATGGCGAAAAGCTCCGTCGCCAATAACCTTTACAGATGAAGGAAAGACTATTTTTTTGATTTGCCCCTCGTAATGCATAAAAGCCTTTTCTCCAATAGTCGTTACGGTGTTAGGAATATGAAACTCACCTTGAGGAGAGCCTTGTGCCGCCCCCTTGCCTCTTGGAAACAAAACCAGAGTGGTCATATCTTTATTATACACCACACCGTCTAACGCAGTGAATAGGCTAGACTCACCGTCAAACTTAATTGCGGTAAGGCTAGTTAATTGTAAGAAGTTATTAGGGTCAATATAGTTGGTATTGCTTGGCAAGACAATCTCGTGCAGATATGCACAATCTATAAAGCTTTCCCAATCTATATATTCATTTTCTTTTACGATGTGAGTTTTGTATTGTCCGTTATTTGTGCTGTATTCGGTCTTTTGCGCTGCGTTTAGTCTAAGCGGAAATGTGTTTGGTAGCGGCTTAACTTTATCGAGATACGGATTTTGCATCGCCTTCACAATCCCCGGATAGTCCACCAGCGAATAATCGCTAAAGCTTTCGTGCAAATACCAGCGTCCGTCAATTTTTTTGAAAGGTATCAGCGCTGATGCATAATGTATATTTTTGTTTTCATCTTCTAACATTAAGATAGCCTGAGCCTCCTGCATGTTGCCGTAATGTATATCGGGGTACATCTTGAAAGATATTATTTTTCCCACTAAGTTATTCTCAAATCCTATAACCTCGCCACTTAACGGATAAAAGAACTCGCTCTCTTTAATGGAGGAATCCTTTGGGTAAGGGGGGAAATCCTCGTCAAACCAATCTTCGCTGTTTTGCATAAAATTAATATATTCTTGTGAGCCTTTGGGGTATAGAGTTAAGGCTACCCCCTCGATATCCCTTGCGTAAAATGCGTCCCGATGTGCAAGCAGCACTTGTTTTGGCGTTTTTACAATTTCATCTGAATTGAAAAGCAGTACCGCTACGCTTATGACAGAAATTATGACTAACGAAAGTACTGAAAGCGCCAACATAAAATATTTGATTGCTAGTATTTTGTTAATTTTTTTCATACTCAGTACCTTTTTTATGACTTGGGAAAAGCTACCCCCCAAACGGGTGTTTGAGAATAGCCCATATTCCAAGCAGTATTCCAGCCCGAGGGTTGTGACGGCGCTTCAATATACAAAGTTGTGTTGTATGCCGCTTGAAACGCACTTATACCTACACCTGTTACACTTTTAGGTATGTACAGCTCGTTCAAGCTATAACATTTTTCAAAAGAGCTCCTTCCAATAGATTTGACATTATTATGCAAGACAACGGTATGTAGTCTATAACAATTTCTAAACAACCAATTGTCTATTTTGGTTACTCCTTTTGGAATAGTTATCTCTAGCAAATTTTCCGCATTCTCAAAAGCGGCATAGCCAATGCTTTTTAGTGCGCTGTTTGGGTGAAAGTCTATTTGGTAGAGATTAGCCGCATTCATAAATGCTTCGCTACCTATTTCTGTTACGCTTTGGGGTATGGTTATTTGGGAGAGAAGCACGCTATCAAAAGCGGATGAGCCTATTTTTTCTAGTCCGTCGTTTAGTTCTACGGAGTAGTTTGAGGCATTAAAAGCACGGTTAAAAGCTCCTTCGCCAATAACCTTTACAGATGAAGGAAACACTATTTTTTTGATTTGTCCGCTGTAATAGGTAAAAGCATATTCTCCAATGGTGGTTACGGTGCTAGGAATATGAAACTCCCCTTCGGGAGAGCCTTGCGCCATCCCCTTGCCAAGGGGGAAAACTACAAGAGTCTTTTGGTTTTTTGTGTAAACTACTCCGTCTTTTGATACAAAGTTTGCAGGAGTTCCGTCAAAAGTTATTGCAACAAGATTTTTGCAATCTCCAAACCACCCTGCGTGAATATTTTTAATATTGCTTGGCAACACAATTTCGTTTAGATAGGTGCATCCTCTAAATGTATTAGAGCTAATCTCTTTGCCGCTTTCAACAACATAGCGCTTATAAACGCCGTTATTATTAGCAAAATCTGCTTTTTCTGCTTGAGTTAGTTGCAGTATTGGAAGTCTAGGATTAGGTCCAGAATTAGAATGAATTTCATATGCCGATTGTTTGCCAAAGTTATCGTTAAGATACCATCGTCCTTTGTGCTTGTAAAAAGTTGGATATATCGTAATATAATTTTCATTATAATAACCAAAAATCCTATATGAAACACCATTAGTTAGTGGTTCAAACCTATCAAGCGTGCCGTTTGCCATAAGCGTGCCTAAGGGCGGTTCACCATCTATATTATCAAATAAGTCGCCGTTATTAATGATAAAATCATTATATTCATCGGAGTCTTTTGGGAATAGCGCCTCGGCAACCTTCTCGATATTCCTTTCGTCAAAGCCTTCCAAATATAGAAAAAATACCTGCTTTTGACTAACTATAATATTATCCCTGTTTATAAGTATAACTAATATGCCTGTGACAACAAGTATTAATACAAGTAGAATGCTTATAGTAATTTTAAAAGCTTTACTCCTCAATAAAATTATAAACTTATCCATAATAATAAAATATAACATCTTATTAAATTTGTCAATAGTGTGCTTAATATAAAGTAAAAATTAATGTATTTATTAAAGATTTATAGATTAATAATTTTATATTGAAAAAAATTAATAAATATACTATAATTGGTAATATGAATACCGATAAAAAATCTGATATTAATGATGTTCCCCCCAGCAATACGGAGGAAAAAGATAAAAACCCACTAACAAGGCTTTTTGCTCGCATTTCTAAGCTTAGCAAAAAAGCCAAGGTAGTAATTTTGTGTTGCATTGCCGTGGTCTTGCTTGGCGTGGGAGCGGCACTGGCTATTATACTAATACCACAGGATAACCCGCCTTTGCCGCAAACAAAAATACTATATGTGTCCGAATATCAGTACGGCGTAGTCGGAGGCGACGGAGAGGGCGTCAGCCTCAATTCAAGTTGGATGCAAGGTTTGTCATATTCTGCGTTTAGGGTTACCATTGTGTCTGATTTGGTAGCTCTTTCTGTATCGGAAGAGATGAGATTAGTAGCCGATGCCACAGAGGATTGGGCGACGGCAGAAATAATTTTTTATTATAAAAACAACAAAATCACAACATATAAAGTAGATATCATTCCCGCCGCTAATGCGGTTAATATCACAAGTGAACAAGGGCTTAAATCTATTCCGTCCGACTCAAAACAGCGCTATATTTTAAAAAATGATATTTTGCTGACTTCGCCCGTAAGCATCAAAAATTTTGGGGGAGCGTTTTACGGCAACTATTTTGATATAAAAAATTTGGATGTGTCTGCCTCAGGCGGTTTATTTGATACTACATCCAATGCTTATGTAACGGGGCTTAGGCTAACAAATGTGCGGGGTGGTACAACTCTTAGCGAAAATAACTATTTCGGTGTGATTGCCAACAGGACAACTCTTTCACGGTTTATCAACTGCTATGCCGAGGGCGCTGCAGAAGTTACCACGGGCTTGCAAGGATATTATTATATAGGGGGCTTGTTTGGGCAAATTAGCGGGCATAGCCGCAAAGAAAACACAGACAACCCCTTGCGCAGTTTGTTTGAAGGGTGCAACTCCCAAATTACACTTACAATCAACGGCGGCGGCGAACTATATGTTGGCGGCATCGCAGGCGGTGTTATGGATGCATCCTTTGCCAACTCCGAAAGTGCGGGGGATATTCACTTAGAGGCGCAAAATTTTATTTTTATATATTTGGGAGGGATTGCCGGCGTTATGGAAAAAAGGTATTCCACCCCATTGAGAATAACTTATTTTGACAGCAGTTACGGGCTGAGGAGTGCAGGCAATATTGTTGTCAACTCTAAAAATACCACATTGTTAGACACAATATATGTAGGCGGTATATTTGGATACATCAAGAACGCCAATACCTCATCGGTAATAGCGGATGGGAATATAAGCATTACCACTTTGGGCGCATCGGTGATAGCGGGCGGTTTTGCAGGGAAATGCGAAAATGAGCTTGCAAAAGAGGGCATTGAACTTAGAGTGCTTAACACGGAGATTCAAGGCGAACTTAACATTGATACGAGCGGCAATATTTATGCAGGCGGACTTATAGGTATAGCCAAGGGCAACAAAAAAATCAAGACGGAAAAGACAATTGGCGCAAAAGAGCCAAATATTATCAACCCGAATATCTTAAATACGGTGGAAACGGGCGCAAACATAGGGCATACAGAGGAATAAAGTGAGGAATTTCATTGGAAGAGAATTAATTTTGCAACACAAAATAATAAAGAGATAAAAAAAATAACGGGTTAGGGAGATAAGGTTTTGCTTTCAAAGGGAAACTTATTGCAAAGCCCCTCTGTATCGTGATACAATATAATGTATAGTTAAATAAAATAATATATAAAACTAAACTCAAAAATTAAACAACCGCAAAAAACAAGTAGCAATCAAACTTTTTTAAAAAACACGGAGGGATAATGATATACAACATAAATAGTAAAAATTATCGCACATTTAAAGTGTATGAGGATAACAAGCTTTTTCCCCGAAGTTATTTTATACCGTTTTCCTCCGAAGTCAAGGCAAAAAAAGCCGATTATTACCGCAATCGTTACCAAAGTGACAGGGTGCATTGTCTAAATGGCGAGTGGGACTTTGTCTACTATAAGCGTGGGGAGGATGTTCCAAGCAAGCTGGACACCGATAAACTCAACTTCGACACCGTTCCCGTTCCTTCCTGTTGGCAAATGCTAGGGTATGAGCCGCCTTTTTATACCAATGTTAAATATCCGTTCCCCGTTGTACCTCCCATTATTCCCACGGTAAATCCCGCAGGGAAGTACGGCAAGGACATCAATGGCAAGAGTTACTTGTCGGGCAAACTACAATTTAACAGTGCGGGGGTATATCGCAAGATTTTTAATATTAAAGATAAGTCCAAGCATTATATTCTTTCATTTTTGGGAGTTTCTGGCTGTCTTGAATTATATATTAACGGCAGTTATGTAGGTTACAGCGAAGGTTCACACAACACAGCGGAGTTTGATATTGATGCGTTTATCAATGACGGCGCAAACGAACTTATTGCGGTGGTGCGCAAGTGGTGCAACGGTTCTTATTTGGAGGACCAAGATATGTTCCGTATGAACGGCATATTCCGTGATGTGCTTTTGTACGAGAGTGAAGAAACTTATTTGCACGACTTTGACTTTTTTACCGCCAAACAATCGGATAAGCGCTATGATGTATTGCTTAGTCTAGATATTAAAAACCCAGGCGGCGCAATAGTAAGGGCAGAAATATATGACAATATCCGACTAATTGCAGAGAAAGAATTGGATGCTGAGGGCGAAACAAAGATTATTTTCAAAAACCTAGATGTGCGTGAATGGAACGCCGAAGTGCCTAAATTATACGACTTATTTTTAATTATAAAAAAAGACGGCGCATCTTTGGAATGTGTTAGGAAAAAAATAGGGTTTAGAACAATAGATATTGTAAACTCCGTCTTTTTGCTAAACGGCGAAAAAATCAAGCTAAGGGGGGTAAACCACCACGACACCCATCCCAAGACAGGTTATTATCTCACCCCAGAAGATTGGGAGAGAGATGCGCAAATCATAAAGGATTACAATATAAATGCGGTACGCACCGCCCACTATCCGCCCGACCCGTTTTTTATTGAACTTTGCGACCGTTACGGATTATATGTGATAGACGAGGCAGATATTGAGAGCCACGGCACAAAATATAACCGTCAGATAAGCGGAAAACGCAAGTGGCGGGCGCATTTTTGGGATAGAGTGTCAAGAATGTACTACCGTGACAGAAACTCTTGCTCCGTCACAATGTGGTCTTTGGGCAATGAGTCGGGGGGGATAGTCTGCCAAGACTACTGCTATAACAAGCTTAGGCAGCTATCGGCAATACCCATACACTACGAACGGGCGATAATTTTCAAGCGCACAGGCTATGATGTTATTTCCGAGATGTACGCTCATCCCGACAGAATTGGGAAGATTCTC
>Ga0265293_10005974_pt1 | contig 19862 bp, 16 predicted proteins | sample Munlanlewell138R_FD_192505 | JGI IMG/M metagenome (GOLD analysis project Ga0265293, IMG submission 192505) | Leachate microbial communities from a municipal landfill in Southern Ontario, Canada - Leachate well 138R | ecosystem: Engineered > Solid waste > Landfill > Unclassified | place: Canada... | reverse complement strand
CACCTTCCCATTGCTGACGAACTCTGGGACAAGGATGTGGAGGGAGGTGAGCATCTCTTTGGGATCGTTGCTCTCCTGGAAGATGGGAAGGTGGTCGGTGATGAATTCTTCCTCGGTGATGGTGTGGTGGTTCACCCTCGCCTTGAAGACGAGGCTGTCTTCGGTGGCGATGGTGGTGTCGTTGTCGGCGAGCAGCTCCTCGTAGAGCTTCTCACCGGGCCTGAGGCCGGTGACGATGACCTTGCTTCGCCCGTCCCCGTAGTACTTGACGAGTTTTTCGGCAAAGTCATGGATCTTCACCGGACGGCCCATATCGAGGACCATCACCTCGCCACCGGTGGCCATTGCCGCGGCCTTGAAGACGAGGCCCACCGCCTCGGGGATCGCCATGAAGTAGCGGATGATCTCCTTGTGCGTCACCGTGATGGGCACGCCCGCCTTGATCTGTTCCATGAAGAGGGGAAGCATGCTTCCCCGGCTGCCGAGCACGTTGCCGAAGCGTACCGAGATGATCTCGGTCTCTTTACTCGTCATCGCGCTGGCCAAGAGCTCGACCACCCGTTTGGTGGCTCCCATCACATTGGTGGGGTTGACCGCCTTGTCGGTGGAGATGACGATCACCTTCTCGGTGTGGTGCTCCCTCGCACTCCTCAGCAGTGCATAGGAGCCAAGGATATTGTTGGTGATCGCCTCCTCCGGGTAGAGCTCCTGCAGCGGCACATGCTTGTAGGCCGCTGCATGGAAGATCAACTGAGGCCGGTAGGTCTTGATGATCCGGTCGAGCTTTGCCTTGTTCTTCACATCACAGACCACCGGTACAATGATCTCGCTCCACTCCTTCTGCCAGTTGTGCAATGCTAGAGAGAGGTCGTGGAGCTCCGTCTCATCGATGTCCAAGAGAATCAACTGGCTCGGTCCATAGGTGAGCAGCTGGCGGCAGATTTCGGCTCCAATGGAGCCGCCTGCCCCGGTGATGAGGATGCGCTTGTGCTGCACCATCTCTTCGATCGGGCGCTTGTCGATCTTGATCAGCGGTCGGCCGAGGAGGTCGGTGTAATCGAGGCTCCTCAAATCCAGCTCCTTGGACCCCTGCTGGATCTCAAAGAGCGAGGGGATGACCTTCACCTCGGCGCCCGTCTCATTGGCGGCATCGACGGCGGCGATCATCAGCTCCTGCTCGATCTCGGTGATGGCGATGATGAGGACCTTCGCCTTTTGATCGCGCAGGATCTGCTCAAGATCCTTGATCGTGCCGTATACACGGGTGCCCAGTATGTAGCTGCCTTTGAGGTTGGCATCGTCATCGACGAAGCCGACGATGTGGTAGGCAAGCTTACCCTTCTGGTACTGGCGTACCAGTGTACCGCCCAACTCCCCAGCCCCGTAGATGACAGCTCGGGGAAGGTGGGCGGAGTCCTGGCGACTACGATAAGAGAGCAGGATGCGCCAGGAGAGTCGGCTGAACATCACCAGCATGAAGCCGAAGGCGTCGGTGATGACAAGGTAGGGAATCCATCGGGAGCGAAAGCCCAGGTAGGCGCCGAGGATGAGGGAGGCCATGAAGAAGACCGGCACAAAGCCGGTCATACCGCGGCTGAGCACGTCCAGTGAGCTTTCGCTGATCCTGATGCGGTAGAAGCGCACCGCTAAGAGGATGATGATGATGGCCACGATATTTAGGTATGTGATGGTGGGCAGGATCGATGGTGCGGCAAGGCCGAAGACTGTCCAAGCGCCGACGGCGCTGGCCAGGAGGAGCAAGAGAACGTCGACTGCAATCAAACCGATGCGCTTGAAGAACTGGAAGGTCAAAATCTCAGCCATCCATAGAACTCCTTTTTTACATAGTGTGTCATACCAGTCGTGTTGTAGATCAAAGGGGCATCGGTAGCGGAAACTATATCATACCGCTATCAGTATAACAACTCAGGTATGTCATAATTACATCACATCACCGATGCTCCCGTCGCTTTCAATGAACTCGACGGGCATCGAGACACGCCGAATGACATCATAGAACTCGAACTCCACCGTCGCCCGGCTGTGGCGATAGTCTACCGCCACGATGGTGCCGAAGAAGTCCTTCATCGGCCCATCGATAATCTTGATGGGCTCCCCCTTCTTGAAAATCGCCCGGCTTGGCTTGATGGTCCCCTTGTTGTGCATGATCCAAGCAGCGTAGGCGTAGTCCACCCCCCTCAGTGTGATGGACCGGTCCACATACCGTAAAAACCCATAACAGCTGACGACTCTCCGTACATCTTGGATGTACAGGGAGAGGTCCTCCTCGCTGGCGGCAAGGAGGTAGCCTGGGAGGATCGGGCGATTGTTCATGATCTTCTTGCCCTTGCGCCGGTCGATCATCTCGCGCATGGGGATATAGATCTGCACATCAAACTCTTCGCCCATCTCCCGGGCAAAGAGCCTGAGCAGATGCGCTTTGGTCTTCTCCTCCTTGCCGCTCCTACAGGCGATGAAGTAGTAGTTCATAGTCGCTCATAGTAGAACAATTCGTTCTTTTTGTCATCTGGCAGAGAACGCATGTTCAAGCGCGCTCTTCATCAGCAGGCGGTCAGGGCTTTTGCCTGTCCAATCCTCGATGGCAATGGCCCCCTGCTCTACCAGCATGCCAAGGCCATCGAGGGTGACGGCTCCCGCCTCCTCGGCAAGAGAGAGGAATTTTGTCTTTACCGGATTGAAGACGACATCGCAGGCGATGACGTCTGTCAGACCCGTCTTGAAAGAGACATCGATGACCACCTCCTCATCGAAGAGACCGACACTGGTAGCCTGAACAACGATGAGTCGGTCCTCATTGATGGGATAGGTACCATTCCAGAGTGCGGTGCGTACTGTTGTCCTGCTGATACTCTGCATCCGCTGGACAAGCGCTTGGGCCCTCTCTTCAGTCCTGTTGATGATCACCACCTCCTTGGCTTCGGCGAGGACGAGCTCAGCGGTGATAGCCGCTGCCGCGCCTCCTGCGCCGAAGATGAGGATAGTGCGCTCTTGCCAATCGGGCACGTGGGAGACCAGGGTACGAAAGAAGCCTTTGCCGTCGGTGTTGTCCCCAATGAGGGAGCCGTCTTCACCTCTGGTGATGCAGTTGACCGCCCCGCTGAGGTGAGCGCTGTCGGTGAGGGTATCGAGAAACGGAATGATGGTCTGCTTGTGCGGGGTGGTGACATTGGCACCGGCAAAGCCAAGCGTCCTGATCGCCTTCACCGCATCCTCCAGATCTTTGGCTGGGATGTGGATGGTCACATACCTTCCCGGGTAACCAAGGGCGGCGAAGGCTTGTTCTATCATATACTGGGTGGGGTTGCCCACCACGGGATCGCCGATACAACAGTAGAGAGGAGAGAGGGGGCCGTTCATCAAGGCGGTGAGGGTATCCATTGTCCAATACTCCTTTAGCAATAGGATACACTAGGTTGGGAACTCCACCAAGGGATAGAAGGTTTTCAATTAAGGTGGAAAGAACATAGAAATGGTGGTAGAGTATCATTAATATGGCACAGATGGAGTCACTCATGAGAACATCTGAACTGGGTATCTTTACACAGGCATCCCCACTGCTCGATTATGAGAGCGAGGCGATTGTCGCTCTTGTTGAGCAGCGGGGATGGAAACACATCAATTCCATTTCTGAACGGATTGAGGCCATCTATACGATGGTGCGCGATGAGATTCCCTACGGGTATACGGCAAACTTTCAGATTCCAGGCTCAGCGGTGCTACGCCTGGGGATGGGGAACTGCCTGACCAAGACCACCCTGCTGATGACGCTCCTTCGCTCTTCGGGAATTCCGTGCAGGATGGAGGCGGCGATGGTGGGCCGCATCCTCCACCGGGGGCTCCTCAAGGGTATCGTCATACACCTCTCACCCAAGACGCTCTTTCACAGCTGGGTGAGCGTGTACTACCAGAACAAGTGGGTGGAGCTCGGCGGCCACATCGTCGATCGCCCCTACCTTGCTAAGCTCCAGGCTCGGTACCCAGACTACATGGGAAGCTTCTACGGCTACGGCATCGCCACGCTCAACTTTCGCAACCCTCCCATCAAGTGGGAGGGAGAGGAGACCTCGATCCAGGGAAAGGCTATCAGAGGAGAGCTGGGAAGCTTCCCGGATCCTGATTCGTTCTTCGCTGCCCATCCGGAGGCAGAGCGAAGAACGAGGACATCTCGCTACAAGCTGGTACTCAGGCCAAGGCTGAACAAGAACATCAGGCGGGTGAGAGCGGGGTAAGGAGTCTGCTGTTGGCTTGGAGCTGAAAGCATTCTTGACACGGTGCATTCCCAGCCCTACATTGAATGTAGCTCATCTACCCGGTGCAGAAGGAGTACGAAAGGCCTCATCAACGAGGCCTTTGGCTTTCATACTACTCACGGATGATCCAGCCCAGACTCTCATTCTCGAAAGAATGGTATAGCCCCATATCGCCCCAGCAGATACTCGCGCTCGATGTTCTTGTCAAACCGCTCCTTGAACTCACTGAGTGAATAGAGCCGGGAATTGTAGTCTCTCTGCCGTTCGACAAACCAGATCTCGTCCTGGCGAAGCAGGTCGAGATCCAAGACGTTGGAGTCGTGGGTCGTAGCGATTAACTGGATAGGCTTTCCTGCAGTCTGTTCATAAAACCGCTCGATGAAGGCGACCAGCAACTTGGAGTGTAGGCTCCGCCCAATTTCATCGATGACGACAATCCGAGGTCCTTCGATCAAGAGCAAGGGTATCAAGTCAAAGAGGCGTACGGTACCATCGGACTCATCAGTGCTGAGGAAGAGCTCATCATCATAACCATGGTTCATGATCAGTTGATGGACAGTAGCCTGTCCGTCAGCCTCTCGTTCCACATGGATAATCTCCTTGTTCCGCCGAACGATTTTGGGATATTTACCCTCTGAGCGTATCTCACCAATGAGTTTTTTCAACTCTTCATCCATCTTTTCCAGTGGTATATGTTTCAGCTCAACTGCGGTAATCCCAGTGTCAAAGTAATGGAGCGCATATTCAAGCTTGCGCTTCAGTACTGAGTTCATTGCAGCCTTACCGATATCCAGATAGCGAGTTGAAGGAAAGATGAACGTCAACGCATCAAACCAGTTGAATGCCTCACCAAATGATTTGAAGAATCCAGTATCAGTATGCGTCCGCTTGGCAACGTCGGTGAGGATCAACGATTGTGCCAGCTGAATATTCTTGCTGTCTTCATAGTCCCCTACATACACCCCGAAGCGATTCTTGTCTTCGCCGGAGAGCCCATCACCATCACTCTCAACCGTGATAGTCCCATCCTCGTTGGTGTTTCGATTGAACACGTATCTAGCGGTACTGGCACCGACAATGGCAAGCCACTCCGATACTATGACCTGCTTGGCGTAGGAGAGCGCAAAGCCATAGGAGTACTGCTGCAGCCCTACAAAGAAATCAAACTGAAAGACCCCTGGCTTCTCTTCGTACCCCTTCTGTAGGCGAAAATGATAACCACTGGTATCGTTTGCATCGACCCCTCGCACCACCACATTCCGTGCAAACTGCATCGCTTCGACAAAATTGGACTTACCACTTGCATTCGCACCGAAGATGAAGCTGCCCTTCAACAGACGACTATCCTTGATGGTGTGCACGTGACTGGTGTGACGCGTTCCCTTTGTCGCAGCCATAGAGAACGTAGCCTGGTCTCTGAAGGATTTGTAGTTTTCCACTGAAAATCGTATAAGCATATGTACCCCTCACGCCCATACTACATTCGTTTTGAAAATTTTCAAAGTATTATTTGTGATAATTCCCACATATGTAGATATAATATCACTCATATAGTCCTATATTTGTTAACTATCTGAGTGTTTTTCAACAATCATCATAACTTCCATTCTGGCTTTTATAAGAAACCCCCTCTTTGCATCAATGACACGTCTGTGTTTTATAGAAAAGAGGGGGTTTGTATAAAAGACAACGTGAGATGCTGGGTAATATACACAGTGACGCCTCTTCACTGATGCTTCCAGACATGATGTGTTGCAACTGTGGTATAGTGAAGAGGGAGGTTCTTCGATGAAAATCATATCCACTACCGCGTTGGCTCAAACCGTTGCAGACCTTCGACGGAAAGAAGGCTTGACCCAAGCACAGCTTGGAGAGCTGACCGCTCTTCCTTGCTCCATAATCGCCCGCCTTGAGCGAGAGGATTTCATCCCCTCAATCGCACAGCTGCAAGCCCTCTCTTCGATCCTTGGTTTTGATCTTGGAGAGATACTCGTGGAAAAGGGTGAAGAGCCCTCCTCCATCTCGCTTCAGCGCGAACGCCTGAGCGAGGAAGAGCAAAAAGACTTTGATACACTCATCGCCATGATGCTGACCCTCCGCCAACAGCTGACGCTGAGAAGGGCGTATGAACGTGAGATGGAGAGAGCGCAGTAGCGATGATGTAGCACTGAAGTTTTTGTGGTGTTCAACACGGATCCTTCTGGGCTTCTCGATCATGATGCTCAATTTCATTAACAATCGTCCTTCTCTCTTCAGCTGACAAATTGCATACAAGCATGTATTGTTACCTACTCCTTTTCTGCAGGAGCTCTATCAGCTCCGTCTGTATCCATTCCGGGGCGAGCAGGATGTCGCTGCGGACCGCATCATACGATACTGACTCCAACAATCTGGCAAGAAGAGTGCGTGTCTCAGCATCAATTCCATCCGCTGTGATCTCCTTCATGGCAAGGACAATGATTCCAATGACAGGATTCTTATATGAGAGGTTCTTTGCTGCTGTGCGTTTGAAGATGATTTCACGTCCGTCTTCAAGAGTGATTTTCCTCGGCGATCCGTCCGTCAGAAATACCGAACGGGTGGGTACCTGCGTCGAGAGTCCAAGCTGATGTACGGCATACGCTCCCGAAGGAACGATCCTCGCCTTTTCCTTCTGTGCGACCGCTGCCGCTATCTCTTGAGCAGAAGGATACTCTATTGCGCGGATGAGATTGCTATACCGAGGTTTCATGTAGATGCCGGCTCCCAAGCGGACAATCGTACCGTCTTTGACAAGCCGTGAGAGGATAACACGCACCGCCTGTCGATTCTCCATACCAAAGTCATCGGCAAAGAAGATGGTTTTCAATTCCATCTCCTGAATCTGTGCTCGTATCTCTTCTGCACGTGACTTCATCCATCATCCATCCTTGATATGATTTTAGCAAAAAATACTATCAAGTCAAGACTCACGTAGTACTAACCATCTTGCTTCTACCTGCTTGGGGCCTATGTAAAAAAATGGGATCAAGAAGGGTCGAATGAATCCATCTCCAACGCTCCCCATACTTATCGGATCTGGAATCAACAGAATTTCATCTGCTTCCCCATATGGTATACTCACAGGCAAACGAGACGCTCATGAGAGTATCCGGACCAGAAAGTAGCAAAATGCAGGTCGAGCACTGTCAATCACCGTAAGGAGAGCCATCACTCATGGAACACGTCGAGATCCTCACACTCCTCTCTCAAGGCGAGAATCGGTCGACTCGGTTCAAGAAGAATGTCTTCAATGGCGACGCGCTCGCCTGTGAGATCGTGGCGTTCAGCAACGGAGAGGGCGGACGGCTCTTCATCGGCGTTGACTCTGATGGCACACTCGTCGGGTTGTCCAGGGATGATATCCAACGCCTCAACCCCCTCATAGCAGGTGCTGCCGATAGCTTGGTGTTTCCGCCGGTCTCAGTCACGACCCAGGTCACGATCATCGAGGAGCGGCGCATCCTCATCCTGGAAGTACCGGAGGGTAGCAACAAGCCGTATCAAGGCAAGAATGGAGTATTCTGGGTGACGAGTAGCTGTGGCAAACGCAAGGCGGCAACGCGAGAAGCGTTACAAAGCATCTTCCAAGCCTCCGGCAAAATCCGCGCAGATGTCACTCCTTCTGGCTTGCCGATATCTGATCTGGATTTGCCGTACTTCTCGCAGTTCTTTGAGAGGCGATACGCCCAGAAGCTGGCAGACCAATCATTGCCGCTTGATCAGGTCCTGCACAACATGAACTTGGCCCATGATGGAGAGTTGAACCTGGCCGGAGCCTTGCTCTTTGGCCGGAACCCTTCAATATGGTTGCCTTCATTCATTGTCAAAGCCAGCGCGTTCCCCGGTACTACCCTCGCGGTGGATTCCTACATCGATAGTCGCAACATCGAGGGCAAGATGGGGGACATCTTCGGCCAAACGATGAGCTTCATCCTCACGCACATCTTCCAGGTACAAGGAGAGCAGACGGTCAACACCGTCGGCATTCCTGAGATTCCAAGGATCGTCTTCGAGGAGTTGGTGACCAACGCCCTCATACATCGAGATTATTTCATCTCCGCCCCGATACGGGTCTTCGTGTTCAGTGACCGTATTGAGATCATCAGCCCAGGACACCTGCCCAACAACCTCACCGTAGAGAACATCAAGGCGGGAAACTCCAACGCACGCAATCCGGTGTTGGCTTCATTTGCCCATCACATCCTCCCCTACCGAGGGTATGGATCGGGAATTGTGCGGGCGTTGGAGCTGTATCCATCCATCGACTTCATCGATGATCGTGATGGGAACCTCTTCACCTGCATCATCAGAAGAGGGGTGGCGTGATAACCCACCGCTGCTGAGAGAGCAGCCGGGATTACCGTCATCGGTGCACATTGTATGTATGCAATGGTCCATTCCCACTGCGCTTGGTGCTCCCTACACCAACACAATCCGCTTCTCCCCTGCAGGGAGGACCTCACCGATGATCGGGTAGCCGGAGTGGGCGGAGAACTCCGCCGCCTCCTTCTTGGGCAGCGCGAGGAGGAGCCCTCCTGAGGTCTGGGGATCATAGAGGAGGTCCTCCAGGAAGGGGGAGATCTCACGCTCTCGTTGCACCTTGTCCTTGAGATACTCCCGGTTTCTGTGCAGGCCACCGGGGGTATACCCCTCCTCTGCCAGCAGCAACGCATCCTCGAGGGTGGGGATTGCTTGGGTATCGATTCTGAGAGTGACGCCGCTGGCTTCGGTCATCTCAAAGCCGTGGCCAAGCAGTGAGAAGCCGGTCACATCGGTGGCTGCATGGATGGTGTAGCGCCGTGCCTGCTCGCTGGCGTACCTGTTGAGCGCGGTCATGCTCTGTATGGCAGCATCGGCTGCATTCTCACTGGCTCGCTTCCCCTTGATGGCCGTCGTGATGATCCCCACCCCCAGGGCCTTGGTGAGAATGAGGGCATCGCCCACTTGAGCATTGGCATTGGTCCAAAGCTTGTCGCGCTCGACGAAGCCGGTGACCGAGAGCCCGTAGGTGGGGGCCTCAGCGACGATGGAGTGGCCACCGGCGATGATAGCGCCGGCCTCCTGGGCCTTGTCCTGTCCGCCCTTGAGGATCTCTGTGAGGATCTCGATATCGAGGGTGCTCGGAAAACAGACGATGTTGAGGCAGACCGCCGGCGCTCCCCCCATGGCCCAGATGTCACTGAGAGCGTTGGCTGCGGCCACTTGGCCGAAGGTATAGGGGTCGTCGACCATCGGGGGGAAGAAGTCGACGGTCTGAAGAAGAAGACGATCACCCTGCCCATCGAGCTGGTAGACCAGCGCATCGTCGCTCTTCTCAAAGCCGCCGAGCAGCTTGTCGCATTGCATCGGGGTGAGGCGAGAGAGGACTTGGTTGAGCAGGGACGGGGAGAGCTTTGCAGCACAGCCGGATGATTGGGCCAAGGTGGTGAGTTTGATCGGTTCCATACAATCAGTAAACCATTATTTGTTTGATGGTGCAATGGGAAATGATGGAAGATGTTCACCCTCGGGTGATGGTCCACTCTCATACCGTGTCATCACGTCAGATGGAAGTCACAGCACGGGCAGACGATTTTGCTGGCTGCCGGCAAGAGAGGGGATACTCAGAGGAACATCACCATGTAGAGTGGGAGATAGTCGATCTGCTCTTCAACTTCAACATTGAATGGGCTGAGAACTATGGCTCGCTTCTCATGCCTCGAGGCGGTCGCCAACAACCGATTGAGGGAGGCGTGGCGGCGATAGTCACGCCCACTCTTCACTTCGATCGGAACGATGGTGGTATCTCTTTGGATGAGGAAATCGACTTCAAGTCTTCCTTTGATGTCCCAATAGAAGAGCGGATAGCCTCTCTTTACCAAGAGATCGGCGATGCAGTTCTCTACGATGGCACCTTCATTGATGCTCAAATCGCCGTTGAGGATGGCACTTTGTGCATTCCCCATCGACATCGAGGACAAGAGGCCGGTATCGTGCATGAAGAATTTGAAGAAAGAGGCGCGAGCATGCAAGGCAAAGGGCAACTCAACGTTTTCCACATTGTGGCAGAAGCTCGCGATTCCGGCATCATACAACCACTCAAGTGCATCCTCATACGTGCGTAGCCGGCCCCCTTCTTCCACCTGGCTCACCTTGAACTTCTTGTTCCATTGGGTAAGTTGCATGGGGATTGCATCAAAGACCCGCTTCGCTTCTCCCTTTCGCTTGCCGGCGTACTTGGAAATATCATCGCGATAGCTCTCCGTAATGCTGTGCTGCAGCAGCAGCACTTCGCCGATATCCTTGTCATTGACGTATGAGCTGACGACCCGTGGCATGCCACCGACTATCATATAGCGCTTGAATCACAACTTCTTAGAAATTTAGGTTAACGAAGGGATTAGAAGATACTGATTTTCCTGGCTGTTCTCAAACAAATTATCGTTTCCATCCCACGATCGGGTACGAAAGTCTGGTTTTCTGCCCTTTCCCCTCCTGAAACTCCTTTCACCCCTATAAAAACCTCTGTTTTCCCGGCAACTTTTCCTTGCCGGGCTCCCTCCTCCTATGCCATAATTAGGTATACGATAGGTAACGAAGGAGGAGGGGGGACCATGGGCAATTATTCCGTTCCCGAGCACATCAGGGCTCTCAAGCCGAAGGGCACCATGGTGAAGGCGATCAAGAACGGGTACTACGTGTACACCTGCTCGAACCAGAAGGGCAAGGACGGCAAGTGGCGTCTCAAGATGGGCGGCATCATCGGCAGCATCAAGGAGGGGGTCGGGTTCATCCCGAACGACAATTTCTGCCGTGAGGAGAAGATCACCGTCGTCGAGTACGGTCAGTACGCCATCGTGTACGAGGCGTCGAAGGCGGTGCTCGCGGACCTGAGGGTGTTCTTCAACCCCCTGGACGCCACCAGGATATATGTCCTGGCCCTGCTGTACATGGTCAACGGGTACACGGGCCTGAAGAACATCGCCGAGCTCTTCGCCCAGAGCTGCCTTTCCGTCAGGTACCCCTCGGTCTCGATGAGCTACGGCATCCTCTCCGATCTCCTCGACGCGCTCGGCAGGAGGGACGGGCAACCGACGCGCTACCAGCAGTACCTGCTGGACAATTCCCACAAGATAGCCATAGACGGGCATTGCATCGAGTCCTACTCGCATGAGGACGACCTTGCCCAGTACGGCAACAAATACCGGGTCACGGAGGAGATGCAGGTCAATCTCCTCATGGCCTACGACATCGACACCCGCAAGCCGGTGTTCGCGAGGATATATCCGGGAAGCATGGTCGACAAGACCGGCGTGAAGGACCTGATGGGCAGCTTTGTGTTCAAGGGGAAGCTGATCATCGCCGACAGGGGATTCTATTGCCTCGAGAACCTGTTGCTGTTCACCAGCGGCGGCAACCAGTACATCATCCCCCTCTCGGAGAACCTCCTTGAATACAAGGCGGTCAAGGACAACCTCGACTACAAGAGGAGCTTCATCTACCGCACCAGCAAGAAGGCGCACCCCATCTTCTTCTGGGAGGCGGGGACTGCAAATGAGGACGGGTCCAGGGTCATCCTGTACAAGGACATGAACAGGGCCGCGGAGGAAGAGGAGGCATTCAGCCGGAGGATCGGGACATCCGGCAAGTACACGAGCGAGCGCCTCGAGGCGCTGAGGGGCTCCTTCGGGGTATTCGTGCTCAAGACCTCCCTCGCCCATGAGAGCGCGGAGGAGATATTCTGCCTCTACAAGCAACGCTGGGGCATCGAGAGTTATTTCGACCTTGTGAAGAACAGGGAGGAGTTCAACGCCCTGTGTTCCCAGGACTACTACATGAGCCAGGGACTCGCCTTCATCATACTCATCACGGGCCAGATCGAGCAGGCCTTCAGGTCCGCCTGCCCCAAGATGAAGGGCAAGACGCCGGACGACATCCTCCGGGAAGCCAGGGGTGTGAAGATAAAGAAGAAGAACGAGACCTGGGAAGCCGCCAACTACAGCAAGAAACTCATAGAGCTATTCGCTCACTTCAAATGCCCCATCATTGGCGATTTACACCTCGTTACCTAATTTTCTCAATTGTTATGTTGAATAACTCCATCATGCGATGATGGATGAATTCGTCTACCGGCTTCCGTCGCTCATACGATCGCCTCAGGCCGTCGATCGTCCCCTCATCGATGCCATTGGCCCAGAGGAACTCCTCGAAATCAAGGCTGTGCATCTCAACCTTGTGTTCAAACCCCACCGGATAGGAAGAGACCTCCCGATAGTGGAGACCCAACAACGAACCTGAAGCGATCACATCGAATCGCCCATCCTCGACAATGAATTTCAAAGCGGTTCGGGCACTCGGACAGCTTTGGATCTCGCAGAGAAACAACAAGGTCTTGGATGGTATCAAACGCCCCAAGCCTGCAGCACTGATCTTCTCTGTGATGCTATCGATGTCCAGATCTCCGTCGAAGATTCGCTTCAGGCTTGGTTGCTCTTCAAAATTCATCTCGCGCTACCGCCGACATGAGCATATTTATAACCGGCTCGAACTCAAAGCTCTTATCGGGAGAATTGGCAAGCCATCTGACAGGACGTACTGTTTCCTTCAAGATCTTGCCGTTCACCTTCAAGGAGTACCATGACTTTCAAAGGAGCAGGGGAAGCACCAAAGAGAAAGCGGCGCTGTTTGAAGAGTACCTGATGTGGGGTGGGTTTCCGCTTGTTGCGAAAGAGGAAGATTGGGAGGTCAAGCATGTCGTCCTATCCAATCAATACGATTCCATTGTGTTGGAGGATATCATTCTGTCAAACGGGGTCGCTTCGCCTCATGCGTTGCAACGGGTGCTTGACTATATCATTGCAAATTCTTCCGCTACGATCTCAGGGAACACGATTGCAGGATCACTGAGCGATGAAGGGAGGCGTGTGTCTGCGCCGACGATCTACAATTATTTAAAGTATATCGAGGAAGCTTGCATTTGTGATATTGTTGCGCGCTACGATATTCGGGGCAAGACGGTACTTTCATTCATGGAGAAAGTGTATGTGTGCGATCTTGGCTTCTTTACGCTGCGCAAGAATCGGGTCAAAGATGAATTTGGGTATCTCTTTGAAACACTCTGCTACAACGAGCTCGTCGCTCGGGGATATACGATCTACATCGGGAAAACGCACAAGGGTGAGGTGGATTTCATTGCAGAAAAAGATGGATCGAGAAGCTATTACCAAGCAGCCTATCTCCTCAGCACCGAAGAGACCATCAACCGAGAGTTTGACGCATTCTTGGCCATCAAGGACAATTACCCCAAGTACCTGCTCACCATGGATGTGCTACGCCTATCGCGTGATGGAGTGATCCACATGAATATCATGGATTGGCTCTTGTCAGCCGAGCCTTGAGGTTGGGCACTCCTCCAAGGATGAAGTGCTACAGTACAACACGCACGAACTCATAGTCATCATCCTGGTGCTCCGAGCCGGTCTCGATAGCGCATGAATGTCTTGATGGTCGTGCTGTGGTAATAGGGGGAGAGGAGCTCCATCGCCTCCCAATCGAGAGAGGAGAGGCGATCGAGGCTGAGGCGGAGATCCGCAACTATCAAGGCCCGGATCGCCTCTTTTGACCGGATGCCACGGATCTTGTAGAGGGTGTCCAAGAGCGCCTTCTCGGCGGTGGCCAGGCGAAAGCCATGGCCCTGCTCCTCTGCCGGCATCAGGGCAGAGGAGAAGATCTCCTCAGGCAGGTAGTGGAAGCTGTATCTGCCAAAGGGGGTGTCGAAGCGCTTCTCCTTCTTCAGGTTGTAGCCGACGCTCTTTACGGCGAAGACGCGCTCGCCGATCATGCCGTGCCAGGCGAGCGCCGTCTCAAAGGAGACGTAGGAGGGCCAACAGAGCATGCCGGCGACCGGGAGCCGGGGATCTGAGGGATCATCGGCATAGACGCCGCGCGCTATGCGGATGATCTCTCCCTTCTTGATCATCTGCGTCAGCTTGGCCTTGGGTGAGGCATAGGATCCGAGCTCATACATGACATACTCGTAGGTTTTAAGCATGGTACCTCCATCAAGTATGAGAATATCATACTTGATGGAGATAATACACAACACTATTGAAGAATCTAGGGACGGTCGAGTGTATTACCTCTGAATATTAGCTGGGTATAGCCAAAGATATTTAGCCAGACCAGAAAATATTTGGATATACCCAAGTATTCTGTTGTATTCTAACTTTTCCTTGGATATAATCATATTGGAGGTGTGCTATGCTTATCGACCGTCCGTTGTATTATGATCAGATCAAACCGTTCATCGATAAACCAGTAGTGAAAATTCTTACGGGAATTCGCCGATCGGGCAAGTCGAGCATACTGGCCTTGATCCAAGAACAGCTCAAGAAAGATGCCATTAAAGATGAGCAAATCATCGCCATCAACTTCGAGGTGATGGAGTACTTTGAATTGAGGGATTTTCGTCACCTCTATGCATATCTTCGATCGCGCATCGACCCGCTGGAGGGAAAGGCCTATCTCTTCCTGGATGAGGTCCAGCTGGTCAATCGATGGGAGGAGGTGGTCAACTCTCTCTTATCTGAAGGGAAGAGCGACCTCTATATCACTGGATCGAATTCAGCACTGTTGGCTACGGAAATCTCCACCCTCTTGACCGGACGATATGTCCATCTGCAGATCCACACCCTCTCACTTGTCGAGGTAGCCCAATTCAGGGACCAAGCCATCGACCGTGAGCTTCTCTGGCTTTACATCCGAAGAGGCGGGTTCCCGATGATCCACCGCGAAGCGTATACCGAGTCAGGTGGATATACCCTGGTTAACGACATCTATAACTCGATTCTGCTCAATGATGTGGTGGAACGCTACGCAATCAGAGATGTGGATCTCTTAAAGCGAGTGATGAGTTTTGTGGCCGACAGCATCGGCAGTCCCATCTCGGTGAATCGGATTACCCGCTACTTCAAGAGCCAACAACGTAACGTCGACTTCTCTACCATCCACTCGTACCTTGAGGCGGTGAGCTCGGCATTTCTCATCCACAAGGTTAGGCGATATGATGTGCAAGGCCGCAGTCTGTTGGGCTCTCAGGAGAAGTATTACCTAGCCGACGTCGCAATCCTTCACGCGATGCTGGGATACCGTGACCAACACCTACCAGGCGTCTTGGAGAATATCATCTACCTTGAGCTGATGAGACGAGGGTTTGAAGTATATGTCGGCAAAGTCGGGGAGACCGAAATTGACTTCATCGCAACCCGCCGAGGAGAGAAGCGCTACATCCAGGTTGCATACCGTCTGGAAGCGAAGGAAACGGTGCTGCGTGAGGTCGCTCCCCTCCTGGCCATCAGGGATGCGTGGCCCAAGTATGTGGTCACGATGGAGAGCCCCTTTGGAGATGTTGTCGAAGGGGTGCGCTTCGTGGGTCTCCTCTCCTTTTTGACTGATGAGGGGTGGTAGGGAGACTACTCCTCCTTCGCCGTCACCGTCGGGATGAAGCGCTCGATGAAGGCGGTCCGCTTTGAGCGGCGGGTGAGGGAGAAGTAGCCGAGGATGGAGAAGACCACCGCACCGATGAAGTTGACGAAGAGGACATTGAGGCCCAATGATATTCTTCACATTGACTATAATATTTCGGGGGTTACTGTTTCCTTTGGTCATCATCCAGGAGATCGACGAGGCAATATTCTCCTTTTGGGGTGTGAGACATTCGACGATACATCATTATAGCGCTGACCAAAGTATCGACGTTGTGAAAGTACTGCCTAACGAAATCCCTTGTTTTCACAGAGGGATAATTTAAATCATCTCTACAGAATTCGCTTGGTTTCTTCTTTGACTTTTTAAATTGACGATACTTGCCTTCGTTGAAAATAACCAACATCTCTACCTCTGGAGCCGTGATTATGTTAACAACATCCACCTTGTGCTCATATGCCTTGCTGAGTTTGAAGCGCTCCCTTCTCGAATCCAAAATACGCAATACGGTAATTCTTTCGGAAAATCCCTTTCGTAGAGAGATCTGCCACTTCTACACCCAAGTATCATCCCATCGAGAAGCTGGCTGCGGTCAAAGATCAGCTTGTTGGAATCAAGGAGCAGATCGATGATTGCTTGCTCAGCGGCGCCCTCACATACACACGCGATGTATTTCGTTAATTTCACCCGTGTCATGCCTCTCCAGCAGGTTGCAGCAGAATTTCTTTCAGCTGCATATACGATTCGTACAGTGGCGTGGTGAGGCCGAACATACCGCTCTGATAGGCATCACTCTTCTTTACGTCATTGCGGGTAAGCAGGGTGGAAAGATTATCAACAGCAATTCCCCGCTCATTATGTACCACATAGATGCTGTCGTTGGCACTGAATTCATCCAAGAGCTCTGCCCAGTGGGTTGAGAAGATCAATACGGCTCCCCCCGTATTGATCTTCTTATCCATGTAAAACCGAATCAACGTGAGGATAATCTCCTTGTTGAAGTGGTTCTCCATCTCATCGATGACCATATACCCTCCGGTTCGCAGAAGTTTCATCGATTGCATGAAGATGTTGATCCCCTTGATGGTTCCTGAGGATAGATATCTGTTGAGCTCAGAAGCTTTGCTGAGGAGAAGTTCTTCCTTGCCCCTGAACTTCAGGGAGATCGGAGCAGCGATACCTGCTTTGTCATAGTGCAAGTACTCGATGCTGGGGTCAAAGAAGGCGATTAATTCGGGCGGGATGTCGCCGCTCAATGGGAGGAGGTTGTTGTTTGTAAAACGCAGCATGTCGGTCACCACCAATCGCTGGCTCATGCTCTTGTTCAAGGCAATCATGATACTGACATCATCGGGCAAGAACTCCTCCTCTTGATCCCTGATGAACAGCGCTTCTCTCTTTGTGAAGTCCCACATGTCACTTTTTCTCTTGACCGTTGAGACAGGCTTACAGAGGAGCTCCTCTTCACAAAAAACAAGGCGGCCGAACTGTTTTTGTATCACAGCATGGAGTGTATAGAGAGTCTTGCCGGACACAGAGAAGAATAGGTCGAAGCTCACCCGTGCTTCGTCTCCAAGGCCATCAAAAATTTCGCGAGAGTCGATTACATTCAAACTCTCATTGTTCAAGAGTCTGAGAGCAAACGCGATCACCTTCAACAGGGTGGTTTTCCCCGAAGCATTGATGCCGATGACCGTAAGCACATTGTTCTGGTAGTAGTTGGAGAAGAGGTGGTGAAGACTCTCCCCCGCTTCCTTGGAAACTCGCTGCAATGGAAGAAAGTCAAATTCGATATCTGTAGTGAACAGGGGCAACCCTGAAACGATGATTTTCAATACATGCATGGGCTCTCCAATATAAAACCGTATTTTTTGGTTTTATCTTCTATATTATACCACGAAAATACGAATTTAAAACAATTATCCACGTCTAATCCGATTATAATACACATACGCACTGATATCTTCCTGGCTCTTGTTCGTTCACAACTCAGGGACAGAATGAATTCTCTTCATATCGAGCGTCTTCACCCCGTAAGACTTCGGCCAACCTGAAGGCCCCATACGACGAACTACTACTCCTTCGCTGCCACCGTCGGGATGAAGCGCTCGATGAAGGCGGTCCGCTTTGAACGGCGGGTGAGGTAGAAGTAGCCGAGGAGGGAGAAAATCACCGCCCCGATGAAGTTGACGAAGAGGTCCTTCATCGTGTCGATGAGGCCAATGTCCAGGTAGCCGCCGAGGCCAAGCTCCTCTCCGTTGACTGCAACTTCAGTGATATTGCCGATAGTGATGACCTTCTGTGAATGCGTGGGGTCGAGGCTCACGCTCCTGATGGTGTTGATCACCGTATCCTTCTGCATGTCCATGCCGAAGATCCAATCCATGCCGAACTCAAAGAACTCCCAGATGATCCCGATGGTCATCGAGAAGCAGAACGCCACGATGACGACGAAGAGCGGGGAGAGGCGGAAGGTGAAGCGTTCGCTCTCGTTGAGGATGTCGACCATCGAGAAGCCGATAGCGGCGGCGAGAAAGCCGTTTACCGTATGCAGGGCAGTATCCCAGAACGGGTAGGTGACGTAGTAGGAGCGAATCTCCCCCAGCATGGCCGCGGCGAAGATGAAGAAGAGGATGGTGTTCTCCAGCGTATCGGGGATGTCGATACGGGTGTTCTTCTCGATGAGCGAGGGGATGGTGAAGAGGATGAGGGTGAGGATGCACAAAAAGGCGTTCTCAAAGTTTTGTGTGATGATCTGGACGGTCAGGATGAGGAGGACGATGAGGCGCAGCGCGTAGTGCACAAACGCCGCGCTGTCGCGCTCGGCGATGATGGTTCCGAGCTTCTTTCTCGGGGGACGTTTCCATGCTTTCATGTGAGCATAGTGTTCGGTGTTTTGCTCAAGGTCAAGGAATATTGTCAGATGTTCACCACTTTGTCAAAACTTTGTACAAATACTAGTTGCGCTGTAGGCAAAGGTGGTCTATGATAATCACCAAGAGCGGGAAGCGATTCCAAGCTTCCCAATCCCTGGACTGAAAATCCGGTTTGGTGTGTTGGTATCCACACGACAAGAGAGGGAGAGACTGAAAATCTCTCCCTTTATTGTGTCGCGCCGTTCTGCTGAATGAAATTCAGCCGAATTGCCGAATTCCCTTGAAAAGATGAACCAATAGGTGTGTTGAGCCTTGCCGACAGCGGACAGTCTACTCAAGCCATATCGCTCTCTTCGCTCGTAGAGGAGAAGCGCCCCGTTGATGCGGTCAATGAGGCAATGACCGTCACCCGTATGGCAGGGGTGATCGCTAAGAGAGAGTTTTCATCCATCGAGGAACGCTTTGAGGCGCTGAACAGTCGTTTCTAAGCGCTCGGGAAGAATACCACGCGTTTTGGCAGCATGCTGCATGCCTATTCGCAGCTGCTGGGGACCCATGCCTCGATGGCAGCGCTACGGCGGGCGATGGAAAGTGCAGCGCTTGATCGATCCCCCTCTGTATCCGTGACCTTGGCCGCTACTCGCAGCCGCTTGGTGCAACGCTTCGCTCCTATCGCGACAAGAGCGGCCTGACCTGCGATTGTGTCATCACAGATCTGCAGGGACGTATCGCTCTGGTGGCATCAGCTTTGGGTGGGAGCTTGACCGAAAGAGCAGCGGTAAGGCTGATCAAGCTTACCGACAAGCTTGACCAGTCGTTCTTACCAGACCCCGCCGTGCTCATCGTCTTGACGGCAGAGAGGTATGCCTACACCCGCCCGGATGGAGTGCATGTGGTGCCGCTTACCTGCCTTGAGTGGTAGCAGAAAGAGCGACTGTGAAGATATTTTTACTTAACGTTTGATAAGTATACCAGAGTGGTTTATCATACAGCCATGGTTCAGGGATGCCGCCTGATAAAGCTCTTGGCATGGCATGGAAAGATGTGGAGGCTCCGGTAGTAGATGAAGAAGGTTCAGGAACAGAGAGCATGCACCAACGCTATCGCCCATCGATCGTATTTGGTGCTGGGAAACGTTCAGGTGGCACTCTATGATGATCGGTTGGAGATAACTTCGCCCGGAATGCTGGTGAGCGGGGTTTCCATAGAGAAGATGAAAGCGGGGTACTCG
>Ga0265293_10005971_pt1 | contig 19871 bp, 23 predicted proteins | sample Munlanlewell138R_FD_192505 | JGI IMG/M metagenome (GOLD analysis project Ga0265293, IMG submission 192505) | Leachate microbial communities from a municipal landfill in Southern Ontario, Canada - Leachate well 138R | ecosystem: Engineered > Solid waste > Landfill > Unclassified | place: Canada... | reverse complement strand
CGCGCGATACGATCGTGCGGGCGCTGAAGAACCTGCGGGCGCATGGTTTCATCGACTGGCTGCGGCGCTACGAGCCGACCGGCAACGAGGGGCGCGGCCCACAGGTCCAGCAGACGAGCAACGCCTACCGCCTGTCCCTGCCGGAGAAGGCCCGGCAGTTCCTTGGGCGGTTTGCCAAGGCCCCGCCCCCGCCCGACGACCATAGCGCCGCACAGGAAGCCCGCGCGGCCGAGGTGGACGCCTACAAGAAGGCCCTGCCCCTCGATGAGCTGGCGCTGTCCGAGGCCGGCGATACCGCGCTAGGTCGGGCGTTGGTGGCCCTTGGGAAAGCTATCCAGAAACGTGAGTCCGATAACCAGACTGAATCCCAATCTAATCTATATCTAAAAGCGCAAACATAAGCGGTCGCCGCTGTTCGGGCTGCTTTCGCAGCCCTGCGGCGGTTCCGATCCGCGCATAGGCGGATCGGGAAGCGGATACCTCACAGCAAAACCGCCAGCCTCGCGCCTGCGGCCAGCCTCCTATGGGCTTTCGAGAGAAAGCAGGCGGAAAGGTTAGTGACTACTCGTGCAAATGTGCACAATTGCACTTTTGGCTAGGTGCACAGTTTTCCATTGACCCCGGAGCCGGTCGCGTGGCATATTTCAATCCTGCAATTGTGCACAAAGGAGCTTTTGCAAAAATGCGGTGTTGCACATGAAAACTCTAGCTATCGCCATGCAAAAGGGCGGCGTCGGAAAATCGACGCTCACGAAGGCCCTTGGCGTTGCCGGCGCAAAATCCGGCCTCAATGTCCTCGTGCTGGACATGGACGCGCAGCAATCGACCACCCAATGGGCCGAGCGGCGCAAGGACGCCCTGCCCGTTGTGCGGTTTGCGACCGAGATCGACTTGCCGAAGCTCTTGAGCCAGGCCGAGGAAGCCGGTTGCGACCTCGTTGTTATCGACACGCCCCCCGCCCGAAGCACTGAGGCCCCGGCCGCCGTCGAATATTCCGACCTCGTGCTTGTGCCGTGCACGCCTGACATAGAGGCGTATGAGCAGCTTCCCAGGACCGCGCGCCTTGCGCGTTCGAGCGAAAAGCCGGCTGCTGCCGTCCTGACGATGGCGCAGCCGAATAGCCGCGCCGAGGAAGATATTGCCCGCCAGGTCTTCGAGACGGTCAAGCTCCCGATGGTTCCGGCCGTCATCCATCGATTCAAAGTGCATCGGGACGCTAGCCGGGAGGGGCTGACGGCCTTTGAGATCGACCCCGAAGGCAAAGCCGCCGCCGAGCTGCAAGCTTTATGGGATTGGGTGAGTGCAGAATTGCAATTGAGCACAAACGCAGTTGTGCACAAGAGAGCATGAGGAACGATATGGCGAAGACAAAGGCAACCGCGCAGGATTTCCTGTCGAAAATGAAGCTTCCCGAGCAGGAGAGCGAGGAATCCGCCCCGATCGCGGCCGAGGGGGCGCAGATCGAGCCGCGCCGCACGGCGGGCAGGGCCGGCCGCAAGCATATCGGCGGCTATTGCGATCAGGACACGGTTGAGAAGGTGGCGCTATTGCGGGCGCGTCTCGGCCTCGACAATTCGCAGCTCATCAAGCGTGCCATTGATGAGCTTTACAGCAGGGAAGGGGCCGCCCGGAAGTTTGGTGACCGATAGTGCACTTGTGCAGAACTGCATTTGTGCACTCAGTACAAGCGGGATTGCAATCTATAATAAATCGCATACTCTACCGATAGAAGATTGCAAGGAACCAGGTCATGGCAGCAGAAACGATAGACCACAGCACGCTTACGGAGCTTGTAGAGGCCGGCGCGTTGCGCGGCGCGCATGTCGTCGGCCAGCCGGGCGGTTGGTCGCTTCGGGTAAAATATGGGGCTGCGGAGCGTGCGCTTGCAGCGCAACGCAGCCGACAGGTGCGTGTTTTCCGGCGCATTGAAACCTTGGTTTCCTATCTCAAGGACGTGGGAATCGAGCATTTCGACGTGGACGCGGCCGACTATCAGGCCGAGGGTGGAAAGACTCGACCAGATCGGGCCGAGGCGATGCGCCGCGCGCATGAGGCGGCCGCGCATGACAAATGGTTCCGCGATCAGATCGAGGAAGCCATAAAGGAAGCCGACGACCCGAACACCGAATGGGTGCCGCACGAAGTCGTCAAGCAGGACATGGCCCGGCAAAGGGCCGAGTTGCTGGCCCGTATCAAGGGCGGCCGTGAGTGAATATCGTTTGGCTACCGAGGGCGCAGGCCAATCGCACCCACGCCATAGACTATATCGCGAAGGAGAATCCCCGCGCGGCGCTCGATCAGCTCGGGGAGATCGAGCAGCAGAGTGACATGTTGGCGGATCATCCCGAAATCGGCCGTGTCGGACGCCGGCGCGGCACGCGGGAGTTGGTTATCAATCGGACCCCGTTCATTCTCGTTTACCGCGTGCGATCGAGAGCGAAGCGTGTTGAGATTTTGCGGCTTCTACATGGCGCGCAGAAATGGCCCTAGCAAAATCAGGCGGCGAAGGATGATGCAGAAGACGGCCGAAACCATCATCCGCGAGCTTGCGGCACGGCATGGGGCCGAAGCGCAGCGCACGGCGCTGGACGGTTGGGCTGATGATGTGACGCGGCTTTCCGGTGATGCCGTCACCCTCGATTCCGTCGAGGAACTGATAGTTGGCTTGCGCCGGGGAAACCTCGTTGATGGGATCGAGCTGACCCGGCTGCATTCGCGTTACCTTGATGAGCGGGCAGGGCAATAGTGCACACCTGCACAGGTGCATGTCTGCAACCCGCCCCCGGCCGTCCCTACGGCCCTGGATGATGAGAGCGGGCCGGCCGGGGGCTAGCGTCTCGGCCGGTTAATTAAGATTTTACCAATTTTCGCGGTCGACCGTTAAACGCTACGGGGTAAACTGCCGTTTGCTTGTGGAGACGCAGGCCGAGGCTTGGAAACCTCGCAAGGTTAGCGGTAAATGGAGCTGGTGGCGACCGGGTGACGGACGTGTATGTCCAGGCTCCGGCTAAAGGCGTTCGTGCCTGTCTAATCTCAGGTTTTCCAACATCCCGGTCCCCGCTGTCTCCCGCGAATAGTGTTCGCACAGGGCAGGGAGGCGCGATCGGATGCCGGATGAACGACGCAGCGCATGGGGCGGGCCCTTCGGGGTGGCGTTCGACCCTTTGAAAAACTGGCTGGAAGCCCTGCCTAGCCCTGCCGTCTGGCGGGTGGTAATCCTGGGCATGGCCCTGGTCTTCCTTCTGGATTGTCTATTGGCCGGAAGGGGGCTGCGCCTGGGGCCGTTCTACCTGCTGCCGATCTGCCTTGCCTGCTGGCGGCTCAGTTTCCGGGCCGGGTTGTCCCTTGGCGTCGTGGCTGCGATCCTTGCGGCGATTATGGAGATCGCGATTACCGGCCGATCCACCGGCACCGCCCTTGGCAATCTGACGATGAACGTTTCGGCAATCGGTGTCCTGGGCGGGATCGTGGCGAGTTTCCGCCGAAGCGTAGAGCAAGAGCGCGTTTTTGCGCGCCGGGACGGGATCACCGGCGCGTTGACACGGCAGGCATTCGAGCAACAGGCGGAAACAATGATAGAGGCGGCCGCCGAACAAGGCCGGCCGCTGCTGCTGGCCTATCTCGACCTCGACGGCTTCAAGATCGTGAACGATCGTTACGGCCACGAGGCCGGCGACCAGGTGCTCAAGCGTTTCGGGATCGCGGCGCGGGCGGCGCTGCGGCGCGAGGATTGTTTCGGCCGCATGGGTGGTGACGAGTTCGCCTTGCTGGTGTCGCTGCCGTCGATCGAGGACGCCCAGGAGACGGCCGAGCGGCTGCACAGGCGGTTTTCGGAGGCGCTGGCGGATACGGCGCATAAGGTGACATGCAGCATGGGAGCGCACACGATCGCGCCCGATGACGGGGCTTACCTGGACGAGCTGCTGCGCAAGGCCGACCGGCTGATGTATGCGGCCAAAAATGGTGGCAAGAACGGCTTGCGCTTCGCCACGGCCGCGCCGTCGCTCGACGTGGAATTGCCGTTGTTCGCCAACCTGGGCAAGCCCTCGCCCCGGCCGATCCTCGCCACCCGGTTCAGCGATGCACCGGAGGCCGCCGGCAACGCATGAAGGGGCCGCACGATGAAACGGCCGATCTGCTGGACACGCTGCTTTACACGGTCAAGGTGATCGCCACGAGCGGCCCCGACGACAAGCAGCGGATCGCAAACGCCTATCAGGATGCGCGCCGGCTGGCGGCGACGATCGGCCTTGACGACGAAGGCTCGGCGCGGCCGCGCATCGTCGCCTGTTTAGAGCGGTTCAGTGCCTACAAGGACGCCGGCGACGTCGCGGCGGCCGGCTGGATGCTGACCGCGATTCAGGAGCGCGTGGCCGAGCGCGATCTCCCCTATTGGCGAAAGCTGAGGAAGATCGTTGACGTTGCGGTGCGCGAGCTGCCCCGGCCGAAAAAAACAGCATTCCATTGAAACAAAAGCCGCGTCAGGGCGTTACTTGCATGTTGGCGTGAATTGCCGCCGAGGCGTGGAAACCTCGTTAGATTAGATTGCGTTGCCTGCTCCCGTAGCGGCCCGGCCGATCTGGGTTTCTCAAAAGCAGCGCGCCGGATGCTACCTTTGGGCGGCATTGGCGAGTTGATCCAGGGCAAGCGCTACAGTGGAGGAAGGTCACAGGGGGGATGACGGCAACGATTCTCACCGGATTCCGGGTTCTGGTCGTCGAGGACGAATGGTTCATCGCTGACGATCTCGCGTGGCATCTGGAAACGGCTGGGGCGATCGTCCTGGGGCCAGTGCCGAGCGTGCGAGAAGCCTTGAACATACTCAACACGCCCGACCAGCTTCCCGATGTTGCGTCCCTCGACTTCAACCTTCTTGCCGGTGATACGTCCATCCGGATCGCGGAGGAGCTGGACAGGCTGTATATTCCGTTCGTCTTCGCGACGGGCACGCCGGAGCTGATCCCGGTGCTTTACCAAATGCGTCCTGTTTGCCCTAAGCCTGTCGTGTCGGCGGCATGGTTGCAAGCCTTGGCCGAGGCGATGACGATCCGGCCCGTAGGCGAACGCGCTCCCCATTTAGCGCCGAAGTGAGCCGGAGGGCCGTCAGTGACAAAGCCCCGGTGCGATAGCGCCGGGACCGTTTCTCATGCCCCTGCGGGACCGGCGAGCCGTTCGGCGCAGATCGCGGCGACGGCCTCTTGCAGCGCCGTCACACGATCGACCAGCCACGCCAGTTCCTCGCCGGTGATTTCGTAGGCCGGGGAATAGCGCGCGCCGACATAGGCGCGATCGAGGCGGGTAAAGCATCGCTTGGCGAAACGGGTATCGCGCGGCCACACGGCGATGAGCTGCGGGGCGATCCGCTCGGCATGGGAACGCAGGACGGACAGGCGGTGCGATTTGGGGCTGTAGAGCGTCAGGACGGTCAGGACGCAATGATAGAGGCGTTCGACGGTCTGATGCAGATCGAAAGCGGCTTCCTTCTCGTAGCCCCGTCTCATGGCTTCCTGCGCCAGCTCGAAGCGGCGGGCGGCGTTCGGAAACCAATGGCCGAAATGCCGTTGCGCTTCGGCGCGAGCTTCCTCCGGCGCGAGGGTTTTGGGGGAGGCGAGGGGATAGCCCGGAAGCTCATAGAGCACGATTCCGTCGCGGGCTATGTCCACGAAGAAGGGGCGGCCGTGGGTGAGCTGGTCGTTGAAATCCGTGAGGGTGTGAACGATGAAGTTGACCGGCGTGGAGAGCTGGCGCGTGATGGTCAGTTCTTGCAGGAACCGTTCGGCCGCCTTTTCCCATGCCTCATATTGTTCGGCAAAGCCGCCGTAGTTGACGACGACGAGCAAATCATAGTCGGAGCGATAGCCGCTCTTGCGATCCTCGACCCAATCGCCGCGCGCATAGGAACCGAACAGGATCAGCTTGAGGATGCGGCCGCGCCTGCCCTTTTCGGAGAGCTTGGTTTTCAGGGATTCGTCAAATTCACCGAACAGGATTTGCGCCGCGCGCTCCAGCTCGCGGCGCTTCCTGTCGGGCAGATGGGTGAGGCGTTCAGGGAGCGTCATACAGCCCCCGGAACTCTGCATCGGCGTAATAGGCGAGCTTGCCGGCGACGATCGGCCGTTGCCCGGCCAGGAACAGCAATTCGACATTCTGTGGCAGGTTGCGGACCTCATCGGGGGTCAGCAGCGGACGGGCGGTGTGTTGCTCGCCGTAGGAGATCCCCGACTTTTCGGAATCGAGGGCGCGGCTCATGGTCTGGAACACCACGGTTTCTTGGCCCAACAGATCGGAGACGAGCCGGGCGCTGTCGTGATCGTTGACCCCGAACACCTGCAGGACGCCGGCATTCGACAGGAATGTGCCGGCGCGCTGCCCGTAGGTGGCGCGGAGCTGGTGAACGTCCTGCAGGATGGGCCAGAGCTGGACGCCATAGCCGGCCATGAGGCCCATGGCGCGCTCGACGGGGGCCAGATGGCCGAGGGCGGCGAACTCATCGAGCAGGTAGAGGACCGGCACGGCGGGCTTGGCGGGATCGCGGGCCATGTCGGTGAGGCTTTGCGCGACGAGCAGGCGCAGCCAGCGCGAATAGGTCGAAAGGCGATCGGGCGGCAGGACGAGGAACACCGAGGCGTTGCGGCGCTTGAGATCGGCAAAGCCGAAATCAGATCGGCCGAGCACGGCAGTCATGCGGGGGCTATCGAGGAAATGGGTATGGCGTTGCGCGGCCGACAGCACGCCGGCCGCCTCCCGGTCGGATTTGCCGAGGTGGCGGTTCGCGGCGCGAGCGACCAGGCCGGCCGCTTCAGGGGATGCCTGCATGTCCTTCAGGAGCGCGGCGAAGGCTTCCGGGGCAAGGGTGAGATATTCGCGCAGGGTGGCAAGGCTTCGGCGCTCACGCGGCTCCTGGGCGGCGATATGGAGGATCAGGCCGGCAATGAGCGCCTTGGCTTCCTCGTTCCAATGCGCCTCGCCGGCCATGCCCGGTTCATCGAACACGAGGGCGTCGGCCAAGGTGCTGGCATCTTCCGCGACATCGAGGCCGGCCGGGTCGAGCTGGTCGAGGGGATTGAAGGCCGCCGAGGGTTTTGCGGTGACGCCGAAGGGGTCGAGGACGTGGACCGGCCCGAATTTTTCACGGGCGCGGCCGGCGATCCTGGCATTTTCGCCCTTGGGGTCGATGCAGATCACGGAGCGGTCGGCGGTGAGCAGGTTCGGGATGATGGTTCCCACCCCCTTGCCGGTGCGCGTCGGTGCCATCGTCAGCAGATGGGCGGGGCCGTCATAGCGCAGCAGCTTCGCGGATTTCGGATCGCGGCCGATCAGCAGGCCGGAATGGGCGCGGGCGAGGGCGGCGGTTTCCTTGGTCGTGGCGAAGCGGGCCGAGCCGTGGGTTTCGCCGTCCATATCCCCGAAATGGATAATCAGCGGATTGGTGACGAGCCGGAAGGTGAGCGCGGCCAGCACCAGCAGCGTGACGAGATCGAGCGCGATGAACGGGATCGTGCCGGGGCCGTAGCCGGCTTGCTGGAGGGCGAACCGGCCGCCGAAGCCGACGACGAAAAGCGCGACGATGAGGATGAACAGGACGCGGAGCAGCGTTTGCCAGATGCGAAAGGGTGCGGCGAGCAGAGAGAGGAACGCCCATAGCGGATCGTGGGCGGCCGCGCGCAGCATGTTCTTGAAAGCGGTCCATGCAAGCGTTGCCTGGTTCATTGGAGCTTGCCCTTGCCCTGCGGCCGGTCGGACGTGAGCTGTTCGAGCATCTGGCGGGTTATTTCGTCGGTGGCTTCCTCGCGTGCGACACGATCGGCAACCCAGGCAGCAAAGCGTTCCGCCTCATCCTCGATATCGGCCAGGTCCGCGCCGGCCGCGATCCTTGAGAGGACAACGAGGCGGCCGCGCGCCTCGCCGTCCTCGATGGTGGCTCCGAGCGGGATCATCTTTTCGACAATCCGGGCCAGGGGGATTGGGGAGGGCAGGGCGAGCCTTTCGATCCGGATACGCCGACCGAGCGGCAGGGTGTCGATGGCGTCGGCCGGAACGCGCTTTTCGGCATCGACGGGTAGGGCGAGAACGCGGCTCATGCGGGCGGCCCCAAGCAGGAAAGCCGCCTTGACGCCTTCATGGGTTTCGCCAAGCGGGCCGCCCATGTCGCTGTAGGTGAAGGCGATGCGATGCCGGGCGAGCAGCACGTCAATATAGTCGTCACTGACAAAGCCGATCCCTTCGGGGCCGACCTCGCCAGGCTTTCTATCGAGCCAGACGAAATGATGCCCGTCATGGCGGGAGCCGTATGTCGCCTCAATCTCATCCTCTGTGACGAAGGCGTGGCAACCCTCCACGCCAGTAAAGATGCAGGTTCCCGGCTTGCCGGCGAGGAATTCGCGATAGAGCTGCATGGCGTCAGGCATCGGACACCCCCTTGTCGGTCCCGCCCGGCTCGGCGGCAGGCTTGAGCAGATCGGCAAACAGTTCCTTGTCACCGGGGCGCGTCAGGAAGTCGGGCAGCTCACGCTTGAGCCATTCGCCCAAGCGCCGGGAAAATTCCTCATCCTTGCCGTTTTCGAGCCGATGCAGGACGAGCGCACCGAGCAGCACCTTGCGGCGCGTATCGTTAGCGCGTTCCTGTTTCGAGAGCCGGGCCTTGAGCGTGGCGCGCTGCGCATCCAGTTCGGCCAAGCGTTGTTCGATCGTTTTGCGCGCCATTCCTCAAATCTCCTTTTCCGGTTGTTCGCCTAGACTATCATTCCCGGCCATCTTTTCCAGCATTTGCCCGTTGCGCTTGAGTTTTCGGCGGCTTTGCAGCACAATCCGGGCCTCAGTTCATCGCATCGACCTTGCCGCAAGCGCCACACCGAGCGACGAAAAAGCGTAGCGAATGAGTTGAGAAGGGCGCACTTACGAGTTACTACGTAACTCAGTGCTCCGCCAGCTTGGAGGGTGGCGGGAAAGGCGGAAACGGGATCGAGGCAACGGGTTGGCGATCTACCATTTCAGCATGAAGCCAGTTTCGCGGGCGAAGGGCCGTAGCGCCGTCGCCTCAATGGCTTATCGTGCCGGGGAGAAGCTGACCAACGAGCGCGACGGGATCACGCACGACTACACGGCCAAGCAGGGCGTTGAACATGCCGAGATCGTCTTGCCGGAAGGCGTCAACGCCGATTGGGCGCGGGATCGGTCGGACTTGTGGAACGCCGCCGAGTTTGCCGAGAAGCGGAAGGACGCCCGCGTTGCCCGCGAGTTCGAGGTTGCCTTGCCGCATGAGCTTTCGGCCGAGCAGCGGCTAGAGGCGGCGCGGGAGATGGCGCAGGAGCTGGCCGACCGTTACGGCGCGGCCGTGGACTTCGCCATTCATGCGCCGCACGAGGCGAGCGACGTTCGCAATCACCATGCCCATATCCTTATGACCACGCGGCAGGTGATGGAGAACGGCTTAGGCGAAAAGACCTATCTTGAGCGCGAGAATAAATGGCTGCTGGCGAACGATCTACCGACAACCGATATGCAGCTTCGCGATATCCGCCAGCGGTGGGAGGGGATCGCCAACGAGCGGTTGGCGATGGCCGGTCATGATATTCGCATCGACCATCGTTCGCATATGGAGCGCGGGCTTGAGATCGCGCCGACCGAGCATATGGGCGTCCATGCCACGCAGATGCAGCGTAAGGGCCTGGACGTGTCGCGGTCGCGGCTGGACGAGGAAGCGGCGCAGCGCAACGCCGAGCTGATCCGGGAGAAGCCGGAACAGGTTCTAACGATCATCACCGGCGAGAAGAGTGTGTTCGACCGGCGCGACGTGGCGCGGGCGCTGCATCGCTACATCAACGACGATCCTCAGGAGTTCCAGAACGCCTTTGCGACGGTGATGGCATCGCCGGCGCTGGTCGAGCTTCAGTCGGAGACGATCGACCCGGCGACGGGCGAGATCGGGCTTGCGCGCTATTCGACCCGCGAAATGGTCGAGATCGAATCCGGCATGGTCGCGGCGGCCGAGCGGATGCACGAAGTGCAATCGCATGGCGTCGATCGCCGGCATGTCGAACGGGCGATCGGGGCACAGGATGCCGCCATTCAGCTCAGGGCCGGCGATGCGTCTGCCGGCTTGTCGGATGAGCAGCGCGGGGCGATCGAGCATATCACCGGGCCGGAGCGAATCGCGGCGGTTGTCGGTTATGCCGGCGCTGGCAAGTCCACCATGCTCGCCGCCGCGCGTGAGGCGTGGGAGGCCGAGGGCTATCAGGTCCACGGCGCGGCCCTGTCGGGCAAGGCGGCCGAGGGGTTGGAGGAATCGTCCGGCATCCAGAGCCGCACGCTGGCGTCATGGTCCCGCGGTTGGGACAACGACCGCGGCCAGCTCGGCCGCGGCGACGTGTTTGTCATCGACGAGGCCGGGATGGTCGGGAGCCGCCAGCTCGCCCGGTTCGTCAACGAGGCCGAGGCGCGCGGGGCGAAGATCGTCCTTGTCGGGGATCACGAGCAGCTACAGGCGATCGGGGCCGGCGCACCGTTCCGGGCGATCACGGAGGAAATCGGCCATGCCGAGCTTTCGGAGATACGCCGGCAGCGCGTGGACTGGCAGCGGGAGGCTTCCGTTGACTTCGCCACGCACCGGACGGCCGAGGGGCTGGCGGCCTATCGGGATCGCGGCAATATCAGCTTTGCCGAGACAGGCGCGGACGCGCGGGGGGAGATCGTGCGCGATTACCTTGCCGATCGCGATCAGCGTCCGGACGGTACCCGAGTTGCGATGGCGCATCGGCGGGCCGATGTTCGCGCCATCAATGACGCGATCCGGGCCGAGCTACAGGACCGGGGCGAGCTGGCGCGGGTGGACGAGGACCGGGAGGGGCCGGGCCGGGCGCTGACGTTCCAGACCAATGCCGGCAAGCGCGACTTTGCGACGGGCGACCGCATCGTGTTCCTTGAGAACAACCGCGACCTTGGCGTGAAAAACGGGATGCTTGGCACCGTCGAGCATGTCGAACCGGGCCGCATCATCGCTACCTTGGACGGCCGAGGCGACAGCGTTTCCGTGCCGATGGGCGACTATCAGGCGATCGACCACGGTTATGCGACGACGATTCACAAAAATCAGGGGGCGACGGTCGATCGTTCCTATGTGCTGGCGTCGGGGACGATGGACCGGCATCTCACCTATGTCGCCATGACCCGGCATCGTGACAGCGTGCAGCTCTACGCCGCCCAGGACGAGTTCACCAATGCCGGCCGGCTGGTCGAGCATGGAGCCGCGCCGTTCGAGCATGATCCGCAGAAGTCCGACAGCTATTTCGTGACGCTGGAAACTGACCAAGGGCAGCAGCGCACCCTATGGGGCGTCGATCTTGAGCGGGTCATGAAGGAGGCCGCGCCGGAGATCGGGGACAAGATCGGCCTACAGCATGAGGGTGCCACCCCCGTCACCTTGCCGGATGGGACGCAGACGCACCGCAACACATGGAAGGTTCAGGACGCCGGCGAGTTGGCCTATGACCAGCTAGAACGCCGCCTGTCCCGGTCGGGCGTGAAGGAAACGACGCTCGACTATACCCGCGACTTTGCCGAGCGGCGCGGGATCGCGGAAACGTTGGGTGTCCGCAGCGAGATCGCGCTTGCTTCGCCGGCTATAGAGGGGCACGCTTTTCATCCTTCCGAACGGGAGGCTCAGGGCCGGCCGAGGCTTGAGCATCAATCGGAGGATAATGTTCGCCAGCAGGCCGGCCCTGATGCAGCGCCGCCGCATGGCGTCAGCGCCGATCGGTCGGAACGGCAGACACCCGAAAAGCTATCGCTCGATGAAAAATCGGTCCCGGCCTCTTTGGGCATTGAGGGGGGTGAGGGCCGGGACCGGGCTCGCAGCGGCTACGCGAGCAGAACAGAGTTGCATAGCAGCGGCGAGAAAGACAAGCGTAAGGATCTCGCGCAAAAAGCTGGCGCAGATCTCACGCAGGATCTTCGTGCAGATCCTCGCGAGGATCTCGCCGGCGCTCGCAGCCGCGATCATGGTGAACGAGCGGTTAAAGATCGTGGTGACCAATCCGTTAACGAGCGTGGTCAACAAAAAGTTAACGAGCAGCCGCGCCGCAATCCGTTCGAGGGCCTGAAACTCGGGCGCGGCGCGGCGGCCGAGCGTCCGCAGCAGGACCGCGCCGGCGAGAGCGGCCCGCAGATCGACCAGAAGCGGCCGCAACAGGCCGAGAAGCAGCGGCGCGGTATGTTCGCCGGCCTCAAACTCAATGCGCGTCCTGGGCCTTCCCAGGATCGCGGCGAGGCATTGCGGATGCAGCGACAGCCGGAAAGGGAAGCGAGCTTGCGGGCATCGTTGGCGCCAGAGGGGCCGGCGCAAGACCGGCTGGCCGATCGGGTGCGGCGGCAGTCGCCGCTTGAGGCGGCCGTTGACCGCTACGCGCGGGCCTATCAGTCGATCGACCAGCACAGGCGCGAGGGCCTGCCGGTGCTCGACATGCAGCGGCAGGAAATGCGCGCGGCCGGCCAGCAGCTCGACCAGGTGCAGGACGGTATGAAAGATTTGATGCGCTCGACGCTGCAAAACGATCCGGACACGATGCGCGCCATGACCGAGCTTTCCGGCCGGGAACGTGTCGCCCAGGTCATCGAGGGGATGAAGCGTGAGAACGCGGCCCTGCAAGACCCGAATGTCAGGGCCGAGCGGTTCGTTGAACGCTGGCAGGATTTGAGGGCGCAGCACAAGCAGCTACGCGGCTGGCAGCACGACGAGGCGCGCGGCAAGGTCGAAAACCAGATGACCGGCCTGACAAAGAGCCTCGAACGTGACCCGCAGGTTGATTCCATCTTGCGTAACCGCCGCCGGGAACTCGGAATCGGTGAGCATCTGCGCAAGGGCCAGAGCATCGCCCACGAGCTGCAAGAGGAAATGGCACGCGGACAGCGCCTTAGCCGGGGCATCGGCATAGGAAGGTAGGCAGGCAGATCATGACGGAACTGGACGACCACGACGACAGGGAAGGTATCGCACGGCAAGCACTGGCCGACGACGCTGGCGACCCGGCCGCAGCCTTCGACGCGCTACGGCTGACGGTGGAAGACCTTGCCGGCGATCTCAGGCGGGAAATGACGACGATCCGCAAGGGCGTGGAGATGGCCCTTGACGAATTCGACCGGCAGGGGCCACCAGCGGACTACAAGCCCGAGCTGGCGCAGATCGTGCAGCAGCTCGCCCATGTCGGTGAGCGCGTGCAGGGCGTCGAGCAGTCGCCCATTCTCAAGCGAGGCGCGGAGCACTATGCGGCTGCGCTCGAGCGCAGCGGCGAGGGCCTGGTTCGCACCGCCGCGCAGCAGCTCGAGCGCCAGGCATCCGACCTCGAGCGCGCCGGCCGGGTTCTTTCCCTGCATGTCGCCAGCGCGCGCGAGCGTCATGTTCAGAATCGTTATTTGTGCATCGTCGGCGGGGCTGGCCTGGTCCTTGGCATCCTGTTGACGCTGTTCGCCCCGCGCGTGCTGCCCGGTCCCGTTGACATGGCCGTTGCCTCGACCGCCATGAACGCCGATCGCTGGAACGCGGGAATCTCGCTGATGAGATCGGGAAGCCCGAGGGACTGGAATAATCTGGTTTCGGCCAGCGATCTTGTGCGGGCCAATCGGGCGGCGCTGACAGCATGTGCCGAGGCGGCGGCCACGGCGAACGAGGATCAGCGCTGCACCGTCACCGTGGCAGCACCGGCGCAGCCGGCGCAATGATCGTTGTTCGATCCGGCCGATTATCCGGCAATGGATTTGACAAGGGCAACGATCTTTCTGCGCACGGTCAGGGAGCCGATCCGGGCAAAGGCCATGTTCAGCTCCTGGCCTTCATTGCTGGCGATGAAGCGGGATAGTTCGTCGTCGGCCAGCGTTGAACCGGGTGCAGCATCGTTCCCCCCTTCGGGGAAAAAATAGGCTGGCTGCACGCCGAGGACCGCCGCCATCCGCAGAAGTCCGCTTGCACTGACCCGGTTCGTTCCCTTCTCGTATTTCTGGATTTGCTGGAAGGATACGCCGAGGGCCTTCCCGAGCTCAATCTGGCTTACGCCGAGCAGGCGGCGGCGGATTTTGATCCCCTCCCCTACCGCAACGTCGATTGGGTCCGGGCCTCTTGCCTTGGGCTTTGGTGCGGTTCGAGCCATGGCCGTCAGTCAACCATTTCCACGATCTCATATGCCCGCACGAGTGGCCCGACGCCTTCATTGAGCAGCGTCAGGACGGCCGGCCCTTCAATCGGGGCGATCTCGATCCGCTCGATGCGAACCGGCATCCACGGCGTTGCCGGGTCCGAGCGCATGACTTCATCGCGCAGTTCGAGAACGGCTTGCTTCACCTCATCCAGATCGGGGAAAAATTCATTGCGAAGGTCCGTATCCCGCCAGCGGGCCGCAACATCACTGTCAGCACAGCTATAGGTGTATAGGATCAAGGTCACTCCCCCAGTTTTCCAATCGTTGTTGGTGGGGAGGATCGAGCCTGAAACGAGATCGGTCCCGTAGGGGCGGGGCAAGATGACGCCGCCGCGTCGGCAGGCGTGCCATTCGGGCAAGCCGCCTGCTATTCTCCTGATCTAATCCCAGAGGTTTCCACGCCCCAGACTCGAAAGCCCGAGAGCATCATAAACCACTGTTTTTGCACTTCAAGCGTGCAGGTAGAACTTGCTAGTTCGCAGAAGCTAGGCGCAAAAGCTGTCGCACGTTTCGGGATTTTTACAACATCGCGACCCGCTTTATAGTCCAGCCGTATCTTCACGAACCTGCAAGATGCGGTCGATAAGACCCCATTCTAGTGCTTCCTCCGCCGTCATGAAGCGGTCGCGATCCATCGCGCGCTCAAAGTCTTCATAGGAGCGTCCGCAGTGCTCCGCATAGAGCCGCGTCATGCGCTGCTTGGTTTTCAGGATTTCCTCGGCGTGAATTTGCATGTCGGACGCCTGCCCCTGGAAGCCACCGGAGGGCTGGTGAATGAGGATACTGGCATTAGGCAGTGCAGCTCTTTCGCCTGGTTCGCCTGCCATCAGCAGGAACGATCCCATTGAACGGGCTGTCCCCATGCAAAGCGTATGAACCGGCGCGCGGATAAAGCGCATGGTGTCGTACATGGCGAGGCCGCTGGTCACGACGCCGCCCGGCGAATTAATATAGAGATTGATGGGCTTTTTCGGGTTTTCCGCTTCCAGAAACAGGAGCTGCGCGCAGACGAGGGCCGAAACGGTGTCGTTCACCTCGCCATTGAGGAAGATAATCCGCTCGCGCAGAAGCCGGGAATAAATATCAAAAGACCTCTCCCCCCGGCTGGACTGTTCTATGACCATAGGGACGAGCTGCATCGCTTCGCGCATCGGCGACCTCCAAACTTCCAGAATTTTAGGATGAGGCTCGCCGCGTCAGGCGGCGAGCATGAGAGGCGGGCTGTTGCTGTTCGCGGCCGCCCTCGCCATTCGATCGAATCTCGCTTCCGTCAGTTCGTGGACGATCCGAAGGCAGGTTCCACCCGTCGCGTTTGGGGTGATCGTGAACGTCACGGTGCTTTCAAGGAAAGGGGGAGCGTCGTCGCGCAGCTTGTAGCGCACTTCCTCGCCGGGAGTGACGGTGATCGCATCGGGATCGGCCAATGCCTCTTGTGGCAACCACCTTTCCCGAAGCTCGGGGATGGTGATAGCGCGCCAGACCTTTTGCGGCGGATCGCCCAGGTCAAATTCCATCTCTACGGCGCTATCCTGCTCCATGGTCTTTTCTTCGTTCATTGATCCATGTCCCTCAGCAAGACCTTGAGAGCTTCGATGCGCGCTGGCCAATAGGCGCGATACTTCGCCAGCCATTGGGCGATGAGAGCCAGCCCTTCGGGATCGACCTCGTAATTCACGAAACGCCCCTCTCGTTCTTCCCTCACGAGCTTTGCGCTCCGCAGAACCGAGAGGTGTTGCGACATTGCCGGTTGGCTGATCTCCATGCCCTTGCGCAAGGTGCTGGCGTTCATGCTCCCTGCCGCCAGCTTCTCGAAGATCGCGCGGCGGGTCGGGTCTGCCAAAGCTCGGAAAATGTCATTCTCGATCATGGAAACACATAAGCACGCACTTATGCGATTCGCAAGCCTGTTTCGGGGCTGCTTTCCGTTGTCGCGGAAATCCTGATGTATGCTACTGCCCGTCATGATCGGGATGCTGTCTGCTTGCGTATTTTTTGAGGGCAGCGGGAGGTGTCGTTGCTTCTGTTGTAGAGCGGGGCAGTTTTCCGAGTTTGTCGAGCCACTTCAATCGGCTTTCACAGCCAAATTCCTGCTCAGGAGCAATCGCGTTGGGGTCATCAAGACTTGAAAGGGTGACGTCGATCCAGTTGGAGCCGATGTAGCGAAAATGCAAAGAAGTCCCGCAGGCGCTGCAAAATCCGCGCTCGACCGCTTCAGATGACCGGAACCATGACGGCTTACCTCGCGTCCAGACGAAGCAAGACACATCAGTTTCCGCAAGCGCTATGAAGGGTGCTCCCACAGCCTTCTGGCACATCCTGCAATGGCAAATGTGCGGCTTCCTCATAGGCCCCGATATACGAAACCGAACAGCTCCACACTGACAGCCACCGGTCATGTAACGCTTGCCTGCAACGGAAGGTTCGGAACGGTTCTGCACGACTGTATCCTCGGCTCGATTATGGAATTGCTTCATAAGAGTCAGAGGGGCCGTTGCGACAAAGCCAATCGAAGCCCGAAGCCGATCAACATCGCCGCGAACACCCATCGTTGCAGCGTCTGCACCAGCGGATGCCGGGCGATCCATCGGCCGAGAACGAAACCAGCGCTCGCATACATAAGATCGAAGGCGAACCCCACTCCGACGAGGATTACCCCCAACAGCAGAAATTGCCCCGCTACAGTTTCTTGGCCGGGGCGGACGAACTGCGGCAGTAGCACCGAGCAAAACAGTAGGGCCTTGGGGTTCAGGATGTTCGTCAGCAGCCCCCGATAGAAGCACGATCCGTAGGAGTGCGGCCGGCTTGGCTTCTGCGTTGCCGTCGCTTCGGGCAGGAGGGACCGGGCACGCAGGATTTCGATTCCGAGCCATATGAGATAGGCCGCGCCGGCGAAGCGCACGACCTCGAATGTTATCGGGCTTGTGGTGAGCAAGGCCGCCAGTCCGAGCGCCGCCAGAGTTACATGTGCCGCCCGCGCGACCGCCAGCCCGACCGCTGTAGCGATAGCCGATCCCCTCCCCTTGGTCGCGCCGGTTTGCAGGATTAGCACCATATCCGGCCCCGGCACTAGATAGACGATGACCAGCGCCCCGATGAACATTCCCAAATCGCCCATGACCAGTTCAACCGATGAAGATGCTGCGGTTTCAGACTATCGAGACTGCCAAGGGCATGTCCTTGCGAATTGCGCTACGATCAGCGTCGATATTGGCCTACTATGCTAATCACCAGGGCAATTCATGCGCCGGGATGCCAAAAATGAAACTGGATGCTATCGACCGCCGTATCCTCGCGGCCTTGCAGCGGGACGCGCGCCTGACCAACGTGCAGCTCGCGGAGGAAGTCGGATTGTCGCCGTCGCCCTGCCTGCGGCGTGTGCGGATTCTGGAAAAGGCCGGCGTGATCGGCGGCTATCATGCGAGCCTTGATCGGGCCGGTCTGGGCCTTGGGCTGACCGTCTTCGTCGGCATCAAGGTCGAGCGGCACCATGACGAGCCGGCAGCGGCGTTCAGGGAAGCCGTTCGGGCGTTGCCCGAAGTCGTATCCTGCCATTTGGTTTCAGGGGACGCCGACTTTCTGTTGCAGATCGTCGTTCCCGACCTAGCGGCCTATGAACGCTTCCTGCTCGATACGCTTCTAAAGCTGCCCGGTGTCAGCGACATACGCAGCAATTTCGCGATCCAGACCGTCAAATCCCAGGCTCCCCTCCCGCTCGATCATCTCCCGGTCGCGGATGGGTCGCAAATATCCTAAGTTAAGCAGCACCTTGGCGGGAAAATCCGAATTCCTTGTGGTTCAGTGACTTAGGCGAAACCGTCACTGTCGCATGTCTTTGTCGCAAGTGCTAAAACACCTGCGACATGATTTGCGACAGGAGAAGGCCGTGAACCGCCAACCAGATTCCGACACCGGCCGGGTGTTCATCGGCTATGCCCGCGTCTCGACGCGCGGCCAGGACCTCGACCAGCAGCGGGCCGCCCTTGGCGCGGCCGGCTGCATCCGCATCTTTGAGGAAAAGGCATCCGGAGCGAAGCGGGACCGGCCCGAGCTGGCGCGGATGCTCGACCATTTGCGCGCCGGCGACGTGGTGACGATCACCCGGCTAGACCGCCTCGCCCGATCGACAGCCGACCTTCTGGCGATCGCGGAGCGGATCAAGGAGGCCGGCGCTGGCCTGCGCTCGCTGGCAGAGCCTTGGGCTGATACGACGACGCCGGCCGGGCGCATGGTGCTGACCGTGTTCGCAGGTATGGCCGAGTTCGAGCGAGCCTTGATCGCGGAGCGCACGAGCGCCGGCCGGATCGCAGCGAAGGCCCGAGGCGTGCGGTTCGGCCCCTCCCCTGCCCTCACGGCCGAGCAGATCGCCCACGCGCGCCAGCTCATCAACGAGAAAAACAAGCCGGTTACGGAAGTCGCCCGCCTCCTGGGTGTGCATCGCGCGACCCTCTATCGGGCGCTAGACGGCGCGGCGTTTGTATCGTACGAAACAAAATAATGTGCATTTGTGCACAAGTGCAATGCTGCACTCCTATGCCTTGGCAGCCGATTCGACCTTCTAACGAGGCGAGATAACTTGAATCGCCGCGAATTGTGACAGCGAAAACCCCGGGATTTCAGGGGTTTCGATTCAAGGCATTGCAGAATCAACAATTTTCTGGATTACATGTAAATATGAGTCGTGTAGCCAAGCCACCAAGTAAGGAACTCGTTCGCGCCCATCGGGAGCGGCGACGAGCTGCTGGCCGGGTTTTGGTGAACACTGACCTTCCTGCCGAGATGGTCAAAGCTATCGACCAACTCAAGGAAGCCAGGGGCGTGCGGGGACGTACGCCGATCATCGAAGAAGCATTGAGGGTCTATATCGAGACGCAGCAAGGGACATAACGGCAAAGCCCCTCGCCGTTAGCAGCGGCGAGGGGCTTTAGGGCCGTCAGACACACCGTAGAGACGGGGCCAAACCAATCTCCCCTTATCTACGCTAGAGCACGCCAATCCGCAAGATTGATTCTTGCGGAAACGGGGAAAGCCGTGCCTGCCGTCCACAGTCGTCATGTCCTCCGAATGGAAGGACGGAAGGCATATGTTGAGGACGCATTACGCGGCCGCGATCGGCTGCGCGCGTGGGAACGCGCTTGATGAAATCATGCGGGAAGTCTGGACGCGCTACGGTGCCGGCCAGCTCTCCGACGACGAGGCCGGCGAGCTTATGACGCTTGCCGAGGGCCGCCGGGCGGCGTGGCGGGGATCGGGACAGGTCGGGCTTGGCCTGGTCATGCCCCCACCGGCCGAGCGATGCCCGACGCCGGTTCGCCGGCATAGTCATATCCGGGGGCGATCGGAGGGCCGCATATGGCGGCCGACGACGCGCAAGGACGTTCAGGCGATCTTGAAGGCGGCCGAAATCTACAACGAGGCCGGCTTGCGCCAGAAGGGCGAGCGCAGCGGCCCGTTAGGGTCGGTCGCGCTCGACGTGTTGCGGCTGTTCGTCAATCTCATCGACTTCCGCACCGGCCGGCTAGAGCCGTCAATCACCACGATCATGGATCGGCTCGGCCGGTCGCGCGATACGATCGTGCGGGCGCTGAAGAACCTGCGGGCGCATGGTTTCATCGACTGGCTGCGGCGCTACGAGCCGACCGGCAACGAGGGGCGCGGCCCACAGGTCCAGCAGACGAGCAACGCCTA
>Ga0265293_10005969_pt1 | contig 19874 bp, 18 predicted proteins | sample Munlanlewell138R_FD_192505 | JGI IMG/M metagenome (GOLD analysis project Ga0265293, IMG submission 192505) | Leachate microbial communities from a municipal landfill in Southern Ontario, Canada - Leachate well 138R | ecosystem: Engineered > Solid waste > Landfill > Unclassified | place: Canada... | reverse complement strand
TAGGCATGGCACTTCTTATTTTGCTGATAGCTACGAGTTCGCTTAGCAGTAGAAAAAACATTGCATCTCTTTTAATGCTATCTGTTTTTCTATTTGGCTCAGAGCATCTTCAGGCAGGAGTTTTGGATTTTATGGATTTGAAAAAAGCAAAGGAGGCGTATGAGGTTGGGGGGTATAAAAAAGCCGCAAAGCTATACGAAGAGCATGCACAAAGTTCGTCAAATGAACGGAGTTATTATAATGCCGCTAACGCATACTATAAAGATAAAAAATACAAAGAAGCGATAGAAGCATATAAAAAAGCGACCTTCAAGGAAGAGGAACTAAAGGCAAAAAACTTCTCGAATCTTGGAAATGCTTATGTAAAAGAGGGCGATTTGCAAAAGGCGTTAGAAGCGTATAAGAGCTCTTTGGAGATTTTAGAAGATAAAGATACAAGAGATAATATGCAAGAGGTTGAGAAGCTTTTAAAGGAACAAAAGAAAGAGTCAAAACAGAGCGAGCAAGATAAACAAAATCAAGAAGATAAAGAGCAAAGTGATAAAGATAAGAGTAAAAAAGAGAACAAAGAAGATAAGTCCGACAAGAAAGATAAATCTAAAGAGGACAAAGATGAGAACTCTGAGATGAATGATAAATCAGATAAAAAAGAGGAGTCTAAAGAAAAAAGTGAAGAGTCGGATAAAAAAGAGTCTAAAGATGAGAACTCTAAAAAGAACGAGAAGCAAAACAAAGAAAAAGATTTACAGAAGTTAGAAAAAAAAGATGAAAATAGCTCTGATGCATCAATCTCGCAAGAAGATATTATGAGCGATGAAGAGCAGATGAAGTGGATAAAAGAGCTAAGCGGCGATAGTTCTACATATCTCTATAAGCTAAATGAGCAAGAGGACACTACAAAAAACCAAGATGAGAAACCATGGTAGAATATAAAGGCAAAAGATGAGAACAATTACTAAACTACTATCTATATTATTACTATTTTATAGTGTGGCATATGCGGGAGTTATCGCTACAGCAACTCCTAAAGAGGTGGAGTTAGGCGAGATGGTTACATACTCGCTTAGTATCTCAGGCGAAGATATAACAAGACCAAATATACGCAGATTGTGTGATAGCGATGTAATCTCCACAAGTTCACAAACTAGCATGCAGATAACAAACGGAGATATTAGTAAAAACTACATACTAAGCTATAAATTTGTTCCGCAAAAAAGCTGTGTTATCAATCCTGTTGAGGTTGAGATAGATGGCAAAACAGAGTCAAGTAATACAGTAGAAGTGAAAGTTGTCCCTGTAAGCGGTGCAAAAGATTTGGATTTTGTTTTAAAACTGCAGAGCAGTAAAGAGGAACTTTTTGTAGGCGAAGAGTTTGATTTAACATTGACTTTTAAGCAAAGAAGCGATGCAGAAGCAGTTGACAATGAGTTTACTCCGCCTGAGTTAAAAGGATTTTGGATTAAAAGTGAGTCACAGCCAAATAGATATCAGGAGTCAAAATATACAATTACCGAGATTGTATATACATTAGCACCGCAAAGAGCAGGTAAGCTAAAGATTCCTAAAGCTCAGATGAGAATAGCATCACGTGGTTCAAGGGCGAGCAGTTGGGGGGATTGGATTCCTACTATAAAATGGAAGACATACTTCTCCAATGAGCTTGAGTTTGATGTCAAACCACTTCCCTCAGGCGTAAATTTGGTTGGAGATTTTAGCATCAAGGCATTTGTTGATAAGAGCGAGATTAAAGCAAACGAGGCGATAGATTTAACACTAGAAGTAGAAGGTGCGGGAAACTTAGAGGATATAAAAAGTTTTAAGCCTGACATAAAAGACGTAGCAGTATTTGATGAAAAAATTTCTATAGAGGGTAAAAAACTTACCCAAAAACTAGCTTTTGTAGCCGATAGAGATTTTGTAATTCCCTCTTTTTCATTAAGATATTTTGATTTAAAAACAAAAGAGATAAAAGAGATTTTTACAAAAGAGATAAAGATAAATGTATTAAATCAGAAGACAAAAGAGGAGATAAAAGTTCAAAAAGAGCCAATACAAGAAGTTGCTGCTACTACACAAAAAGCGGAGCAGGACGGTGTTACTTTAGCTTTTGTCTTTATCGGCGGTTTGATATTTGGTGTGATACTGATGCTCTTTAAGCCTCATTCTCTGGCAAAAAAGCAAAAAAGCGGCACAATAAAGGAGCCAAGAGTGCTTCTTGTCAAACTTCTTCCCTTTAGGGATGATAAGGATGTCGCTGAAATAGTTGATGTGTTGGAGAGAAATATCTACTCTGGGGAGAAGATAGAGGTAGATAAAAAAACCTTGAGAGAGGTTTTAAAGAGGTATGAGATAGGTTAATCCAAAATATCGTGAAGCCTGTTTCCGGCTTCTATATTTTTGTGGACTTTGTCCCACTCCTCATCTTTTATATGCTTTTTTAGGATGCTTAACTCATTTTCGAAAAGCGTGATTGCTTCAAGCAGATTTTCTCTGTTTTGTCTAAAAATATCTTCCCACATATTTGCAGAACTCTTTGCCAGACGGCTCATGGAGCGAAAACCACCCGCAGCAAGAGCTAGGATGTTTTTTTTGTTTTCTTGATTCATTACAGTATTTGCAAGAGAGTAGGAGATAGCATGAGGCATATGAGAGATAAAAGCGGCATGACGGTCATGCTCGCTTGCTGACATGAAGTATCTTTTCATACCTAAAGCTTTAAATATCCTTTTAGCAACATCAGCTTGAGTCTTCCCGCTACCTTCCAACTCACATAACACTACAGCTTTGTCTAGATAGAGGTCCTTAACTGCAGCTTGCGGTCCGAAGTTTTCAGTTCCCGTCATCGGATGGGCTGCTACAAAATTTTCTCTAATGCTCAGCGGTACAGCGGCAATAATTTTTGCTTTTGTGCTTCCTAAATCTATAATTGTTGTATTTTCTTTTATATCGGTTAAATTATGAAGCGCAGAAATTATGCCATCAACGGGGATAGCTAAAAAAATTACATCATAATTTTTTACTTCATCAAACTCTACTATTTTGTCAACTAAACCAAGTTTTAGAGCTTCTTGTCGGTGAATATCATTGTGATCACTCCCGACAATTGTGCTTATAAAATCTATTTTTTTTAAACTTATGGCAAGAGAACCTCCCATAAGCCCCAATCCTACTATCGCTACTTTCATCTCAATTCTTTGTTTTAATTTCTCAAATTATACAGAGTTTACTTAATATTAACCTCATAAAAGGTAAAATCTGCTCTTATTTTATAATCATGGGAACTTAATGAGAAAATTTTTAGCAGTGTTATTTATCCTTCTAGCAGTAAACTCTTTCGCATACACAATAAATTCTATCAAATACAAAGGCATGGTTAATATGTCGGAGACTGTAGCATTAAGAATGCTAAAGTTTGAAGTGGGTGATGCCGTTGATGATAAGATGCTTGATGCTTCCATTAAGACCTATTATAAGCAGGGATATTTTGATGATATATGGATTACTTTAGAAGAAGATGGGGTTTTAACATTTCATTTTAAAGAGAAACCGCTTATCTCAAAAATAGAGCTAAAGGGCTGGAAAGAGAATGACAGCGAGATAAAAGAGAGTATTATTCAGATAAAAGTCGGTGCACTTTATGACGAGAAAAAAATAGAAGCTGCAAAAAAGAGAATTATAGAAGCCATAAGTCAAGAGGGCAAGATTGACAGTGTCGTGGAGGTTCAAAAGGAGCTTTTGGATAACGGAAGTTATAAGATAGTTTTTTTAGTCAACGAAGGTGCAGAGATTGTTATAAAAGAGCTTAAATATAGTGGGGTTTTAGGTTTAAGCAGTAGCAAATTTGATGAGATAATCGCAAATAAAGAGCGAGAGTTTATGGGGTGGTTCTGGGGTAGAAACGACGGCAAGATGAAAGTAAATGACTTGGCTTATGATCCGCTTAGAATCCGTGATGTTTATATGCAACATGGCTATTTAGATGTTGATGTAAAAGAGCCGTTTGTAAAAGTAAACTTTGATAACTATACGGCAGATATGAGTTATCAGATAAAAGAGGGAGAAGTCTATACTGTTAACGCTATTACAATTGAGCAGCAGAAACATGTAATAGACGAGGCAAAAATAAGAGAGCTTATAAAGCTTGAAGTAGGAAAATCCTTTAATGTTGAAACTTTCCGCAGTGATGCACAAAAAATAAAAACACTTATTGCAGATATGAGCTATGCGTTTGTTCAGGTTGTTCCGGATTTAAAAAAAGATAAAGATAAAAAAGAAGTTGAAGTTGTTTTCAAGATTACACCCGGCGATAAAGTTAAAATAAGAGACGTAGTTATTGCGGGAAACAGCAGAACACTCGATAGAATCATAAGAAGAGAGCTCTACCTTGGTCCAGGAGACATGTATTCGTTGACGGATCTCTCTGACTCAAGAAATGCGCTTGGAAGACTTGGATTTTTTGACGGAAACACAATCGAAGAAAAAAGAGTAGATAATCAGACGATGGATTTGGTTGTCAAGGTCAAGGAAGCACCTACAGGCAATATTCAGCTAGGCGGAGGATATGGAAGCTATGGCGGACTTCTTGTAAGTGTTGCAGTAGATGATAGAAATATATGGGGTTCAGGTATAAATGTAGGAGTAAAAGCCGAGCGTTCAGAGTTGACATCTAACTACTCTTTTAGTATCTCTAATCCCAGATTAAACGACAGCGATTTTAGCGGTAACTTTTCTATCTATACTTCAGAGTATGAGTACAACGACTATACCATATATTCAGATGGTATAAGTTTAGGATTAGGGTATAGATTTACAAGGCATATTAGTGGCTATCTTGGATATGGATTCTCACAAAACAGTTATGATTTTGATGAAAACTCAACATATTACAATGATGACTATTATTATGAGAATTACTCAAAAAGCTCTGTTACTGCAAGTCTTAAATATGATGATACTGATGACTTTTACCTTCCTAGAAAAGGTTTTACATTAACACAAAGTATTGAACAAAGCGGACTTGGAGGAGATGCTGACTTTATTAAAAGCAGGACAAGTTTCGGGGCTTACAAAGGGCTTGAAGAGTGGTTAGGATTTGATGCTATAGCAAGATACAAAGCAAAGATAAATTATGTAAAAGAGATGGGCTACCTTCCTGTTGCCGAGAGATTTTACTTGGGTGGGATAGGAAGTGTAAGAGGTTATGAATCATACTCTTTGTCTCCAACGGTAGAAGATGCACAACGAAGTGACGGGGTAAGGCGTGTAGGCGGCGACTTTAGTGCATCTAACAGTTTTGAGATTAGTTTTCCGCTTGTTCCAAAAGCCAAAATGCGTTTAGTTACATATCTTGACTGGGGATATATAAGTGCATCAGGAGATGCGCCGTTAGTGAGCAGTTCAGGCAGTTCTACATATTTCTCAAACAATATCTCTCGCGGCGGAGTTGGTGCAGGGCTTGAGTGGTTCTCTCCAGTTGGACCGATTCAGCTAATGTTCTCAAAACCTTTAGGGGAAAAAGAGGGTGATAAAACATCAGCATTTGAATTTACAATGGGGCAGAGATTTTAATAAAAGCTCTGTTGTTAAGAGGATAAATTAAATAAATTAGAGAGAATAAAATATAATATTTATACTATTTTTTCTCATCATATCTAACTTTTTAACGCTCTCTTTTGCTAGGTAGAGACTATTCTTAGATTCTATTTTTAGCTCTGGACTCTCAAAGCTAAGAGTAAAGTCAATATTTCTAGGATAGTGACTAAGAAGTGCAACACCCAACGAAAGAAGATAACTCAAGGACTCTAGCTGATCTATATCCGGAAGAAGATCTTTAAACTTTTCAACATGAGAAGGTGAAGGGAGTTTTCTTTTTGCATATCTTATTAGAGTTGCTATTAAAATTATCTGCTCATGAGTAAAGCCAAACTCCAAAGCGTCTTTTATAAGATTGTAGCCGTTTTTGTTGTGTGAGTAGTAATGAATATTGTTTCCGCTCATACAGAGTTTTGCAGCTATTGCCAGCTCATAACGATATTTTTTTTCAATTTTTAACTCCTCATGTGTTAAATCAAATAGTGTTTTAGAGACCTTGCAGAGCTGATTTGCATAAGTTTGATTATCAACATGTGAATCGAGTATATATCTTAGAGATGTGTTGTAATTAAGAGGAAATCTATCATTTGAGTTTCTTAAAAGATCTGTTAAAAACACCCCTTCTCTTACTCCTGCACCGCTTGTTAAAAGCTTTTTTATCTTAAACTTTTCAAAAACTCTTAAAAGAATAAGTACACCCGGTTTTATAACATCAAGTCTGCTATTTTTTATGCCAAGATCTTTAAGTTCATCTTCGTCGGAGTTTAGTATCTTCTCTAGCACTGCTTCAAACTCGTCGCAGTTTGGTTGATATGCATGAAGCTTATCTATGGGGTATCCGCTTTTGTTTAAAATTGCATTAGATATCGCCCTAAATGTCCCGCCTATACCTATAAGGGTAGATATATTTGCCTCATCTAACTGCTCAAGCTGGGAGTCTATATATACTTTTGCACTCTCTACGTCGTTTTTGTCAAAAAAGAGTTCTTTTAATCTAACCGTACCTAAATCTATAGAGATATTAGAGCTAATATTCTGTTTGTCTATTAGTGAGAACTCTGTAGAGCCGCCACCGATATCTATACTAAGCGCATTTTTCTGCTGTGGTAAAAGATTAATGCAAGCAACTGCTCCAAGGTAAGCTTCTCTTTGCCCGTCTATGACCTTTATATTTAGACCAAGAGAGTTTCTAACTCTGTTAATAAAGTCTTTTTGATTGGGAGCATCTCTAAGGGCAGAAGTTGCGACGCAGAGAGTTTTTCTTGCTTTAAATGAGGAGATTATAGATAAAAAATCCCTAAGAGCATCAAAAGCTCTTTGCATCTGAATTTCTTGAAGATTTCCGCCATTTTGATAGGCGTATTCAGAGATTCTTACTCTGCTTTTTGCTTCATGAAGTATATGAAATGCAAATCGAGAAGTTTTCTCATAAATAACCATTCTAACCGAGTTAGAACCTATGTCTATGACTGCTACTCGTTTTGCCAAACCTCTACTCTTCTGCTAAAATATTTTTATATTTAAACTGAAGTTCCGCAATAGATTCTACATTATCTTTATCTGGAATAATACAGTCAACCGGGCAGACAGATATACATGCAGGTTCGTCATAAACACCTACACATTCAGTACAACGATCTGGATCTATGAAGTAGATCGGATCTCCCTCTTCAATAGCCATAGTTGGGCACTCTTCACGACATGCGTCGCATGCAATACACTCATCACTTATTATCAAAGCCATTAAAATACCTTATAGTTATAATCCAAATATAAATAAATCAATAAAATATATTTATATGTGCCCGATTTATATCAGAAAAGAGTTAAATTTTTACTTAAGTAAAAATTAAAACAAAGTTATTGGCTGTTTGTAACTTTTAATTTGCACGCAATATTACAAATGAATGCTAGCTTTACGCTTAAACACACTTTTTAGTGCTCCTGAAACTAACATAAACCTTATTTTAATTCGTTGGCAGAATACATGAAAGTTTTGAGCTTAAGTTTAAAGTAGCTACAGTACCTAAAACCCCATCTGTTCTGTTTTTTATGCTTATTTTTGCACCTAGTGCATCTGCGGCGCTTTTAGCTAAAAAGAGCCCTAGACCTACGCCTGATTTATTACCTGCTCTTTTAAACGGTGCAAAAAAATCTGAACTCTCATCTATCCCGCATCCCTCATCGATTACTTCTATTAGCAAACCATGATTGTTTAAAGAGCTTCTCAGCGTTACATTTTTATTTTTTGGTGTAAATTTCAGGGCATTTTGTAGAAAATTTTGTACGATTTGATTTAGAAGACCCACTTGAATAATTGTCATAAAACCATCTGGTTCAAAATGCATTTGAAGAGTTTTTCCTTCGTTTGCGGCTAAAAGATTAAAGTCATCAGCCTTCTGTTTTAAGACTTTTATGACATCTACCTCTTGAGGTTTTTCAAGCTGCATTCCCTCTTGACGACCAATGTTTAGTATGTTTGAAACGATTATGTTCATCTCATCTATGGTTTTGTTTGTTACTTTTATGGCATCTATATACTCCTCTGCGGAGCGTTTTTTTATAAGAGTAACTTGGTTTTTGAGTTTGATAACCGCAAGTGGAGTCTTTAGCTCATGAGCCGTTCCGATAAATAACTCTTTTTGATACTTTACAAAATTTTGTATTCTTGCAATAAGGTGATTAATAGTAGCTCCAAGCGGCTCAAACTCTTCTGGTAGCTCCTCTACTATGATAGGGCGCATAAGATGCTCGTTCATGTTTGAGAGCTTATTGCTTAGGGTTCTAACAGGCAAGACAAGCATCTTTGAAAGAGCGATTGCATATATAACGACGAGTAAAAAACCTGCAATATTTATGATAAACAGAGAGTTTAGAATTTTGTTTAAAAGCTCTCTTGTGGGAGTAATATCTTTTGTTATTTTTATATAACTTAGCTCATCTATATTAAGTGGATGCATCAGCACAACGTATGATTTTTTTTCTTTTGTTATCTCAAAAAAATCAATATCCAAAAGAGGCTGCTTAAGATATATAACTTCAATACTTATTCCTAAATAGATTTCAGGCGTAGGGACTTCCTGCCCATAAATGGATTGGTTGCTTGCAATATTTTTTGCATATACAAGAAGATCTTTGTGTTTTTCTTCTAATATTGAGCTTTGGATATAATAGTATAAAATATATGAAAACATAAGTATAAGAGAAGCAGAAGAAATTATGAGTTGGATTAAAAAACTTTGCCTGATACTTCTTCGTGAGAACATTTTTTACCTATAGTAATATAAAGTTTGTAATTGTAACTTATTTAACTTCAAAATAGAAATTTGTAATTTCTTGCATGCAGACTTTTAGAGGATGGAGTATTACTGCGTGAAAAAGAGATAACTCCTTTCACGAAATAAAATAGTTAATTTATCTCTTTTGGAAAACAGAAACGGTAGCCGCGACGGCGAACAGTCTCAATAGTAGTTATGTTTAAAGGTTTATCCATTTTTTGTCTAATTTGGTTAATAGCAACTTCTATTACGTTTGGAGTAACAAGTTCTGGTTCTTCCCAGATAGCATCAAGTAACTGCTCTTTTGAAACAATTTGATCACGGTGACGCGCTAAGTGAGTAAGAACTTCAAAAGGTTTGCCCTTTAGTTCTATATCAATCTCTTTGTATGTGATTTTTTCTTCTTCAGGATTGATAATTAGGTCTTCAATCTCTATAATATTGCTGCCTCCAAAACGAAGACGAGCATCAAGGCGAGCAACAAGAACATCAAAATCAAAAGGTTTTCTGATATAGTCATCAGCACCACTTCTAAGAGCTTCTATCTCGCTCTCGTTATCGTCTCTTGCAGATAAAACTACTACAACAGTCTTTGGAGTTTTAGTTTTGATATCGCCGATAATGTCGATACTGTTTCCATCGGGAAGCATCCAATCCATCAACACTAGGTCATAGTTACGAATATCTAGGTAGTACTCTCCATCTTTGAGAGTCTCAACAACATCGCTTTGATAACCATACTCTTTTAACCCCTCCGCAAGCATTTTGTTTAATGTGACTTCATCTTCTATAATTAGAATGCGCATAAATTTTGTCCTATGAGTGAATATTTTGACGAAATGATATCATAATTTTAGGTTAATTTAAAGTAGTTTTTAATTTTTCTTTAATAAAACTTTAACTTATAATTAAGATTGAGAATTGAAATAATCGCTTACACTTACCTTGCAGCCTTTTAATATTGAGGGTTTTGTTACTTTTAAATTTATGCTTTTTATCGCTTTGTATTCTTTAACTAACTTTAAATTTATCTCTTTTAAAGCATCTTCTATAAGTAAAAATTGACTTTTTAGCATTGTTTTTTTTATAATTTGAACAATATCTGCATAATTTATAAATCCATCTTTATAGTCATACTCTATAGCAGCGTTTACGATAACATCTTGAGGTTTTACTCTCTCAAAGTCTAAGATTCCAATAATACATTGAAATTTTAGATCTTCAATATGAATTGTCATACTACTCTTTTTTCTTCGCCCCTAAAGAGGCGTATAATATTTGGTATATGTTTGTAAAAAAGTATAAATCCTATAATTAAAACAGGAGAGTGTGCCATGTCTGGATGAATTATAAAACTAGCAATGATTAGTGCACCAAGAGCAGTAAGTGAAGAGAGCGAGGATATTCTTATAACTTTTGCTCCAAATGCCCAAACAGCTAATGCAATTATGGTCTCAACAGGAAGCATAAACATCATGACTCCCATGCCGGTTGCGACACCTTTCCCTCCCTCAAAGCCCAAATAAGGGGAGAAGCAGTGACCTATGACCGCTAAGACTGCTATCCCCCAGAGGGTAGCTTCGCTTACTCCTGCAAAATAGGCTATAAGAAGCACTATAACACCTTTTATAGCATCAAGAGCTAGTGTTGCAATTCCAAGTTTTTTGGCTAAAGAGGGATTGCTCTCTTTTACGACTCTTAAAACGTTAGTAGCACCAATACTGCCTGAACCGCTTGCTTTTATATCTACACCGGCAAATTTTTTAGCCAGAAGCAGACCAAAAGGGATACCGCCTACAAGATAAGCCGCAATAAAAAACTGAGCATTTGTATTAAATAAAAAATCCATTTAAAACCTTCTGAAATATTTGTGCAATTGTACTTCATCTATGATTATAAGCATATAAATTTTATGAACCAAATAATATTTTTGTTATAATGGTGCTACTAAAAAAGAGGATTTTTTTTGAAACTTACAAACGAAGAGCTGAAAGAAAAAATAAATGAATATAAAAAGAAGTTAAGCGTAACGGTTGTTGCACATTTTTATCAAAGAGATGAAGTTTTTGAGATGGGTGATATTACGGGAGATTCTTTGGAGCTTGCCATTAAAACAAAGGAGGACAACTCTGAGTATGTCGTCTTTTGCGGGGTGGGATTTATGGGGCAGAGCGTAAAGGTTTTATCGCCAAACAAGAGAGTTGTTATGCCAAAAGCAGCATGCTGCGCTATGGCTACGATGATTGACGGAATGCAGTTTGACAAATCGGTAAAAGCGCTTAATGATGCAGGGATTAAAAATGAAAATATTTTGCCTATAACATATATCAACTCTAACGCCGACGTAAAGGCAAAAGTGGCAAAAATGGGCGGCATGGTATGCACAAGTTCAAATGCTAAAAAAATTATAACAAACGCTATCGGTGAGGGTAAAAAGATACTTTTTGTTCCCGATAGATGCTTGGGACAAAATATAGCAAATCAGATGGGACTGAAATCTTGTGTCATCGGAGATGGAACAAACCTCGCGGAAGCGGATATTATCTGCTATAACGGTTTTTGCTCGGTTCATCAGCTCTTTAGTGTAGATGATATCAACTTTTACCGCAAGAAATATCCTGGTATTTTGATAGTTGTACATCCCGAGTGCGACCCTGCAATCTGTAATGCAGCGGACTTTGTAGGTTCAACTTCGCAAATTATAAAATATATCAAAGAGTTGCCCGAGGAGCAAAAAGTAGCGGTTGGAACCGAGTTTAACTTAGTTAACCGTCTTCGCTCAAAAAATACCTATGTTCTCTCCTCTACAAAACCTGAGTGTCCGACTATGAATGAGACAACGCTGCAAGATTTGTATGATATACTCAAATCTATTGATGAGGGCGCTCCATTAAACGAGATACTTGTAGATGAAGAGACACAAAAATGGGCAAAAATTGCACTAGAGAGAATGTTGGCACTATGATGAAAGAGTTTGTAAAAGCAACCTTGGCTCAAGATGTTGGACGTGGAGATCTCTATGCTTTGGTTGAGCCGAGTGTGAGCGCAACTGCTAAAATAATTGCCAAGAGTGATGGCATAACTGCGGGCGTTGCATATATAAATGTTTTGGCAGAACTTGAAGATTTTGAGATAAGCTGGAATGTAGATGATTCAGAGAGTTTCGTAAAAGGCGATGTTTTAGCAAATATTAGCGGAAGCTCACATGTGCTCTTGAAGATAGAGAGAACTCTTTTAAATATGCTCCTTCATGCAAGTTCGATTGCGACTTTGACTAAAAAATATGCAGAAATTTTAGAACCATACGGCGTGAAACTTTTAGATACTAGAAAAACAAGACCCCTTTTGAGAGTTTTTGAAAAGTATGCCACACGTTGTGGCGGAGCAGTAAATCACCGAATGGGACTTGATGATTCGCTGATGATTAAAGATACGCATCTAAAAACTATTGATAATTTAAAAGTATATATAAAAAAAGCTAGAAATAAAATCCCTTTTACGGCAAAAATAGAGGTAGAAGCAGAAACATTTGAGATGGCAAAGGAGGCTTTTGAAGCGGGGGCAGATATTGTTATGTGTGATAATATGACACCTGAGCAAATTTGTGATGTTGTAAAATATAGAGATGAAAACTTTGCACATATACTGCTTGAAGCCAGCGGAAATATATCTCTTCAAACCATAGAGTCTTACGCTAAAACAGGTGTTGATGCAATAAGCAGCGGTTCACTTATCCATCAGGCAAACTGGATTGATCTCTCTATGAAGATGGACTGAAAAATAATTAATGGCTGATGATACTCAAATAACAGACGAGAACATTATTCCAAACGAAAAAGAAACTCGTTTCTTTTTCTACGCTAAAGCCGCTATGGCTACTAAAGTAAAATCTTGAAAAGATTTTATAGAGTTCTTCCTAGGAGAATTTAATGGCTGATGATGCTGAAAAAACAGAAGAACCCACATCCAAGAAGATAGAGGACGCGAGAAAAGAGGGGAATGTTCCAAAGTCGCAAGATGCGTCTGGGGTTATGACGCTTTTTGTTGCTATTTTGGCTTTTTTGCTTCTTTTTCCGTATATGAGTGCTCACATACTCTATCTCTCAAAGTATTATTTTTCACTTTTAGGAATGCCTCTTGATAGAGCTTTGATGGTTGATATAGCAATAGTTACTATTAGAGAGTTTCTTTTTATTGTTATGCCTCTTACTATTTCAGTTGCGATTATGGGTGTTTTAGCCGCTTTTGCTCAGTTTGGATTTTTATTTACCACAAAAGCAATTACGCCGGACTTTAAAAAGATAGATCCCATAAAAGGGATGAAAAATCTCTTTTCAATGAAAAAAATCATTGATGGTATTAAAATAACATTTAAATCTTTTACCACTTTAGGTGTTGGCTTCATTTTTTTCTTTCTTTTTATAGTTGAACTCCCTACAGTTGCACTTTTTGGACTTGGAGATCAGATGGTATGGCTTAAAGATAAGGCTCTGATTATCGCTTTTGTAATGCTTTTTATTATTTTTATTTTTGCAGTAATCGATATTATAATTGTGCGAAAACAGTATTTTGACGGACTCAAGATGAGCAAGCAGGAGATAAAAGATGAGATGAAAAACATGGACGGGGATCCACTCATCAAAGCAAAAATCCGTCAAATTCAGATGCAGGCTTCAAGAAAAAGAATGATGGCTGAAGTTCCTCATGCGGATGTTGTTATAACAAACCCGACTCACTATGCGGTTGCCATAAAGTATGATGAGCAGAAGTCGCATGCACCTATAGTAGTTGCAAAAGGGATGGATAATATAGCGTTGCATATTAAAAAAGTAGCCAGAGAAAATGGTGTACATATAGTGCAAAATCCCCCTTTAGCAAGAAGTTTATATGCTCAAGTGGATTTGGATAAACCCATACCAAGTGAGTTGTTTGCGGCTGTTGCAGAAGTGCTGGCTTATGTTTACAAAATGAATAAGAAGTAGTATACAATTCTAAAAAAAGATATATAAATTGAATGAAATATTAGAAAAAATAGAAAAAGCTACTCATATTGTTCTTATTTCACATGTTAATCCTGATGCGGATTCTCTAGGAAGTGCGAGTGCTATGTACACTTTTTTGCTCCAAAAGCATAAAAAAGTTTCATGGTTTTGCAAAAGTGAGCAGATAAATCAAAAGTTATCTTTTTTGCCATGGTTTGAGAAGATAAAAAGCACGTTTCCTCTCTCTGGGGATTTGGCAATTTCGCTCGATTGCGCAAATGAGAAACGTTTAGGCGTACAAGTAGAGTGTGATTTGATAAATATCGACCATCATATCTCTAACACAAATTATGGTAATTTAAATTTTGTGCAACCGGATTTTATAAGTACAACAGCAGTTTTATATAACTTTTTTAAAGCAAGCAGTGCCAAAATAAATATAAAAATAGCGACTGCGCTATATGCAGGAATTTTAGACGATTCTGATGCTTTTTTATCTCAAAATGTTGATGGCACGACATTTGCTACCGTGAGTGAACTGATAGAACTGGGTGCTGAGCATCAGCTTTGCAACAAAAAAGTTCTAAAAAGCGTCTCCCTAGCGTCTCTTAGATTAAAGTCTGTTATGTTTAAAAACATGACATTAGAGCAGGACGCAAAAGTTGCGGTTTTTTGCGTAAGCGAGGAAGAGATGAGAGCAACAGGGGCTCTTGGAGTGGATTGTGAAGCACCGCTAAAAGAGTCTTTGCATCTGCCGAATGTAAAGGTTGCTTTGCTGCTTAGGCAGAAAAAGAATTTTACGATAAAAGGTTCACTTCGCTCTAACTTTGGGGTAGATGTTAGTAAAATTGCCACAAGGTTCGGCGGCGGCGGTCATGTATATAGAGCTGGTTTTGAGATAGATGAAATCATCTCTTTAGAGGAAGTAAAAATTAAAATATTAGATTTATTAGAAAAGGAGTTATAGTTTGAGAAGAGGAAGCAAAAAAGGATCTTCGGCATTATTGCTAGGCATATTTGCGGTAGCTGTAGGTATGGGTTTATATATATACAATTCGGAAATGTTTGAGAGAGAATCTCCCATGATTACTATGCAAAATAGCGGATACTGGAATCTAAAGAATCCACTTGATATAACTATGGAGGATTCAACCGGTCTGAAATCGTACAAAGTAACTTTAGTAACAAAATCACAAGAAACTGTTCTTTATCATGAGCAGTTTTTAACTCCAAAGCAATCACTAAATGTTAAAGTAGAGCCTCCTAAAAGTGCATACGCTATGAGCGAGGATGAGATTAAGATAGTTATTGAAGCACAAGATGCAAGCAAATGGAATTTTTTAAAGGGAAACGATGCCATAAGTGAATTTAAGCTAAAGATTGACAAGAAAAGACCTCTTTTAAATACGATTGCTAACTCATATAAGATAAAAAAAGGTGGTGCGGCACTTGTTATCTTTAAAGCAGAGGATGAAAATTTAAAGGAGCTTTATATCCAAACAAATTTTGATAAAAAGTTTCTAGCACAGCCATTTTATAAAAAAGGATACTACATTTCACTTCTGGCATGGCCTGTTAAAGAAACAACGTTTAAAGCGACTATCTTTGCAAAAGATAGGGCAGATAATATCTCAACAGTAAATGTCCCTCTTTTTTTAAAGGAGGCGAGCTATAAATTATCAAATATAAAAATAACTGATAATTTTTTAAATGGGAAAATAGCCGAGCTTGCAGAGGAGTTCAAGGAGACTCAAGGAGTTACCAATTCTATTGAGCAGTTTAAAATTATCAATGAAGATGTAAGGGTAAAAAATGAAGATCTTATTCATGAGATAACATCAAAAGTTTCAGAGGAGATGATTGATGACTTCAAAATAAACAAGATGTACCCTCTAAAAAATGCTGCTGTGGTTGCTCATTTTGGAGATCATAGGCACTATTTCTATAAGGAAGACAAAATCAGTGAGTCATATCACTTAGGTCTTGATTTAGCAAGTAATGCAATGGCAGAAATTAAGCCGCAAAATGGGGGAGAAATTGTTTTTACCGGGTACAATGGTTTATATGGAAATATGCCGATTCTCTCACATGGGCTAGGACTTTATACTCTTTATGGGCACTGCTCAAATATAAGCGTTAATGTTGATGAAAAAATTAGTAGCGGTTCGCATATAGCAAACACAGGTAAAAGCGGTTATGCAATGGGAGATCATCTTCATTTTGGAATCTTGATTCAAGGTATAGAGGTTCGTCCTGCAGAGTGGATGGATGATACTTGGATAAAATTAAATATAAATGACGTTATCAACAGCGCAAAAAGCATAATAGATAAAAAGTAAACTTAGTGTACAATTTGTGACTAAAGCAAGAAGATAGGGATAAAAAAATGTATCAAACAACTATTAAAAAGAGTGTTGAGCTTGTCGGAATAGGTCTTCATAAAGGTTCTGCTGTTAAGTTAAGATTAGAGCCGCTAGAGTCAAACAGTGGCTTGATATTTTATAGAAGCGACGTTGATGTAGCAATCCCGCTTATTCCTGAAAATGTTGTTGATACTAAAATGGCCACGGTTATAGGAAAAGATGGTTATGTCATCTCAACTATAGAGCATATGCTCTCTGCTATTTACGCCTATGGAATTGATAATCTTAGAATAATCGTAGATGCTGATGAAATTCCTGTTATGGACGGCAGCAGTGCAAGCTTTTGTATGCTCTTAGATGAAGCAGAAATTATTCAGTTAGATGTTCCTAAAAGAGTTATGAGAATAAAAAAAGAGGTAGTAGTTCAAGAGGGAGAGAAGTATGTCAAGCTCTCCCCCTCGCCAGATTTACAGTATGGCTTTACTATTAAATTTCCTCATCCTGTTATACAGAGACAGGAGTATATTTTAAACTTTACCAAACAAAACTACAAAGATGAGATTTCTCGTGCTAGGACTTTTGGTTTTTTGCATGAGGTTCAGTATCTGCGCTCAAAGGGTCTTGCACTTGGCGGATCGTTAGAAAACGCAGTTGTGCTGGATGAGAAAAAGGTTTTAAATCCTGAGGGGCTTAGATTTCATGATGAATTTGTAAGACATAAAATACTTGATGCTATTGGGGATATGGCACTAATTGGTATGAATTTTGTAGGTAACTATGAAGCGATGGCTGGTAGTCATGACCTTAATCATAAGCTAACGTTAGAGCTTTTAAAAGATGCACAAAACTATGAAGTTATTGAACTTGTGGGTAAAAAAACATTAGAGTTAGAAAAAGCGTATGCATAAGAGTGTCGATTTAGTTTTTATAACTCTCTTCTCTCCTATAAAAATTGGAGTATATGAGGAGTTAAAGTTGATAAAAACAGTTCTTAGCGATGAGAAAAGCTCTGATATACTACCTAGTATTTTTAATGACTTATCTAAAGAGTACACTATAAAAGGACTCTTTTATGCAAATGGACCCGGAAGTTTTATGGCGATAAAAATTGCATATATTTTTTTAAAATCCATGAGTGTTTTAAAAAACATACCGCTTTTTGCAACAGATGCTTTTTATTTTAATAAAAATCAGCCAATCAAAGCGATTGGAAAGCTATATTTTGTTAAAATTTCATCAGAAATAAAAACCCAAAAACTAGAAATGGCACCTGAAGCAGATTTTATGCTTCCTGATGTGCTAGAGTATGATGATTTTAGTACAACTGTGTCTCCTCTTTATGGTATAGGAGCGGTTGGATAGGAAAAAAGTGACAGTAAGTGTACCGGCAACTAGTGCAAATCTTGGACCTGGATTTGACTCTTTAGGTTTAGCAGTTAATCTACGCAATGTAGTTGAATTTCATCCATCTAAATTTTTTAGTGTCAGCATAAAAGGCGAAGGTGAAAACAACCCGAAGCTAAAAGGCAACAATCTATTTGTAAGTATTTTCAATGAGCATTACAACAGACTTACTAAAAAAAGACAAAATTTCAAATTTACGTTTTATAATCAGATACCGATGTCAAGAGGGCTTGGCAGCTCTTCGGCTGTAATTGTTAGTGCGATTGCAAGTGCGCATGAAGCAGCAGGGATAAACGTATCTAAAAGAAGAATACTAAATCATGCTCTTGTTTATGAGTCTCATCCAGATAATATTACACCGGCAGTTATGGGCGGCTTTAACGTAGCTATAGTAGAAAAAGGCAAGGTTTTTTCACAAAAAAAACATCTTCCTGATTATATAAAAGCGGTCGTGGTCATTCCAAATAAACAGATGAACACTGCAAGAACAAGAGCGCTTTTGCCAAAATCATACTCTAAAGAGAATGCGATTTATAATCTCTCTCATACGGCGCTTAGCGTTGCTGCTTTTTTTAATGAGGATTGGGAGATTTTAAAACTGGCCTCTCAGGATAGATTTCATCAAAAAGCAAGAATGAAAACTCTGCCTGAGCTCTTTGGAGTTCAAAAGACTGCATATGAGAGCGGCGCGCTTATGAGCACTCTCTCAGGAAGCGGGTCAACATTTTTTTCAATGGTATATGATGAAGATTCTGTTGCAATTGCAAATAAACTTAGTCAAAAATTTCCGGAATTTGTTGTAAAAATATTGGATTTTGATAATGACGGACTAATTGTAGAAAAGTAGGTTAGTTTATATCTTTTTACTAAATCAAGGAACTTTTGGATATAATGGCGAAAAAATTTACCCAACCTATTAGGATGTGTATCTCTTGTAGGCAAAGAGATACTCAGAATAATCTTATAAGACTTCAGTGTATAGATTCACAACTTAGTCTTTTTAGGGGCAGCGGCAGAAGTTTTTATATATGCAAGATTTGTCTTGAAGACAATAAGAGAGTATTAAAAGCACTGATGCGGCAATGCAAGAGCGGTGATAGAGATAAATTTGCCAAAACACTAAAGGAGATCATCACTGATGACAGAAAAAGTTAGAGTACACGAAATTGCAAAAGAGTTAGGAATAACTTCTAAAGATGTAGTTAAAAAAGCTTCAGATATGGGCGTTGACGTAAAATCTGCAAACAGCTCAGTTACTATGCAAGAAGCAGAAAGCTTAATGAACTATATTATGAGCGGGGAACTTGCGCAAGCACCAAAACCTGAGACAAAAACAGCTGCTAAAACAACTAGTGATACTCAAAAAAAAGAAACAACTCCCGAAGAAGAAACTTTAAAATCAGAAGATGATAAAACTGATGTTAAGCAAGAAAAAAATGCGAAAAAAGAGACTATTGTTAAAGATGAGAAAGTCGATAAAAAAGAAGAGACTATAAAGATAGCAAAAGAAGACAAAAGCACTCTTAAAGCAGAAGAAAAAGAGCCTCTAGAGAAGAGCCATGAGTCAATAAGTATTGAAGAGCCTAAAAAAATGCAGATAAAAAGATCTGGACTTAAGATTGTAAAAAAGAAAAAACAGCCTCAAGAGAGTGAAAAGACGCAGGAATATACTCAATCCTCAAAACAAAAACAAACAGTATCTACATATGGCAAAATAAGTGCTGATGTTTTAGAAGAGTTAGCTAAGAAGAAAAAAACAAAACAGTCTGCTGGAGCAAGAAAACAGGAACAGGGCGTAAAAATTGATATTTTCGGCGGTTCACTGAGTGAAGTTTCTATGGATATGGATGATCAGGTTGTCCTACTTGATTTAAACTCTACTGAGAGACACGAGATTGTTGCAGAAGAGCCTAGAAAACCTAAGCCTCCAAAACCTATAGGAAGAAATGCAAATAAAAAAGCTGCTCCAAGAGGCAGAAAAGTTTCTCGGGATAAAAGAAAAAAATATGCAAAAGATAAGCCTGAAGATATTATTGTAACACATGTAGAAATCCCTGAAGATATCCGTGTATATGAATTTGCAGAAAAACTAAATCGCCCAATTACAGATGTCATTAAGGTTCTATTTGGCCTTGGTTTAATGATGACTAAAAATGACTTTTTAGGACATGACGAGATTGAGATTTTATCTGAAGAGTTTGGTGTGGAAGTTACTATTGTAGATCCTAAAGATGCTTTTAACTACGAAGAAGATA
>Ga0265293_10005968_pt1 | contig 19874 bp, 15 predicted proteins | sample Munlanlewell138R_FD_192505 | JGI IMG/M metagenome (GOLD analysis project Ga0265293, IMG submission 192505) | Leachate microbial communities from a municipal landfill in Southern Ontario, Canada - Leachate well 138R | ecosystem: Engineered > Solid waste > Landfill > Unclassified | place: Canada... | reverse complement strand
AGGTGGGTGCAGCCCACGGTCCCACCCAGGTGGCGCTCGATCGTCCGGCGCCAGCCCTTGCCCAGGGTTTCGCCGATCAGGCCCTGCATGGGCCGTACGGCGTCGGGGCATGGCGCATGCGGGTGAGCCTCCATGGAGGCTGCGATGTCGCGGATCACCATGGTGTCATCGATGGTAACGCGGATCAGCATGTGGTGGATCGGCTGGCCGGCTTTCCATTCACCCTCGCCTTTGATCTCGACCGCGTGCGGCTTGGTGTCGATCATTTCGCCTTCGATGTCCCACAGGCCATCGTCACGCTGAAACCCCCGGTACTCGACACGGCGGGTATGCACCTGGGTGCGGGGTTGGGGAGTGGGCAGTGGCAAAGCAGCTCCTCGTTGATCAGGTTTCTGGGATGTCTTCCGGGTGTCGGGCATGACGGCGGCGGTACAGCCGCCATGGCGCCACACAGCCCGCCAGGCCAGGTTGCCGGCGCACGGGACAGGTGGGCGGCGTACTCGACCAGGCAAACCCGGCAGATTACCGACTTTTGCCCCCGGGCGTGTCCGGGCCACCCAGTTCCCGATCAGGGATCCGGCAAACCCGGGAGGCGCCATGGCCAGGCACGGGCAAACCGGTACGGCATCGCGCACTCAGTGGAAGTCCCTGCTCTGCGTCGCCAGTCGGCCCAGCAGCGGCGTCAGGTCTTCAAGGCGCCCGGCGACCAGATGACAGACACCGCCCTGGCGCTGCCACACGCCGTGCACGGCCAGCAGGCGCGAGCCGATCAGCTCGGCGCGCTGGCGTTCGCGCACGTGGCGCCAGACCACGACCTGCACCGTGCCGGTTTCGTCCTCCAGCGTCACGAACACCACACCCTTGGAGGTGCCCGGCTGCTGGCGCCCGGTGACGATGCCGCAGGCGCGCGCCAACCGGCCATCGGGCACCTCCCGCAGCGCGGCCGCCGTCATGAAGCGGCGCGCCTGCAGGCGCTCGCGCAGCAGGGCCAGCGGGTGGCGGCGCAGGGTCAGGCCCAGGCTGGCGTAGTCCCAGACGATGGCCTCGCCTTCCGGTGCCTCGGGCAGGGTCAGCGCGGTCTCGTGCACCGGACTGCCGCGCAGCAAGGCGGGTGCGGCGCGCAAACCGGCGGCCGCCCACATCTGCTGGCGCCGATGGCCGCTGAGCGAGGCCAGCGCATCGGCCGCGGCCAGGTGCTGCAGGCAGGCCTGGTCGAGGCCGGCACGCAGCGCCAGGTCTTCGGTATCGGAAAACGGGCCGCCACGGTCGCGGGCGGCCATGATGCGCAAGGCCTCGGCCTTCCCCACACCGTCGGCCAGGCGCAACCCCAGGCGCACGGCAGGCGCATCGCTGTCGGTGCGCGGCTCCAGCGTGCAGTCCCAGCCGCTGTGGACCACGTCGGCAGGACGCACCTCGACACCGTGGCGCCGGGCATCCTGCACCAGTTGCCCCGGGGTGTAAAAACCCAGCGGCTGGCTGTTGAGCAGCGCAGCCAGGAATTCGGCCGGGTGGTGGCGTTTGATCCACGCGCTGTCGTAGACCAGCAGCGCGAAGCTGACCGCGTGGCTTTCGGGAAAGCCGTAGCTGGAAAAACCCTTGATCTGCTCGACCACACGCTGCGCGAATTCGGCCGGGTAGCCGTTGCGGGTCATACCGTCGACCAGCCGGCGTTCGTGGTCACCCAGGCCTCCGGTACGCCGCCACGAGCCCATGGCCCGGCGCAGCGCGTCGGCCTCACCGGGCGTGAAATCGGCGGCGATGATGGCGATCTGCATGCACTGCTCCTGGAACACCGGCACGCCCAGTGTGCGCTTGAGCGCGGCCTCGAGACCCTTGGGGTAATCGATCGGCTCCAGACCCTGCCTGCGTCGCAGATAGGGATGCACCGCACCCCCCTGGATCGGCCCGGGCCGCACCAGCGCGACCTCGACAACGAGGTCGTAGAACTGGCGTGGCCGCAAGCGCGGCAGCATGCTCATCTGCGCACGGCTTTCGATCTGGAACACGCCCACCGTGTCTGCGGCGCAGATCATGTCGTAGGTGGCATCGTCCCGGTCGGGAATGTCCTGCAGACACATGGGTGACCCGCGCCACTGGCCGATCAGGTCCAGCGACCGCCGCAGTGCCGTCAGCATGCCCAGCGCCAGCACATCGACCTTGAGCAGGCCCATGGCATCGAGATCGTCCTTGTCCCATTCGATCACGGTGCGGTTCGGCATGGCCGCATTCTCGATGGGCACCAGGCGCGCCAGCGGCCCCCTCGTGAGCACGAAGCCACCCGTGTGCTGCGACAGGTGGCGCGGGAAACCCAGCAGTTGCCGTACCAACGCCACCAGTTGCTGTACCAGCCAGCTCTGCGGGTCCAGCCCGGCTTCGCGCAGGCGGGCCTCGGACAGACCGTCCTCGCTCCACCAGCGATGCCCGCTGGACAGCCGTGCCAGCACGGCTTCGCCAAAACCCAGTGCCTTGCCCACATCACGCAACGCACTGCGTGGGCGGTAGCTGATGACGGTGGCCGCCAGTGCAGCACGATCGCGGCCATACTTGGCATACAGGTACTGGATGACCTCCTCGCGTCGCTCGTGCTCGAAATCGACGTCGATATCGGGCGGCTCATTGCGCTCCCGGGAAATGAAGCGCTCGAACAGCACCGAAGCACGGGCGGGATCGACTTCGGTGATGCCCAGGCAATAGCAGACCACACTGTTCGCCGCCGACCCGCGACCCTGGCACAGAATGCCCTGCCTGCGCGCATGGTCCACGATGTCGTGGACGGTCAGGAAGTAGTGCTCGTAACCCAGTTCGACAATGAGCGCCAGCTCGTGTTCGATTTGCCGGCGCACCGGTGCCGGCACCCCTTCGGGCCAGCGCCGCGCTGCGCCCTCGATGGTCAGCGCACGCAGATGGCTGGCCGGCGTGGCACCCGCTGGCACCACCTCGTCCGGGTACTGGTAGCGCAAGGCATCGAGCGACCAGTTGCCGCAGCACTGTGCCACCACCAGGGTCTGCTCCAGCAGGTCGCGGTCAAAGCACTGCCCCAGCCGCAGACGCGAGCGCAGGTGCTGCTCGGCATTGGGGGCCAGCGCGTAACCGCACTCGGCCACCGGACGACCGATGCGGATGGCCGTCAGCACATCCTGCAATGGTTTGCGGGAGCGCACATGCATGAGCACATCCCCCACCGCCACCAGGGGAACCGCCGTCAGGGCGCTGCTCTGGCGCAGGCGGTGCACATGCAGCGCATCGCCCAGCCACAGCCGCTGCGCCACACCCAGCCAGCAGCGGCCCATGAAGTGGCCGAGCAGCCAGCGCGCGATGGCATCGGCCACCGCCTGCGCGCAACCGTGGTCGGGCACGGCAATCGCCAGACAGTCGGCCAGTGCGCCGGGGTCGATGTCCCCCCGCGCCAGCCGGTAGCGGCCCTTGCCCGAGCGACGGCGCAAGCGTGTGATGAACTCGCACAGGTTGCCATAGCCCTCCAGACTCGTGGCCAGCAAGACCAGGGTGAACCCTCCTGGCACCGCCGGCTCGGGTTCCACCCGAAACTGGCTGCCGACGATCAGTGGCAGCCGGTGCCGCCTGGCGGCCACGTGTGCCCGCGCGATGCCCGCCATGGAGCATTCGTCGGTGACCGCCAGCGCCCGGTAGCCCAGCGCCTTGGCACGAGTGACCAGTTCTTCCGGGTGGCTGGCACCACGCAGGAAAGTGAAGTTGGAGCAGCACAGCAGCTCGGCGTAGTCGGGCAAGGCATCCATGGCGGCGCCCCCTCAGGCGAAATGCCCGTGCAGGAACCACGCGGGCTCGGCAGCGAGCCGGGTCTGGAATACCCACAGCAGTCCCGCCTGCTCGGACAACGCCAACCAGTAATCGCGCAACGCAAGGCGCTGCGCCGGTGCCGTGTGGTCGCCGTCCCACCAGCCGGACTCCAGGCGCTGCGGCCCCAGCAGCAGTTGCAGTTCCCCCTGGTAGCACGGCCGGTTTCCCCGCACGGCCAGGCGCAGCGGCTCGGGCCGCAGGAACCCCGGCTGCGGCATGGCGTGCATGGACGGGGCCAGCACACCAGCAGCCGCCCTATCCAGCGGCAAGGCATGGCGCCATGCACACATCCATTCGGGCCGGTGGTCCTCGCGCAACTCGGGACGGCGCACCCGCTCTTCCCCCAGCCGGGCGGCAATACGCTCCAGTGCCCGCGACAGCGGCTCGCCTTCACCGGCTTCGCCGGGCAGCCAGGATGCAGGGCGGGCCGGCAACGCAACGGTATCGCCAGCCTCCAGCCGCAGATCGCCGACCGGCGCCGCCAACTGCACGTGATCCAGATGCTCGGCCAGCAAACGGCACAGGTAGTCGACATCGCGCGTGGGCTCGGCCGTGCGCAACACCAGTTGCCCGCCCTCCCCCGCACCACGCGAACGCATCGCATCGTGTGCCCAGTGCAAGGTGCAGGCGGTGATGCCGGCGTGCCGCGCGGCCAGCCAGCCCGCCATCTGCCACAGCAGCCGGCGGGCGCCGGACAGCAACGCCGGGGCGGCATCCACCCGGTGCATGAGTTCCATCCGCGCATCGAAGCGCTCGGGCGGCGTGATCCAGACGTGGCTCTCCGGCGCCCGGCCGAACAAACGATCGAGCGCATCCAGCAGCGCCTGGCCGAAGCGGCGTGCCACACCCGGCCGGGGCAACTGGTCCAGCGCGCCCAGCGTCCTGCAGCCCATGCGGGCCAAGGCGGCCGCATGCGGCCGTGCCGCGCTCAGGCTGGCCAGCGGCAAGGTCTGCAGCCGCCCGGCCGACCATGGCTGGCCGGCGCGGGCCAGGGCCAGCGCCGCCAGGCTATTGGGTGCCCAGGCGATGCGATCCACCCCCAGGGGTGCTGCCTCGGACCGCACACGGCCGGCCAGGCGGCGGGCACCACCGAACAGCCTCAGCGAAGCCCCGACTTCCATCACCACCGCCTCGTCAACCAGCGCCACCCGTGGCGTGAACTGCAGGGCCCACAGCGCCAGCGCCTGCGTCCCGTCAGTGGGCGACAGGGCGCTGTACCGTGCGGGATCGGATGACAGCAGAGCGGCCCACCACATCGGCGGTCTCCGGCAAGATGACAGAGGATGCAGACCGTGGCGATGGCAACCATCCGGCCAACCCCGGTGGTTCGGCCATCAGCGTCAGCACGCGGTCCAGCGGAGCACCCGGGCGTTTGAGCAGTTCGACCTGCAACATCAGGCCCGGCCCGGGCCTGACCCGCACACGCAAAGGCACGGGCGATGCATCCAGCGCCGCCGGGCCATCGCGAAACACGAACACCGGCCCGTGCTCGACGCCTGCCTGGCCCGCCAGCACCTGCAGTTTTCGCAACTGCACCGCCCGGACATCGGGCAGCCAGGCCAGCACGCTGCCGACCGGATGCGCGCGCAGCAACTGCTCGACCACCCAGACCCGCTCGGCGGATGACCGTGCATCAATCCAGACCAGCCGCCGCTCATCGATGCCCAGGCTTCTCAGGCCCGGCACATGGGGCACCCAGGGTGGCGCCACCAGCACCAGGGGCCCCTGCGGGCCGGCTTGTTGCGCCCGCAGCGCCGGCCCCAGCAGGCGCCACTCCAGCACACCCGCTTGCGAACACAGCAACTCGGTCAAACCCCGGCAAGGCCAGCCGCCGCCGGGCAGGGCGGCGTCCAGCACATCGAACCCGCTGGACAGCGTCGCATGCGCGACCGTCCCGAGCTGGTCGGCCCGCCACACGGCGGCAGCCACGGACCGTGGCAAGGTGTTGAACACAGTGGCAGAAGATGTCATGGCAGGCCAATGATAGGGCATTACTGTTTTTAAATACAGTATCACTGCCCTATCGAAGCACTTGAAAACCCCGGTATCGGCCCTTATGATTAGCACTCGCTGAGGTTGAGTGCTAACAAGCCGCCTCACACCGACTTGCGGCCGGTGCCGCTCCGGCTCCGGTCCATATGTCCGATGTCATCCAACCATCCTCATCAGGAGATGCAATGAAACTTCGTCCTCTCGCCGATCGCGTGATCGTCAAGCGCCTGGAAAACGAAACCAAGACCGCCTCGGGCATCGTGATCCCCGACAACGCCGCCGAAAAGCCCGATCAGGGTGAAGTGCTGGCCGTCGGCCCGGGCAAGACCAACGACAAGGGTGAAGTCAAGCCCCTGAGCGTGAAGGTCGGCGACCGCGTCCTGTTCGGCAAGTACAGCGGTCAGACCGTCAAGGTCGACGGCGACGAACTGCTGGTCATGAAGGAAGACGACCTCTTCGCCGTCGTCGAGAAGTAATTTGCCCGTCGCAACCGAACATTGAAGGAATCAAGAAATGGCAGCTAAAGACGTAGTTTTCGGCGGTGAAGCCCGCGCCCGCATGGTCGAAGGTGTGAACATCCTGGCCAACGCGGTCAAGACCACCCTGGGCCCGAAGGGCCGCAACGTGGTGCTGGAGCGCTCGTTCGGCGCCCCCACCGTGACCAAGGACGGCGTGTCCGTGGCCAAGGAAATCGAGCTGAAGGACAAGCTGCAGAACATGGGCGCGCAGATGGTCAAGGAAGTCGCTTCCAAGACCAGCGACAACGCCGGTGACGGCACCACCACCGCCACCGTGCTGGCCCAGGCCATCGTCCGCGAAGGCATGAAGTACGTGGCCGCCGGCATGAACCCGATGGACCTCAAGCGCGGTATCGACAAGGCTGTTGAAGCCCTGATCGCCGAACTGAAGAAGGCTTCCAAGCCCACCACCACCAGCAAGGAAATCGCCCAGGTCGGTTCCATCTCCGCCAACAGCGACGCCTCCATCGGCGAAATCATCGCCAACGCCATGGACAAGGTCGGCAAGGAAGGCGTGATCACCGTCGAAGACGGCAAGTCGCTGCAGAATGAACTGGATGTCGTGGAAGGCATGCAGTTCGACCGCGGCTACCTCTCGCCCTACTTCATCAACAACCCCGAGAAGCAGGTCGCCCTGCTGGAAAACCCGTTTGTCCTGCTGTTCGACAAGAAGATCAGCAACATCCGTGACCTGCTGCCCACGCTGGAAGCCGTGGCCAAGGCCAGCCGCCCGCTGCTGATCATCGCCGAGGACGTCGAGGGCGAAGCCCTGGCCACCCTGGTGGTCAACACCATCCGCGGCATCCTGAAGGTCGTGGCCGTCAAGGCACCTGGCTTCGGCGACCGCCGCAAGGCCATGCTGGAAGACATCGCCATCCTGACCGGCGGCAAGGTCATCGCTGAAGAAGTGGGCCTGACGCTGGAGAAGGTCACCCTGGCCGATCTGGGCCAGGCCCAGCGCGTCGAAATCGGCAAGGAAAACACCACCATCATCGACGGTGCCGGCAAGGCCGAGGACATCGAGGCCCGTGTCAAGCAGATTCGCATCCAGATCGAGGAAGCCACCAGCGACTACGACCGTGAGAAGCTGCAAGAGCGCGTGGCCAAGCTGGCCGGCGGTGTGGCCGTGATCAAGGTCGGCGCTGCCACCGAAGTCGAGATGAAGGAAAAGAAGGCCCGCGTCGAAGACGCCCTGCACGCCACCCGCGCTGCCGTGGAAGAAGGCATCGTGGCCGGCGGTGGCGTGGCCCTGCTGCGTGCCAAGCAGGCCGCTGGCGAGATCAAGGGTGACAACCCCGATCAGGACGCCGGCGTCAAGCTGGTCCTCAAGGCCATCGAAGCCCCGCTGCGCGAGATCGTGGCCAACGCCGGTGGCGAGCCCTCGGTCGTGATCAACAAGGTGCTGGAAGGCAAGGGCAACTTCGGCTTCAACGCCGCCAACGACACCTATGGCGACATGATCGAAATGGGTATCCTGGACCCGACCAAGGTGACCCGCACCGCTCTGCAGAACGCTGCTTCCGTGGCTTCGCTGATGCTGACGACCGAGTGCATGGTCGCCGAAGCACCCAAGGAAGACGCTCCGGCCATGCCGGGCGGCGGCATGGGCGACATGGGCGGCATGGGCATGGGTATGTAATACCCCCAGCGCCGCCGGGGCGGGCTTCCGCTCTGACGTCCTGATGGAAACCCCGCGAAGCGATTCGCGGGGTTTCTTGTTTTTGTGAAACACACACTCCGCACGCCGCCAGGCGCCGGTGGCCAATGAATACCGACAACACCCCACCCGTGGCCTGGGACGAACAAGGCGCCCCCTACAGCCCCCGCTTCGGCGACCGCTACCGCAGTGAAGGGACGGATGGCCTGGGCGGTCTGGCACAGGCGCGGCACGTGTTCCTGGCTGGCTGCGGCCTGTGCGCATCCGATGGCACACCCATGGCCACCACGGCCTGGGCCGGCCGGCCGTCATGGCGCATCCTCGAGAACGGGTTCGGCCTCGGCCTCAACTTTCTGGCCGCCTGGCAACTCTGGCGGCGCGACCCGCAACGCCCGACCACCCTCGTCTACGAAGCCACCGAAGCCTTCCCGCCCAGCGCCGACGACATCATGCGCGGCGCCCTCCCCTTCCCCGAACTCCAGACCCAGGCCCATACCCTGGCCGCCCATTGGTCCGGCCTGCTGGACACCGGCGAGCTCCTGCTCGAACAGGGTGCCATCCGCCTGCGCCTGCACGTCGGCGAGGCCCTGCCCGCCCTGCAGGGCATGGCGCGACCGGCCAGCGCCGAGGCCGCCATCGATTCGGTTTTCCTTGACGGCTTCACCCCCCGGCTCAACCCCGCCATGTGGTCACCCGGGATCATGCGGGCCATCGGTCGTCTCGCCCGCCCCGGCACCCGGGCGGCCACCTGGTGCGTCGCCCGGGGCGTGCGCGATGCCCTGGCCGATGCCGGCTTTGCCGTCGCCAAAAGAAACGGGCTGCCTCCGAAGCGCCACTGCCTCGTGGCGCGCTGGGGGCAGCCCCTGCCAGACCATCCGGAATGACCGACAGGGCCTGAGCAGGCCCTGGCCGGCGCGACTCAGACCGCCTGCATCAGCGCCTCGAGTTTGACGGTATCGGCGGCAAACGCCCGGATGCCCTCGGCCAGCTTCTCCGTCGCCATGGCGTCTTCGTTCAGTGCATAACGGAAACTCGCCTCGTCATAGGTGACGAACGGAATGTCCTGCGCCATGGCCGCTTCGGCATCGAGCGCACGCGACAGCGGTGCCTCACTGGCAGCCAGTTGCGCCAGCAGCTCCGGGCTGATGGTCAGCAGGTCACAACCCGCCAGCGCGGTGATCTGACCCACGTTGCGAAAGCTCGCCCCCATCACCTCGGTGGCAATGCCGTATTTTTTGTAGAAATCGTAAATGCGCCTGACCGACCGCACGCCCGGGTCGTTGGCGCCGGCATGAGCCGCCTCGTCCCAGCCGGCCCCGGCCTGCTTCTTGTACCAGTCGTAAATGCGCCCCACGAAGGGCGAAATCAGTTGCACCTTGGCCTGGCCGCAAGCCACCGCCTGGCAGAAGCTGAACAGCAGCGTCAGGTTGGTGTGGATGCCCTCGCGCTCCAGGCGGGCCGCCGCCTGGATGCCCTCCCAGGTCGAGGCAATCTTGATCAGGATGCGGTCCACATGCACGCCCTCCCCCTGGTACAGGTCGATGATGCGGCGCGCACGGGTGACGGTGGCCTCGGTGTCGAAGCTCAGACGCGCATCGACCTCGGTCGAGACGCGTCCCGGAATGTGCCGCAGGATCTCGCAGCCGAAACGCACCAGCAGGCGGTTCATGGTCTCGTCCAGCCCCTGCGAGCCATACCGGGCCACCGTTTCCCGAAGCAGGTGCGCATACTCGGTTTTTTGCACCGCCTTGAGCACCAGCGAGGGATTGGTCGTCGCGTCGCGCGGCGCGAAGGCAGCGATCTGGTGGAAGTCACCCGTATCGGCGACCACGGTCGTGTGCTGTTTGAGGGCTTCGAGCTGGTTCATGGGCCCGATTATCGGGTGTAATCGGATTTCACCGGATCATGTAATCCCGGCCGCCACAACGTACCTCGCCATGCTGGACCGCATCAAAGCCTCTCTGCCCTCGCTGGCACCCGCCGAACAGCGCGTGGGCCGGCTCGTGCTGGCCGACCCACGCAGTTTCGCCAGCCTGCCGGTGGCCGAACTGGCCGAGCGTGCCCACGTCAGCAAGCCCACCGTGGTGCGCTTTTGCCGCAGCATGGGCTACGACGGCCTGTCGGATTTCAAGCTCAAACTCGCCGGCACCGTCAGCGAAGGGGTACCCTTCATCCACCGCAGCGTCGACGCCGACGACAAGGTCGGCGACGTGCTGGTCAAGGTGATCGACAACACCGTCGCCGCCTTCCTGAAGTACCGCAACGACGCCTCCAGCCATGCCATCGAGAAGGCCGTTGACGCCTTGATGGAGACCTACCGCAGGCGCGGGCGCATCGAGTTCTTCGGTGCCGGCAACTCGGGCATCGTGGCGCAGGACGCGCAGCACAAGTTCTTTCGCCTGGGGCTCAACGCCATCGCCTACAGCGACGGCCACATGCAGGTGATGAGCGCCTCCCTGCTGGGTCCCGGCGACTGCGTGGTCATCATCTCCAACTCGGGCCGCACGCGCGACCTGATGGATGCCGCCGACATCGCCCGCAAGCACGGTGCCACCGTCATCACCATCACCGCCAGCGGATCGCCGCTGGCCATTGCCGGCCACATCCATCTGGCCGCCGACCACCCGGAGGGCTACGACCGCTACAGCCCCATGACCTCGCGTCTGATGCACCTGATGATCATCGACGTCATGGCCACCTGCCTGGCCCTGCGCATCGGTGGCACCAAACTGCAACCACTGCTCATGGAGATGAAAAACAATCTGAGGAGCAAACGGTACGCATAAGCTGCGCACCCACGCCCAGGCGTCAGATCCGTCCTTCCTCCACCGCGTGGCACGCCACGCGAACGCCATCGACGTCCTGCAGCGCCGGCCGCTCGTTGCGGCAACGCTCGTTCGCATGCGGACAGCGCGGATGGAACGCACAGCCACCCGGGGGGTTGAGCGGATTGGGCACCTCGCCCTGCACCGGGGTGCGCGCCTTGCCGGTATCGTGCATCTTCGGGATGGCATCCAGCAACATGCGCGTATAGGGATGACGCGGAGCGGTGAACAGCGTGTGCTTGTCGGCCAGCTCCACCAGGCGCCCCAGGTACATCACCCCCACCCGGTCGCTCACGTGCCGCACCACCGCCAGGTTGTGGCTGATGAACAGATAGGTCAGCCCCTGCTGGCGCTGCAGGTCCTTCATGATGTTGAGCACCTGCGCCTGCACCGACACATCCAGCGCCGACGTCGGCTCGTCGCAAACCAGGAACTCGGGGTGCGTGGCCAGCGCGCGGGCGATCGAAATGCGCTGGCGTTGTCCGCCCGAGAACTGGTGCGGGAACTTCGCCCGATCCTGCGCCGACAGGCCCACCGACTGCAGCAATTCGTCCACCCGGGCCCGCAAGGCCGACTCATCGTCCAGGATGCCGTGCTCGCGCAAAGGCTCGGCAACGATGTCCTCGACCCGCCAGCGCGGGTTCAGGCTGGCGTACGGATCCTGGAAGATCATCTGAATGCGCCGGCGCAACTGCCGCCCCTGCGGGGTGCGGTAGGCCGCATGGGCATCCTGGCCATCGAACGCAAAACGGCCACGCGAAGGTTCGTACAGCCCCACCAGCAGGCGCGCGACCGTGCTCTTGCCACAACCGGACTCGCCCACCAGCGCCAGCGTCTGGCCCCGCGGGATCTCGAAGCTCACGCCATCGACCGCGCGCAGCCACTGCCGGGGCTTGCGATCCAGCACCCGGTTCAGCCACGGCGCTGACACATCGAAGGTCTTGGCCAGGTCGGTGGCCACCACCAAAGGCGTGCTGCTCATGCCATCTCCCCGGTGGAGATGCATGAGCCCGGGACGCGCTCGTGCAACCAGCAGGCCGCGCGCGTGGCGCCGGCCGGCCCCAGTTCGGGGCGCTGCTCGCGGCAACGGTCAAACACCCGGTCACAACGCGGATTGAAGGCACATCCCCTGGGGATCGCATTGAGGCGTGGCATCGCACCATCGATCTGGTTCAGGCGCTCGCGGTCGGTATCCATGTCGGGAATGCAGGCCATCAGCCCCCGCGTGTACGGGTGCGCGGGGTGGTTGATGACGTGGTGCACCGGCCCGATTTCGGCGATGCGACCGGCGTACATCACGGCGACCCGGTCACAGGTCTCGGCAATCACCCCCATGTCGTGGGTGATGAGCATGACGGCGGCCCCCCGGTCCTTGCAGACCGTCTTGAGCAGCGTGATGATCTGCGCCTGGATCGACACATCCAGCGCCGTCGTCGGCTCGTCGGCGACGATCAGTTGCGGCTCGGCGGCCAGTGCCAGGGCAATCACCACCCGCTGGCGCATGCCGCCCGAGAACTGGTGCGGGAAGTGGTCGATCCGTTCCTCGGCCGCCGGGATGCCGGTGTCGCGCAGCAACTGGATGGCGCGCCGGCGCGCCTCGGCCCGGCTCACCGGCAGGTGGGTGGTGATGGTCTCGACGAGCTGGCGCCCGACCGAGTACAGCGGGTTCAGCGACGTCAGCGGGTCCTGGAAGATGGCGCCGATCCGGCGGCCGCGGATCTTGCGCATCTGTTCGGGACGCAGGTCATCGATGCGCTGGCCATCCAGCAGGATCTGGCCCGAGGCCACCCGGCCCGGCGGCTCCAGCAGGCCGATGATGGAGGCCCCGGTCAGCGATTTGCCGGCGCCCGACTCACCCACCACGCCCAGGATTTCACCCGGCGCGATGTCGAAGGAAATGTCGTCCAGCGCCCGCAGGGTGCCACGGCGGCCCGGAAACTCGACGACCAGGTTCTTGACTTGCAGCAGACTCATCTCAATTTCGGGTTCAAGGCGTCGCGCAGCCAGTCGCCCAGCAGGTTCACACTCAGCGCGATCAGCACCAGCATCGTGGCCGGGAAGATGGTGATCCACCATTCACCCGAGAACAGGTAATCGTTGCCGATGCGGATCAATGTCCCCAGCGACGGCGAGGTCGGTGGTGCACCCACCCCCAGGAAAGACAGCGTGGCCTCGGTGATGATGGCCGTGGCCACCTGGATCGTGGCCAGCACCAGCACCGGCCCCAGCACATTGGGCAGCACGTGCCGGCGCATGATGGACAGCGGCGCCACCCCGGTGACCTGTGCCGCCTGCACATACTCCTTGTGGCGTTCGACCAGCGTCGAGCCACGCACCGTGCGCGCGTACTGCACCCACCCGGTCAGCGTGATCGACAGGATCAACACACCGAAGGCCAGGGTATCCGGTGACTGCGGAAACAGCGCCCGGCCCACGCCCGCGATCAGCAGCGCCACCAGAATGGCCGGGAACGACAGCATCACGTCGCACACGCGCATCAGGAGCGTGTCGATCCAGCCACCGAAGAAACCGGCCGCCAGGCCCAGCGTCACCCCGATGAGCATCGACAGGGCCACCGAGGCAAGCCCCACGGCCAGTGAAATGCGGGCCCCGTACATCAGCGCCGACAGGATGTCGCGCCCCTGGTCGTCGGTGCCGAGCAGGAACTCGCGGTTCCCGTCCGGGCTCCAGGCGGGCGGCAGACGCGCGTTCATCAGCTCCAGGGTCGCCAGGTCGAAGGGGTTGTGCGGTGCGATCCAGGGCGCGAACACCGCGGCCACCACGCAGGCCAGGGCGATCAGTGCGGCCACGAGAGCCGTCGGCGATGTGCGGAAACTGTGGCCGACATCGCTGTCCAGCCAGCGGCGCAGAAAGGCAATCAATGCGGGTTCTCTCGAGTTCAGTTGCAAGGCGATTCGTCAACCACGCCAGCCACGCCTCCCGGGGCCAGCGCGGAACCGGCTCCGCCGGACCGCCGCCGGCGCCTCCCGGCGGGGTGGACGCGACAGGCGGCACGGGCGGGCCCTATTTCACCGACATGTAACGGAAGGGCATCTGGTTGTCGGCGCGCTGAACCAGCCGGACGTTGTTGCTCACGCCCCAGGCCAGGGCCTGCTGGTGCAACGGCAGGTGACCGACGTCCTCGCTGTGCAGCGCATAGGCCTCCTTGATCATGGCGTTGCGCCTGGCCTGGTCGGTCTCCGACTGGATCTTCAGCGTCAGTTCGTCCACCTTCGGGTTGCAGTACGACCCGAGGTTGAACTGGCCGGCGCCCTTGTCGTCCACGCAGTGGATGATGGCATTGAGCACGTTGTGCGCGTCGTAGGTGCTGGGCGACCAGCCCAGCAGGTAGAAGCTGGTGTCACGGCGCAGGATCTTGGGGAAATAGGTGCCCTTGGTTTCGGCCTGGAGGTTGATCTTCACGCCGATGCGCGCCAGGTTCGCCGCCACCGCCTGACAGATATTGCTGTCATTGACGTAGCGATCGTTCGGGCAGTTCATCGTCACCTCGAAGCCGCTGGGGTAGCCCGCTTCGGCCAGCAGCTTCCTGGCAGCCTCCACATCGTGGGGCAGGCGCTTGTCGATCGAGGCGTCGTAGCCATTGGTACCCGGGCCGATCAGCAGCGCCGCCGGCGTCGAGGCGCCGCGCATCACCGTGCGCTGGATACCATCGATGTCGATGGCCTGGTAGAAGGCCTGGCGCACGCGCTTGTCCTTGAACGGATTCTTGCCCTTGACGCTGGAGTACAGCAGCTCGTCACGTTTCTGGTCCATGCCCAGGAAGATCCAGCGCAATTCCGGCCCCTGCAGCACCTTGGCCTTGCCACTGGCGTTGACGCGCGCCACGTCCTGCACCGGCACCGGCTCGATCACGTCCACCTGGCCCGACAGCAGCGCCGCCACGCGGGTGGCGTCGTTGCCGATCGGCGTGTACTCGACGTTGATCACGTTGCCCTCGATGGTGCCCCAGTAGTTGCCGTTGCGCACGAAGCTGGTCTTGACGTTCGGCTGGCGTTCGCGCAGGCGATAGGGCCCGGTGCCGTTGGCCCGGAACGAAGCGGCATTCTCGATCCCCTTGCGACGGTCCACCGGCCTGGTCGCCTGGTTCTCCTCGGACCACTGCTTGCTCATGATGTAGAGGAAGGAAAACACGTCGGGCAGGATGGGAAACGGCGTCTTGGTCTCGATCTCGACCACGTGATCGCCCAACTTGCGCACGTCCTTGACGTCGTTGGTGTAGGAACGCATGTCCGATCCTTCGCCGGCCGCGCGCGCTATGCTGAAGATCACGTCGTCGGCCGTGAAGGGCTTGCCGTCGTGAAACTGGACGCCCCGACGCAATTCGAAACGCCAGACCGTCGGCGACGTCTGTTGCCAGCTGGTGGCCAATGCCGGAACCAGCTTGAGGTCCTTGTCGCGCGTGACCAGTGGCTCATAGATATTGCCGGTCACGCTCAGCTGGAGCGATTCGTTGAGCGAATGCGGGTCCATCGACAGGGCATCGCCCTGATTGCCGATGCGCACCGTCTGGGCAGACGCGGCGCCCATCACGGCCAGAGCGCCAGCCACAAGGGCGGCGGACAGTGTCTTCTTGTGTGCCAGGCTCATACGATCGCTCCTTCTTTCTGGTGGTTGAAACCCGCACGAGGCGCCGGCATCAGGTGGCCAGCGGCATACCCTGCTCGATCAGGCCGGCATGCAGTGCCGCCCCCAGCGGCAGCACCTCGTCATTGAAGTCGTAGCGGCTGTTGTGCAGGAAGCACCCGCCCTCGCCGCCCTGCCCCAGGCGCAGGTAGGCACCCGGCTTGACCTGCAGCATGAACGCGAAATCCTCGGCCCCCATGCTCGGGTCCATGTCCGCATCGACATGCTCGTGACCCACGATCTTCTGCGCCACCTCAACGGCAAAACGTGCCTCGTCGCGCGTGTTGACCGTGGCCGGGTAGATGCGCTCGTACGTCATGTGCGCGGTGGCGCCCAACCCCAGCGCCACTCCCGCGCACACCTCGTGCAGGCGCTTTTCCACCATGGCCTGCACCTCGGGATGGAAGGTGCGCACCGTGCCGACCAGCCGGGCCGTCCCGGGGATCACGCTGAATGCCCCCGGGTCCCCCGCCTGCATGGCGCACAGGCTGATGACCGCACTGTCGATGGCGCGCACGTTGCGCGAGACGATGCTTTGCACCGCCGTGATGATGTGCGCCGCCACCAGCACCGGATCCACGGCCGCATAGGGATGCGCGCCGTGGCCTCCCTTGCCGGTGATGTCGATCGTGATGCGGTCGGCCGATGCCATCATCGGGCCCGGGTTGATGCCGATCGTGCCCGGCCGCATCTGCGGCCAGTTGTGCATCGCGAACACCGACTGGACCGGGAAGCGCTCGAACAGGCCATCCTCGATCATGGCCTTGGCGCCGGCAAACCCCTCCTCGCCCGGCTGGAAGATCAACACCGCCGTGCCGTCGAACTGGCGGGTTTCGGCCAGGTAACGGGCCGCCCCCACCAGCATCGCCGTATGGCCATCGTGCCCGCAACCGTGCATCAGGCCCGGCTTCGACGATTTCCACGCGAAATCGTTGTGCTCGGTCATGGTCAGGGCGTCCATGTCGGCCCGCAGACCCATCATCCGGCCGCTGGCGCGCGACCGGCCCTGGATCACCGCCACCACGCCGGTCTTGCCAATGCCGGTATGGATTTCATCGACACCGCAGACTTTCAGCGCCTCGATCACCCGGCCCGCGGTGTAGTGCTCCTCGAATCCAAGTTCGGGGTGCGCATGCAGATCGCGGCGCAGCGCAATCAACTCGGGGTGGAATTCGGCAATATGGGCGAATGCCCGCCCGTGAGCCCGGATGCGCGGTGGCTGCATGCTGGAGTGGTGTGCGTTCAATGTCCCCCCGCTTTCTCCACGCGCAGGCGCGGATCGACGGCGAAATACAGCAGATCGACGATCAGGTTGATGACCACGAAAATCAGCGCGATCAGACACAGGTAGGCGGCCATCACCGGGATGTCGGCGAAAGTCACGGCCTGGATGAACAGCAGGCCCATGCCTGGCCATTGGAACACCGTCTCGGTGATGATGGCAAACGCGATCAGGCCCCCCAGTTGCAGACCGGTGATCGTCATCACCGGCACCAGGGTGTTCTTGAGCGCATGACCGAAATGCACCGCCCGGTCGGTCAGGCCGCGGGCGCGCGCGAACTTGATGTAGTCGGTGCGCAGCACCTCCAGCATCTCGGCCCGCACCAGGCGCATGATCAGCGTGAGCTGGAAGATGGCCAGGGTGATGGCCGGCAGGGTGATGTGGTGCCAGCCCTTGAGCGTGAGCAGGCCGGTCGTCCACCCGCCCACATTGACCACCTCGCCACGCCCGAAACTCGGGAACCAGCCCAACTGGACGGCAAACACCAGGATCAGCAGGATGCCGATCAGGAACGTCGGCAGCGACACGCCCAGCAGCGAGATCGTCATGAACACCTGGCTCATGAAGGTGCCACGCCGCAGTGCCGCATAGACACCCATCGGCACACCGATCAGCAGCGCCATGGCCGCCGCCACGAGTGACAGCTCCAGTGTGGCCGGAAAGCGCTCGGCGATCAGGCGTGACACCTTGGCGCCCTGGCGCAGGCTCAAGCCGAATTCGCCTTGCGCGGCGTTGGCCAGGAAGTGCCAGAACTGGACGAAGAAAGGCTGGTCCAGCCCCAGGTCGGCGCGCAACTCGCGGATCTGCTCGGGCGTCGCATCCTGTCCAAGCAGGAACACCACCGGATCACCCACATACTGGAACAGCAGGAAGGCGATGGCCGCCACACTGACCATCACGACGACCGCCTGGACCAGCCGCCGGAGAATGAAAGCTAGCATGTGTCAACGATGGATCGGGGCCGCGTTCCCGCCCGCTGCGCGGCCCTTGTGGTTCGGGCGTGGCTCAGTTTACCTTGATCAGCCGCCAGTCCAGCCGGTTGTCGGCACGGTGCACCACGTCCACGTTTTTCTTCATGGCCCACGGAATCACCTGGTTGTGCAGCGGAATGTGGGCCACATCCTCGTTTTGCAACTGCAATGCCTGGGTCAGCAGCGAGGTGCGCAGCTTCAGGTCGGTTTCCTTCTTGGTGCGCTCGACCAGCGCGTCCATCTGCGGGTTGCTGTAGCGCCCCACGTTGTAGTTGCCGTCACCGCCGGCACCCACGCTGCGCACCAGCGACTGCAGGCTGTACAGCGCATCGAAGGTGGGCACACCCCATCCGAGCATGTAAATGCTCGCCTCATGGCGCTGGATCATCGGGAAATAGGTCACCAGCGGCAGCGTGCGCAGCTTGGCCTTGACCCCGATCCGGGACCACATGGCGGCCACGGCCTGGCAGATGGCCTCGTCGCTGATGTAGCGGTTGTTGGGGCAGGCGAAATCCACCTCGAAGCCATCCCTGTAGCCGGCATCGGCCAGCAGCTTCTGTGCCGCCGCGACGTCGTACGGGAAGCGCTGGTGCACGGCCTCGGTCCAGCCGTTGACCTGCGGCGCCACCAGGGCACCCGTGGGCTGTCCCAAGCCGCGCAAGGTGACGCGGGCAATGGTGTTCATGTCGATCGCCTGGTACAGCGCCTTGCGCACGCGCTGGTCCTTGAGCGGGTTCTTGCCCTTGATGTTGCTGCCAGGCAGTTCGTCGCGGAACTGGTCCATGCCGAAGAAGATGGTGCGGTTCTCGACCCCGTCCAGCACCTTCAGGTTGCCGTTCTGCCGCAGGCGCGGCAGGTCCTGCGGGCTCGGGTCCAGCACGAAGTCCACCTCACCCGACAGCAGCGCTGCCGTGCGCGTGGCCACGTTCTTCACCGGCGTATAGACCACCTCGGTCACGTTCGTCTCCGCCTTGCCCCACCAGTTGGCGTTGCGCGCCAGCACCAGCTTCTGGTCGGGCTGCCATTCCTTGAGCATGAAAGGCCCGGTGCCGTTGGCGTTGCGGTGGGCGAAGTTTTCGTCCTGCGTCTTGATGTCCTTGGGTTCCGTCGAGCGGTTTTTTTCCGCCCAGGCCTTGCTCATCATGCGCAACTCGGTCAGCTGGTTCAGCAACACCGGGTTCGGGTCCTTGGTGAAGATGTCGATGGTGTGCCCGTCCACCGCCACCACACGGTCGATGCCCTGGGCATAGACCCCGAAGTTCGAGGACTTGGCCATGGCCCGCTCGAGGGAGAACACCGCATCCGCCGACGTGAACTCGCTGCCATCATGGAATTTCACCCCTTTGCGCAGGTTCATCCGCAACTGGGTGGGTGTGACCTGCTGCCAGGACGTGGCGAGCACCGGCTCGGGCTTGAATGTCTTGCTGTTGTAGTACACCAGCGACTCGTAGACCGCCGCGTGGATGCCATTGGCCAGCGCGTTGTTCTGGGAATGGATATCCCAGGTGGGAATGTCGCTGGCACTGGTCCATTTGAACGTCTTCGCGCCGGCCGCACCGACCGTCAGGGCAAACGCGGCGACGACGGCTGTCAGATGGAGTTTCATTGCTTGACACCTCAATCAAAAATCGGGTTTCCACACTATGCAACATCCACACCACCTTGCCTCACCGGACTAACCCTATTCCAGCCCGCCCGGGTCTGTCCCCGCTTTGGGGTTCACGCAGACGCCCTCTCTCCCTACGCTCACGGATGCCCAACCGCAAGCTGAACACCCGGGAGGACCCATGCGCTACCGATGGCTGGCCACCATGGCCTGTGCCTTTTTCCTGCTGGCCGGCCCGGCCGGCGCCGCCGTAGAAGCCAACCACGCCACCGCACTCGACCTGGAGAGCATCAAAGGCATCGGCCCCAGCACCGCCGGCAAGATCCTGGCCCAGCGGCAGATTCGTCGCTTCAGCAGCTGGCAGGACTTCATCGAGCGCGTGCCCGGTGTGGGCGCCAGGCGGGCGGCGCGCATGTCGGACAGTGGCCTGACCGTCAACGGCCAGCACCTGGGACCGGCCAAACCCGCCGCCATGGCGCCGCGCCACGACACGCCACGACTGCCACCGCAGGAACCTTTTCCTGCCGGATCGGTGATCGTCGAATGGCCACTGCGCCGGCCCT
>Ga0265293_10005967_pt1 | contig 19875 bp, 13 predicted proteins | sample Munlanlewell138R_FD_192505 | JGI IMG/M metagenome (GOLD analysis project Ga0265293, IMG submission 192505) | Leachate microbial communities from a municipal landfill in Southern Ontario, Canada - Leachate well 138R | ecosystem: Engineered > Solid waste > Landfill > Unclassified | place: Canada... | reverse complement strand
CGGTTCAAGAGGCAAAAGCGGGAGGAAATTCTTCTACTACCATTGCCAAAGAAAGTGTAAGCACATGGTATCAGCACCGCTTGCCAACCAGCGATTTGAGGAATGGCTTGACGAGCTATCCATTAAACAGGAATACAGAGAAACCTACCTGCAATCCGTAGAGCGTATCCTCGGTATGGACAAAAGCGAGCGCAGAAAAGAAGTGGCAAGACTGAACAGCAGCATAGAAAAACTGAAAGATTCGCTTCTGCAAACCGACAAAATGTTTGTGGAAGGCAAAATCAAGGTAGATTCCTACGAACGGTTAAAAGAATCATACGAAAAAGAACTGATGATATTGGAAGTCAGGAAAGCGGAGTTTGCGGATACAAACGAAGATGTGCTTTCGCAAATGCAGTTTGCTTTTCGGGTAATGGAAAACCTGAAAAGGCTATGGCTGAAATTGGATTTGGAGGGTAAGCAAATATTTTTGAGTTCAATCTTTCCTGAAAAACTGCTTTTTGAAAAAGAGCAGTATCGAACACCTGACGGAAATTCGGTTATTTCTGCTTTCTTCCAGATTACCAATGAGTTACAAACCGACAAAACAAAAAAAGCCGCCATTTCTGACGACTTGTCTTGCAGGGCGCACCCGTAGGGATTCGAACCCCAAACCTTTTGATCCGTAGTCAAATGCTCTATCCAATTGAGCTACGGGTGCTGATTTTTGGTGGCGCGAAATTAATGGCATTTTCTAACTTTTCACAATTAGCAGAATACTATTTTTTGCGAATGTTAGTTTTTCGCTTTACTACTGCACCTAACAACATGAAAATTGTAACAAACTTACATCCTTGTCCAATAAGGTCGCCATGTCTTGTATAGAATGTGGTTTCGGTATTTGTTTGAATGTCGGCTTTGATTACTTCTTTTTGCCACCATTGGCTACGATTTATTATGACACCTCGCTCATCTATGATTGCTGAAATTCCTGTGTTAGCACTGCGCGCAATGTACTTTCTTGTTTCTATTGCCCTCATTGCACCATAATAGAGATGTTGTTTGTAACCGGGGGTGTTGCGCCACCATCCGTCATTGGTAATAATTGTGATAAAATGAATCCCTTTTTGAGCAAATTCTCGTACATAATTGCCAAATATTGATTCATAGCATATAAGTCCACAGGTTACGGTAGAGTCTGCGCCAAAAAAGAGAACGGGCTTTTCACTTCTGCCCAAGCTCCCGCTGGTGCCACCCATGGTAATGGATAGTTTTTCTAAGAAACCTAAGTATTTAGGGTAGGGCATTTTTTCTACTCCTAACACCAATTTTGATTTGTGATAAAAAACGGGTGCTTTGTTTTGGGAAATCAATGCGGAGCTATTAAATACGTCAATAAATGTACATGGTTCATCGGTGCTTCTGGCGGTGAGTGTAGGTTTAGTGCAATCTTGAGCTTCGGTATTATAACGTTTATATGTTTCTAAACCTGTAATAATTGAAAGGTTTGGATATGTTTTTGTGAGGTCATACAATAGCTGGATCTTAGCTTCTTCGTTCCATTCTGATTCTTCAAAGTATTCAGGAATAGCGGTTTCGGGCAAAATCAAAAAACAGGTTTTTTGGGAAATATGGGATTGAACACTCTTCAACATTTCAAAAGTTAGGTCATACGGGTCGCGGTTAAATTTTTCGTTATATGGATCAATGTTAGGTTGTAAAATAACTACTTCTACTTTTTTGCTTTGCTTTGGAGGGGTGTATGTATAATAAATCCATACGGATATTAAAGCAGGTAAAAACAATAAAAATGCAGGCTTAAGAAAACCGAATCTGCGTTTGTGAGAAACAGCTTTGAAAATGGCAATATTGACAATCAAAATCCAGAAACTACCCCCTAATACACCGGTATATTCATACCATTGAATAAAAATAGGAAACATAGCAAGGCTATTCCCCAAGGTTAGCCAAGGGAAGTCTAAATCCCAGTTGTAGTGTAAAAGTTCAAATGCAATCCAATAGACAACCAATGAGGTGAAACTGCTTTTAGGAAGATTTTTTCTTGTAAAAAATACTGCTGACAACACCAATGACATCAAAAATGAATTTGCAAAGAGCATGGCAATTGCGCCCCCTTTAGAGGCAAACCATACCCACCATGTTGTGCCTAAGTTCCAAATAAACATGGACAAGTATGACCATTTCCAAAACCACAAAGTACTTTTTCCTTGTTTTACCCCTAATTCCATTAGCTGTAACAAAGGAATCCAAGCGATAAACACCAAGAAAAAGAGTGGATAAGGTGTCCATCCTGCAAACAACAATATGCCACAAAACAAGCTTAGTCCTAAAGGAGAGTGTTTGATTTTATTTATCATGATTGCCTTCTAAAACAATTACAAATTCGCCTTTTGGCGTGTTTTGCATAAAATGGTTTTGCACCTCCGACAGTGTGCCTCTAATGGTTTGGTGGTAGAGTTTACTTAGTTCTCTACTAACAGAGACTCTTCGTTCGCTGCCAAAATGTATGATAAATTCCTCGAGTGTCTTGTTTATTCTGAAAGGACTTTCATAAAAAATCATGGTTCGTGTTTCATTTTTCAACAGAGTCAACCGTGTCAACCTTCCTTTTTTATGAGGTAAAAACCCTTCGAAAACGAATTTTTCACAAGGTAACCCTGATTCAACAAGAGCCGGAACAAACGCAGTTGCTCCTGGAAGTGCTTCAACCGACAAATCAGCTTCAATACAGGCTCTGGCAGCTAAAAATCCGGGGTCTGATATAGCAGGAGTCCCTGCATCGCTCACTAAACCAATGGTATGCCCTTCTTCCACATGCCTTTTAATTTCTTCTACCTTTTCATGTTCATTGTGTATGTGAAATGAGCGCAAAGGGACATTGATTGCATAATGTTTAAATAATAACCCCGAAGTTCGAGTGTCTTCTGCATACACGAAATCACAGGATTGAAGCACCTCAACAGCTCTGAATGTCATGTCTTTCAAGTTGCCTATGGGTGTGGGTACTAAGAATAATTTGCCTATGTTATCTTGCACGCGACAAATGTATTATATCATTACCATTTACCATTCATGCCATCGCACTAAAAAGTAAATGGAATCCATACAGTGATTTCAAGCCAATGAGAGTTTGTCCATAGTGCTGAATTTGTTTTTTGTCAATTATTTTATACAACAAAGAATACCGAGTTACAGTTCACATTAATTTGATGTTTCTTTGCAAGAAATTTTATAACCACATGGACTACGGAAAAGAATTTAAAAAATATGCAACTAAGCATTTAGGTATGAGTTCTCTAAAGGTTGAGAGCGCAATTGAAAATATGACACCTTACATCATCGAAGAACGTCAGCTAAACATGAGCCAGATGGATATTTTTTCACGTTTGATGATGGATAGGATTATCTTTTTGGGAACCGGAATTAATGATGAAGTGGCTAATATTATCATTGGTCAGCTTTTGTTTTTAGATTCTACAAATCCCGGCAGAGATATTCAAATCTACATAAACAGTCCCGGTGGTGGCGTATATGCAGGTTTGGCAATTTACGACACAATGCAATATGTAACTTCTGATGTGGCTACAATCTGTACAGGTATGGCAGCATCTATGGGTGCAGTATTAATGTGTGCCGGAGTAAAAGGGAAAAGAACTGCATTGAAACATTCAAGAGTGATGATACATCAACCATTGGGAGGTGCACAAGGTCAAGCGAGCGATATGGAAATTACCTTAAAAGAGATTTTAAAACTTAAAAAAGAGTTGTACGAAATTATTGCATTCCATTCAGGTCAACCATTTAAGACTGTTGAGAAAGATAGCGATCGAGACCATTGGATGACAGCAGAAGAAGCCAAAGCCTATGGTATGGTTGATGAAGTGCTGATTAAAAAGAAAGACTAATTCTTCATTATTCATCAAATGAAAAATAAAAACAACCATTGTTCTTTTTGTGGCAGAGAAAAGAACAAAGTTGCCATGCTTATTAGCGGAATAGATGCTAATATTTGCGAAGAATGTGTATTACAGGCTTATCATATTGTTGATGAGTCTATTGGTATTGCCAACCTGAACTCTAAAACATCTCGTCAAAAAACTTTTTCACTGGAACTCAATACACCTGCTAAACTCAAAGCACATCTTGATCAGTATGTGATTGGCCAAGATAGAGCAAAAAGAGTATTGTCAGTAGCAGTTTATAACCATTATAAGCGATTGATGGCAATTGGAAAAGACAATGAAGTCGAGATAGAAAAATCGAATGTGTTGTTAATTGGTAGGACAGGGACAGGAAAAACATTGCTTGCACGCACACTCGCAAAGTCATTGAATGTGCCTTTTTGTATTGCAGATGCAACCGTATTAACAGAAGCAGGTTATGTAGGAGAAGATGTTGAGAGTATTATTTCACGTTTGCTGCAAGCAGCAAATTATGACGTGGAAGCAGCTCAACGAGGCATTGTGTATGTTGATGAAATTGATAAGATTTCGCGTAAGTCCGCTAACCCTTCCATCACCCGCGATGTTTCCGGTGAAGGTGTGCAACAAGGATTGTTAAAATTACTGGAAGGAACAGTGGCGAATATTGCTCCCAAAGGAGGTCGCAGACATCCTGACCAAGATTATGTGAAAGTTGATACTTCTAATATCTTGTTTATCTGCGGTGGTGCATTTGAAGGAATAGAAACGATTATCAAAAGGAGAGTCAATGCACAATCGTTGGGATTCAAATCATCTCAAAAGAAACAAGTTAGCGAGACTGATATGCTGCATTATATTTCACCTGAGGATTTAAGAACCTATGGTTTAATTCCTGAAATATTAGGAAGATTGCCAGTAGTTACTGCTTTAGATGAGTTAGATGAAAAAGCACTGTTGAGAATTTTGACAGAACCCAAGAATGCTATTGTAAAGCAATACACAAAGCTTTTTGAAATGGAAGGAGTGGAACTCGAGATTCAAGATACTGTTTTGAAATTTATTGTTAAAAAAGCAATCGAACATAAACTGGGAGCAAGAGGCTTGCGTGCTATTTGCGAACAAATTATGTTGGATTACATGTATGAAGTTCCTGAGAAGAAATACGGCAATAAATTAGTTGTTAAGTTGGCAGACATTAAATCAAAGGTTATTGGCTATCTTAATGAAGCTGCTTGACAACCTTGTTTCTACAACTTTTAAAGGTTATATCTTATTTTGAATCCGAATTCTGTTAAAGAGGTGGGGAATGATTGCGAAGTCTTGGGCTTGTTACGTCTGTGATCAAAATACATACTCAAGTTTATATGATCGTTCACCATGTAATCTAAAGTGGGTCTGATGGATAGTGTCCTGCTGCCTTGAGTCGGTTCTGAAAGGGGAGTGGTCAAATCTCTTCTAATCATTACATTGTCCATCATTGAGACATCAAGCATGAAATTCAAGTCGTTTTTCAAAAAGATTCGTCTGCCTCTCCATCGTATTGGCAACGTGATTTCTTTTGCTCTATATCCACCTCCAATACTAAATTCATTTCTTCTGTTTTCTGTTAATTGCTGATTTGCGGTTAATAAGCTTACTGCTCTAGTCTTGCGATATTCAAAACGCATATTCCAATTGTTTTTCATCGCAATATTAATACCTGCTAATGGAGCAAAGTTCTCGGTGATGGTTACACTACCTACTTGGTATTGAGAAACAAAGTCAACACCAATCTCGGGTTGGGCACTCTTGCTATATCGCAACTCGCTGGTGTAATTAGAGAAAGAATAAGTGCCTGTATAAGCATGAGTAAGACTGATACTTGTGAAGTATTTTTTCAGAGATTCAATTTTGCTTAATCCGTTATAACTCATTCGCCAGCTTGGGAGAGGCATTTTCTTAAAAATATCTAAAGAAACCCTGCTGTTGTTTTTGCCGGTGTAAGCTGCATAAAACGCATTAATTAAAACATCTTGGTTGATTTGAGAATATCCAACAGGGAATTTAGTTGTACTGTCAATCAAACCATTCTGCACTCTGTTGTCTTCAGATTGAAGCCTCTGAGCAATTACATATCTGTTGTCTTTAAACTGTTGAAATATTTTTGATTCTTGATTGTCATCCAATCGGTCAAAGGCAGTACGCCAGAAAATTCCGCTTCGGGTGAATTGCCCTACAGTTCTCATCCCAATATCTCTAAAAGTACCTGAAGAATCCGGGTCAAAACGGAAGTTAGATTGGATATTTTTTGATTCGGTTAGATTAAAGTCTAAGTCAATCCTCATGTCCTTGATTGGCTCAATTGTAATCTTACCTTGATAGGTATTTGAGATTTGTTGAATATAGAAACTTGCTTGTTGTGGATCGTAAGTCATATACCCTTGTTCTGCCAAACGATATCTTATGGAAGGGTCTTGCCCACCTAAGATGAAATCCCAACCGGGTGTGTTTGTTTTAAAATTGTTTCCAAAGTAATCAGGTGTTTGGGTGAAGCCTGGCAATGCAATTCCACTTGTTGAAGAATAATTGAAAGTTGCCTGTTTAAACATGGTGATAAACCTCAAGATGTTTTTTGTGGCACCTGACATTTCTTTCGGCTTGTTTTTGTTGTCTTTGTCATCCGGAGTAGACTTGTTGCTTTGTATTGAATTCCTAGAAGGTGCATTTATCTTCCTAAACACTTTAAACTTGTTATAAAAAGTAGTGAGGTTCAATGTAGCGTTGCCATTTAGTGTTCTGGAATTTTGGATTGTACTTCCAAGTCCCGGTGCAGCTGGAGGTGGTTGCAACCATTCAAAGTTGGCACTATATCGGGTGTTGACTTGTATCCAATCAAAGAATTTAATCTTGTTGATAGGAACAGTATAAGTCAGATTGGCTGTCTGATTAAATCCTGAGAGTTGTCCAAAGTTAAAAAACTCTCTACGCACAGAATCCAACTTTTCTTCTGTATCTAATCTTCCCACGGGTTCGCTTATTCTGCCATTTGCTGTAGATTGGTAATCGAATTTGAGATTTTTACTTATTTGCCAGCCTACCGTATAGAAACGATTCATCGTGAAATTTTTATCAAAAAGGCGAGGTATGTTGTTTCTTAATAAGTCATTGCTTCTGTTTTGAAGTTCTGAATAATATCTGTCCACATCTAACCTTACATTCACAGATTGCGGATACAAGTAAAGGTTGAAATCCTTTATGAGTGTCAATCGTTTTGTTTTCATTTTCTTAAATGGTTCCCAAGGTTTTGGTGTAAGTGAAAACATGTACCCTATGCTACCCCTGTATGTGTTTTGGATTTGTTCTTCAATTTGTTGGTTACGTTTATACAGTTTCTGAACAGAGTAGGAGAGGTTGAAATTTTCTATATCCCAAGGTTTTTGTTTGCTGTTGCCAACACGGTTCTTGCGGACATTTACAAAGTTTAAACTGTATTTAGATGTAAAATCTTCGGCAGCATTTTTTACTCTTTCCTTTTCTTGTTCATCTCTAATCGTGCTTAATGTGGTGCTTAATTCAATATCAGGGTTTAAAGGATTAAACTTAGGACGGATGATATTTTCATTGTAGCCGATGAACATGGGAATTGTAACTCCCATTTTTTGAGGGAAGAATTTGCCTAACTCTATGGTAGAATTTACGTCATATTGATATTGATTGGTGAGACTGCGTTGGTTTAATCTTTGGTCAATGGCTCCAAATCCAATCGTTTTGATATTGCCTGATAGATTTACCGTAGAAAAATCTGCAAGTTGTGCTACAATCCTACCGGTGGCAGCCCAACCGCCTTGGTTTGAAATGTCAGTTACACGGAGTTCATTGAACCACACTTCACCGCATTGCTCTAAGTTAGAATGGTTGCGGATACCTATCATAATGACTCTAACATTACTTAAATCCGGTAGACCAATTAATGTAATTTTTTTGCCACCATCGAGCGTGCGAGTAAAGGGTTTGGACATCGGAGCATCAACATTGGAACGCTCTTGCTTGGTTCTGTATAATTCTTCAAGTTCTAATTCGATATTGTTTGCTTGGGGCCAAATGTTATTATCTGCATAATTGAATAACTCACTCGGGGTTAGTGGGATTTCATATTCATAATAATTGCCTATCACATCAGTACCCAAACGAATAAATGCTGTCATTTCACCTTGTTTGAGATCCGCACCTTCTGCATGGACATACATTTTGAGATATTTATAGTTTCTAATATCCAGATTCATTGTTTTGTATGCGCCTCTGGCATCTTCAGGTGCAAGTTTGCAATAGTTCAGAGCAATAGATTGCTCGTTTTGTTTTACAGCTCCGGGTGTAATAGGGTCAATTACTCTGGGAGTATTTGGTGGTGTTTTATAAGGGAACGGTTTTTTGTTTCCATTTCTCTCAACACTTACAGTAGAAACAGAAAAAGTAGTTTTGTCGTTGGGGTCTGTTGGGATAGAAACACCGGGTACTTTCATGGAGTTTAAATATCTGCGCCAATCAGAACGAACTAATTGCAGTTGTGCAATGCGCAGGATGGTAGAGTCTTCAAAACCTTTCATAAACAGACGCATATATCTGATGGATTTGAAATCAGATATATTACCTACGACTTTGTTATACTCTCGAATGGGTATTTTGAATTGATACCAAGTAATATTGTCTTTTTGTCCATTTTTTAAAACAACTTCAGAAACAATAGAGTCTGTAACGAAATTATGTCCGACTTTTAAATCGCCATGAGCAATGTCAATGCTGTATTGAAAGTAGTCCTCATTTTGATTCATAGTAAAATCATTGTTTACATCCTCGCCATCGGGAGTTGTAGTTGCTGATTTTGGACTTCCATCAGGTAACAATTCCAATGTTGAGTTACCTTGATGACCGTTGTAACGTTTGTATCTTTCAATAATATTTGCTTTGATGTCATCGTATTGAGGGTCGCGACTATGGAGATAGTTGTCGTTAGAAGGGTCGCTGCTTGCGTTTTTATAAATTTCTGAACCGACTCCAAATTGATTTGCCAAAGTATCCAGATATTTTGATTTAAAGAATTGTCTTTCTTGATTGTCGTTTAATCCGTCTAATCCAATATCTTGAAAAGGTCTTGACTCTGTGTTGTTATCAAATGCGAAATTAATCTGAGGCAGGAGAGGGACATAGCCGAATGTGGAGGGGTCTATGGTGTTCCTATCTGTTGCATTTTTGGGAAATCCATTTTCGTATGATTTTCTTCGGTCCGGTAAAATGTCTTCTGAAATATTTCCTAAATTGATATATAGTTTTCCTTGATTGCTGGTGGTTGGATTGTACTTAAATGGATCCATCATCCAAATTTCAATATAATCAATATTGGCTGCCTCAAAGTCGTTAGTTTCAATCTTTCGCATGATACCTCCCCATGATTTTGTTGGGTCATTGAAGGTTCCATCGGATTTAAAGTCAAAAGATTTAGCGTTGTAGTTGTATGGACCTCTTTCTTTAGGGAAAAATGCAATGTCTAAAGTTGGTTGTATGTTAGGAACGCCTTGTTGTAATTCTTTGTTTTGAAAAACTTCATTTACAGTAACCTCACGCATGTAATGATTGGACTGCATTTCGATATCATCTTTGATATGTTGAGGTGTGTTTTTGTCATTTCTGTAAAAAGTTGGGTCAACCGAATACCAAGATATAAGACCTCTATAATCTAACCATGATGTTTTATCAGTGAGGGCAATATCCCATTCAGGGAAAAGGTCAGGTTGTTTTTGTGGAATACTCGCCAATTTCCAATTTTGTGGTTGTCTGAGTTCAAATGGAATTTCAGCAGCTTCAAAATCATCGATATACGAAATTCCTCGTTCTCCATTTCGTACCGAACTTTCAATAGAACGCGGTTTCCCCGGAATGAGTTGAGCATACTCTGCTTGAATTAAAATACTAGACTCTTCTTTAGTTTCAATGAGTGGTATTTTATCAACGAGTTTAGTAAGAAAACGAGATTTTGTATTGTAAATTCCATCAAACCCGAAAATAGTGTTCATCAGAGGGTCTTCGCCTATATTTGTCTTTGGTGTTAAAGGTCTTTCATACATGTGCAACAGTGTGCCTCCAAGGCTTAATTTTTTGTTGACAGCATAGTCAAAACGAGTACCCAACATGGTTTTCTGTTGAGTGTTAAACATGGATTGGTTTTCAGATGAAACCGTAATATTGGCACCACTCGATAGAATGCCTTGATTTAGAATTGTAACTTTTCCTATGTTATAATCCACAATGTAATCGGAGCCTTCTCGTAATTTATTTCCATTGGCAAACACCTGAACAGACCCGGGAGGTACATTCATTGAGTTCAGCATGATTTCAGCGCTTGAAGTCCCTTTGTATTTACCCTTTAAGAAAAACTTGTTCTTAGCAACGTCTTGGGTGGCTAAGGACTTTGTAGAATCATACAGTGCATTGAAAACATATTTGTCTGCTAAAAGACTATCATTTCCGAATTTGGATTTTAAATATCTGCCAAATGGTTCCGCAACAGGGAAAATAACTTGTCCGCGTTGTCTGTTTATAGTGATTCCGTCAATTGCATCAAAAACACCATCCGGTTTTGCTTCTTGTTGTCTGTTAATTCTGTCAAGGTTAAAAACAGTTAGTAGTGGCACTCCACCACTGATCCCTGGAATGTTCTGTACAGGTAAATAATTTAAGTCTGCTCCGGAGGGGTCATCAGCATAAATTACGTCAATATAAAAATCTTCCAGATTGAGATTCGATGTATTGAGAGAGTATATATTCTTCATCATCAATTTCCACATTGGAATTTTTGTCCTCACTGTGGTGCTTTTGAGCATCTTGATAAAAAGCACTCTGCTGTCTATGTCTTGTGCCACCTCAGAAGAAAATTCACCAACTTTATAAACTTGACCGTTATAGGTGTATTCATAAGCCACACCTAATACCTCATCATTATTTAAACCTTGATTAAGAGAGATATAACCTAATCTGGGGTTGAGTGTGTATTCGTTTTCATTGAGCTTTCTGGCACCATTGACATATTCATAGTCAAAACCGGGTTCTAAACTTGGAATTGCAGCAGTAATTCCATCAATAGCGGTACTTGCCTTACGTGCAGTGTTGGACGATGCCAATTGAGAATATTCTGAGTTGAAGTCGTTAGAGGGGTAGGGAATGCTTGAGCCGGTGTTCAGATTTGAGTTATAAGGTTTGCTTTCAGCCAGGTCCATCAAAGCGACAATGTCGCGTGTGTTTTCAAACATCCCTCCTTTGTTGGTAACCCACACCTCAACTCTATTGATTACAACACCTGAGTTTATAATTGGCAGATTAGCCAATGAATTATCATAGTTTTCATAGAAGTATTGGCTTAAAAAGAAGTGCCTATTTGCTTCATATAAATCTGCTTGGATGTTGAATTCGGTTGTTTGAGCACCATTGGATACTGATTGTTCAGTTCTTTGACCTCGATTTTGAGAAAATAATGCAGACCATGTTAACCTTCCGAACTGCATTTCTGTTCTGACACCAAACAAATTACTTCCGCCTTGAATTAAACTGCTGTTCAGTGGCATGCTGATATTTCCAACTTCTATTTTTTTAAGGATATCATCTTCTTTTCCAACCCAGTCTAATTTAGTTTGATTTTCAAACTCGAACGTAGCTTTGGTGTCATATTTAATCCCTACTTTAATGCGGTCGCCAATGTTGCCGGTAACTCCGAGTTGCAGATTTTGGTCAAAGATGAGTTGTGGTGGTGGCATTTGCATTCGAACCGAAAAGTTAGGGTTCTTAACACGGTTGATATTCATTCCTAAGGTAAGTTCTGCCGTACCTGTTGGTTGAATTTCTATTAAGCCATTACCCATAAATTTTGTCAAATTGGGTAAAATACCCAAACCGGGACTCTTGCTGCTTCCTCCTCTAGCAAAGTTTTGTGCACGCCCCTGATCCCTGAAATAGTCTCTATTCACTTTTTGTGCATACTCGTCCATGTATTGTTGACGAGTAAGTTCTCTCACACCGGGCAAGTACCTATCACCAATTTTTCTACGTACTTCATATTTACCGGTATTTGAGTTAAATGAAACTTCTTCTTTGATGTTGCTAGGATTTGGAAGGTCTATGCCACCACCTTTTCCATTTTTGTCAATCGGAAAACGTAAGTTACTTGAATCAGAAGAGTTTGGGTTTGTTTGTGAATAGGCACTTGGTGCAATACTTAGAAATAATGCAACTAATATAACAATGGATTTGTAAGAAACAGGAATTTGAAAGCCTCGTAAGCAGAAAATAACCCTTAGCTTTTCTTTATAAAATCTGTTTTTCACCTTCCTTTCCGATTCCTTGTTTATAAATGAGTATTGTTAATTGCTGCTATAGGATTCTGAGAGCATTCTTAATCAGATTTTCAACAGAAATTTGAGGATTGTCTTGCAAGATTTTGCTGATTGCTTTGGCAGCAACATTCTTGTTAAAACCTAATGATTCTAATGCTAACAATGCTTCTTGATTAAGAGAAATTGATGTCTCAATGGAAGAGCTTGTTATATTCATTTGATTCATTTTGCCTAACTTATCTTGTAATTCAACTACGATTCTTTGAGCGGTCTTTGGACCAATCCCTTTAATAGAATTTAACAACGCAAGATTGCCGCTAACTATTGCGTTAATTATTTCATTTGTCGATTGTGATGACAAAATCATGCGAGCAGTTGAAGGACCAACTCCACTTACTCCAATGAGGGCGCGGAAGAGCACTCTTTCTGCATCATTTGCAAAACCATAAAGTGTTTGTGCATTTTCGCTTACCGCAAAATGAATAAATACTTTGCCTTCTTTCTTGTCTTTTAGTGCTTCAAATGTATTTAAGGAAATACTGACATTATATCCGACACCTCCACAATCCACTACCATGAATGTGGGAGTAAGTAATGTGAAACTTCCGTGCAGGTACTCGTACATAAGTGTGCGAAAATAGTGAATTGTGTCAATCTAATTACAATACTGAAAGCCAAAAAGAATAATAATTCTCGAGATGATTTCACTTTGTGAAAAGCATAATTTTTAAACAGTTAAAAGTTGATTTTGAAGTAGCCTTAGTATCGTAAATCAAGTTGGGTAATCCATTCTTTGAAATCAGGATGTTCTTCAACCATTTTCTTAATCTTATCCTCGTTGGTATATGGTATATCTGATTGAACTGTTGAATTGGTTTCTTCAAACACCATCTCAAAATCTCTATTAGAGAGCTTACTTGAAAAAAATTGCTTAATAAATAATTTTTCTTGACTCACTTTCTCATTATTGAGACCACTTGGTATCGAAATGGTAAGAATGGAACCTTCTAATTTTGCAGAAAAGTTAGTGATGATAGTGCTTAGATAACTGTCATTTTCACTAGCATATTTTTGACTAAGTTCAATAATAGTCGATTCGAAAAAGTCCTCATCATATTCATCAGTATCGGATATAGAAGCATTCGTGATGTCAACTTCTGAAAAATCTTGCTCTATATAAATCTCGCCTTCATCCTGTTCATCAATACCATTGGTTGGAATTTCGTTACTAACTTGCTCAGAGAGTTCAGGGGGGTGAGATAATTGGTTTGACTCAGTCGATTCGTCCTTGATATCGGAATGTTGAGGTGCTTTAGGATTAGATTTGGGAATTTTGATAGCAGGTAGTTCTTGTGCCGGAGCTTCGCGAACTTTTACTTTCTCAATGATGTTTAAAATGCGTGATTCATCTGAAACTATTGGCAGAACTTCAGAACTATCTATTTCATCACTTTTTTTTTTAATTCTTCGAGAGTTGCACTTACATCAATCATGTTTTGCAAATGACACAATTTCATTAAGGCTAATTCTGTGTAGAATGCGGGATTGTAGCTTGATTTAATACTTGTTTCAAATTGGAAACATATGTTTAATCCATTCAGAATAAAACCGGCACTTACTTTTGTTGCTTGTTCTTCGTACATCTTAATGTGTTTTTCACTTAATTCCATTAATTTGAGTGTAGAAGGGTCTTTTGCTACAAGTAAGTTTCTAAAATGTGAAGCTAATCCTCCAAGCACTGATTGTGTATCAAAACCTTTATCAAGTATCTCGTTAAGAAGTATTAGAGAAGACGGGATGTCGCTTATGAGAAAGAAGTCTGTGAGTTTAAAAAAGAAATCTTTGTCAAGTATATTAAGATTTTCAGCTGCCTCTTGGTAAGTAATTTTGCCGTTACAAAAACTTGCAAGCATGTCAAAAAGAGACAGGGCATCTCGTAATCCGCCATCTGCTTTCTCTGCAATCAGATGCAACGCTTCCGATTCAAATTGAATACCTTCGCTTTCTGCAACTTTTTTGAGGTGATTTACCATATCATTCAGAGAAATACGCTTGAAATTAAAGACTTGGCAACGCGATAAAATGGTTGGCAGTATTTTGTGTTTTTCTGTAGTTGCTAATATGAAGATAGCATACCTTGGCGGTTCTTCGAGTGTTTTTAAAAACGCATTGAACGCCTGTGAAGAAAGCATGTGTACCTCATCAATAATATACACTTTGTATCTGCCTGTTTGAGGCGGTATTCTAACTTGTTCAATCAATGCCCTGATGTCATCGACTGAATTGTTTGATGCTGCATCAAGTTCGAAAATATTAAAAGAATAGTCTTTATTGGGGTCGTCCTCACCGGAAGAGTTGATGACCTTAGCCAGAATTCTTGCACATGTAGTTTTGCCAACACCTCTAGGTCCCGTAAAAAGAAATGCCTGTGCTAATTTGTCTAGTTTGATTTCATTTTCTAAAGTATCTGTAATATGCTTTTGTCCAACCACTTCATCGAAGTTTTTGGGTCTGTATTTACGAGCAGATACTATATAATTTTCCATCAGTTATTGAGATGGCAAATTAAGTAACTTATCTGATGAAATAAAAATGAAAGTCGAAATTAATGAAACGATTAAGGTTGCAATTTCAAGACAAAAAAATGTGCATAAAAGCGAAACTAATTGGAAATACATTAAATTTGCCGACTCATTATTAAAAAGTATAAAAATGAAAAAAGTATTTAACTTATCACTCATGGTTGCTACATTATTAGCAACATCTTTGTTTACTTCATGTTCTAAGGAGGAAGAAAATCCTGACAAACCACAACCAACAATTTCTGTAGAAGTTCTTGGAAAAAGCAGTTCTGACATTGAAGTTGGAAAATCAGAAGCAATTTCTTTTAGATGGAATGTTATTAAAGCAGGTGGCGGATCAGATTTAAAAGAATTCTCTATTTCTCAACAAGGAATCAATGTGCTTTCTGACCTTCCTGAAACTGCAAAAGGTAAATCATTTGCTAACAATAAAATTTCTCTTTCAGGATCTGACAAAACTCAGTATGTTGATACTCTTACAATTTATTCTGGTGATAATCTAGGTACAACTACTTACACTTTCAAGATTGAAGACAAAGACGGTAATATTGTAACAAAAGTTATCAAAGTAACAGTTAGTGCTACTGCAAATGAAACTCCTTTGGCTACTACCAAAGATGGAGCTTTCTGGCATGCAGGTGGCTCAAAAGATGGAGCTTATGACTTAGATGCTGATAAATCAGTAGCATCTAATTCTGCTGCAGCTAACAGAGATATGACTAACAATGATAAAGCAGGAGATGCTTTTACCGGTAGTTTTACTGCTGCAAATTCAACTGAATTTGTAAAAGCAAATTCTTATGACTATGCAAATGCAACTGTAGAATCTGCTGCTACTGCTTATGCAGGAGGTACTGCAAGTGCTACTGTTTCTAATCCTCAAACTAACGATATTTATATCGCGAAATTCAGAGGTGGAGACGATTATGTTGTAATTAAAATTACCGCTGTTGACCCAGTAAATAACGATTGCGCCTGCGGAAACAAAGGTAAAATCACTTTTGAATACAAAAAGAAATAAGTCCTCTTATAATCCAATCTAACAAAAAGCCTTCCCATTCGGAAGGCTTTTTTGTTGCAATATTTTTCCTCTATCGCAAAAAATATTATTAGACAAGATGCAACTTTGAATTGTTTATGATAGATGACATGGTGTATTGCTTAAAAATATTTGCTAAAATTGCAGGACTGCATTATGGACAATCAAAATGTAATATCAATACATGGAGCAGACTTCTTTAACGAAAATAACTTGGTTTTGAATCAGATAGATTTAGAACTTAAGAAAGGAGAGTTTGCATATTTAATAGGTAAAACCGGTGGTGGTAAGTCAACGTTTCTCAAGACTCTCTATGGTGAAATCAAACTACAAGAGGGTAGTGGAGAAGTTGCAGGATTTGATTTGAAAAAAATAAAACGCAGGCAAATACCAAAATTAAGGCGAAAACTTGGAATTGTATTCCAAGATTTTCAATTACTGATGGATAGGAACGTGATGGATAATTTGATGTTTGTTCTGTTAGCAACCGGGTGGCACGATCAAATTAAAATGAAAAGCAGAGCTCGCGAGGTATTAGAATTGGTGGGATTGTCCACAAAAGATTATAAGATGCCACACCAATTATCTGGTGGAGAGCAACAGAGATTAGTTATCGCTCGCGCAATTTTGAATTCACCCGAACTAATCTTAGCGGATGAGCCTACCGGTAATCTTGATCCCGATTTGAGCGAAGATATTGTGAAACTATTGATGAAAATATCAAATGAAGAAGGAGCTTCTGTGCTCATGGCGACTCATGACTTTGTGCTGTTAGAAAAATTCCCGTCCAAAGTCTTTAAAATAAATTTAGGTAAGATTGAAACAATAGAGGACTCAAGAGGTGTTAGGCTATAATATGGTTTGGTATGAATATAAAGCTGCTTTTCTTGCTTGGAACAATCATTTGTTCAACAAATTCCAAAGCATTGGATGGCAGTTATGTGTTTGGTGCAAAGGCATATTCACTTGGCTTTTGTGGTTTGCTATCAAATGATTTATGGTCGCTTTACAATAATCCGGGGGCAGTTGCTTTAATGGGCAAATCTGCTGTTGGATTATCTATTCAAAATAAATTTGGAGTATCAAAATTAAATGCCGGTTCACTTGCAGCTAACTTACGCTCTGATTATGGGAGTATGGGTTTATTTGCTTTTTCATTTGGGAATACATCATATAACCAATATGCCTATGGAGTATCCTTCTCAAGATTACTCATTCCTAAATTTTCACTTGGTATAACACTTTATTATACAGGAATTTATGTAAGTGATTATGGTAATTTTGGAACACCGGCTTTTAATATTGGCTGTGCATTCCCTGTCAATGATAACTTTTCAGGGGCTTTCAAAATCAGCAATCCTACTTCAAACAAAATTTCACATTTAAGTGCCGAAAGTACACAAGCGAGCGCTGCATTTGGACTCAGTCATAAAGTTGCTTCCAATACGAAATTATACTTGGAGGCTGAGATTTATGAAAGTTACCCATTGGACTTTCGCTGTGGTATTGAATATGCCCCCAAAGGTAGCTTTTATGCTATGAGAACTGGTTTTTCAACCTTGCGTAGATCTATTGCCATAGGTTTAAGTTTAGAAAAAAATGTGAAAGTGATTGTTGCTTTTACTTATCATAACCGACTTGGAGCTTCATCAACTTTAGATACTCATTATTATTTTGGTAAATCAATTCAAGAAAAATAATTGGCTTTTAATCAGTTTCTTATTTGTGCCTGTGTTTGCGTTTGCTCAGATAGAAGAAGATGAATTCCAACAAGAAATTGAAAGTTGGATTGAAAATAATGACGCTTCACCTGATTATCAGGATTTGTTTGACCAAACAGCATTTTCACAAAAGAGAAGAATAAGTATCAATCATGCAACTTATGATGATTTGAGTAGATTCCCTTTCTTATCTGCTGCGCAAATTTTTGCAATTATTAATCATAGAAAAATTTTTGGAAACTTCTTGTCGGTTTATGAATTGCAAGTCATTGAAGAATTAGATGATGAGACTATTGCTAAAATAATTCCTTTTATTTCTATTGTCCAAAGTCCAATTGAGAGATTGCGCAATTATTCACTTTATGAAAAACCATTACAATCTGAGTTTATCAGTTTGTATGGTGAAAGATTAGAGCGTTCTAAAGGCTTCTCATTAAATAATAATACTGCTTCTTCACCATATATCGGCTCACCTCAAAGATTTGTTTTTAAGTATAAAGGGAGTTATAAGAATAGAATATTTTTTGGATATTCCGGTGAAAAGGATGCAGGCGAAACCTTTTTCAGAGCGAATAATCCATATGGGTTTGACTTTAATTCGGCTTATTTGATGTATAAGGATGATAAAGGAGTGATCAAGAATATAGTAATAGGAGATTTTCAGGCTGCATTTGGTCAAGGGTTGACTTTTGGTTCAGGACTATCATTTGGTAAATCTGCAATGATTACAAATGTAAAACGTAACCAAAATGGTTTTAGACCGTATCGCTCATTGAATGAGAATGATTTCTTAAGAGGGATTGGAGTTACGCTTCATAAGGGTATGTTAGAATCATCATTATTTGTAGCACGAAATCGATTAGATGGAACTCTCTCAAATAGTGATTCATTAGAGGAGGCATTTTTTTCTTCTTTTGGTTCTACGGGGCTGCATCGAACTTCAACAGAAATCAACAATAAAAATACGATTGGAAGAACGATGTTTGGTGGAAATATCGGTTGGAGAAGTAACAATTTTACTGTTGGTTATACTTATATTCATACAAGGTATGATTTTGCATTTGCTCCTAAAGATATCCCTTATAACAGATTTAGATTTAATGGTAGTTTCAATGTGAATCAAGGTCTTGATTATTCTTTTTTGTTTAAAAACATATTGCTTTTTGGCGAGATTGCTTCTGTGTCAATTGCAAAAGGTCTATCATTTGTTCAGGGAGGATTGTTGAGCTTAGGCAAAAATCTTGAAATAGCTTTTGTTCATAGAAACATTGATAGGGATTTCACTTTTACATATTCAACAGCATTTGCCGAGTCTTCAACAGTGTCAAATGAAAGAGGTACTTATATCGGATTAGTCTGGCGACCTATTAATAAATGGAGCATGAATATTTATTATGACATTTTTTTTCATAATTGGTTGAAATATAGGGTAGATGCACCCTCAGACGGTCATGATGTGTATGCTGAATTGCAATATACGGAAAGGAAGAAGTTTGCTGTTGCTGCTCGATTTAGGGTGAGAAACAAATCATTTAATTATACACCCAGTGGTTCACATCTCAATGAATTGAATCGTACCGAAAAATTGCAAGCCAGATTGAATGTACAATATTTTCTTTCTCCAAATTTGACTATCAAATCTCGTGTAGAATGGAGTCGCTTTTTAAATTCATATTCCTTTCTTCAATCCTCTTATGGGAGTTTAGCCTATTTTGATATTACACAGCAAATTCCCAAAAGTAAGTCAAGAATAAGTTGCCGTTTTGTAATGTTTAATGTAGATAGTTATGATGCAAGAATATATACTTTTGAGAACGATGTGTTGTATTCTTATTCAGTGCCTGCTTTTCAAAATTCCGGAATAAGGGTTTATCTACTTGCTAAAACTAGACTGTATAAAGGGGTTGATTTATGGATAAAAGTTGCTAGAACAAAGTATAACAATATTGAGACCATCAGCTCAGGATTAGATCAACTTCCGGCTAATATTGCTACAGATATTAAATGTCAGCTTAGATGGAGTTTTTAAATATTTTTTCTTATAACAAAAACGCCTCCAAAATCTTGGAGGCGTTTTTAGGTTGTATATAACTAGTTGCTGTGTTTATCGTAGCAACGTAACAGTTCCCTTGTATTCATAATCCTTGCCGTCAAAGCCTGTAACCTTTACTTTGTAGGTATAAACATCTTGTTTGCAATCCACGCCATTAAATGTTCCGTCCCAGCCTTCTTCGAGGTTATTAGACTCATAGA
>Ga0265293_10005966_pt1 | contig 19879 bp, 18 predicted proteins | sample Munlanlewell138R_FD_192505 | JGI IMG/M metagenome (GOLD analysis project Ga0265293, IMG submission 192505) | Leachate microbial communities from a municipal landfill in Southern Ontario, Canada - Leachate well 138R | ecosystem: Engineered > Solid waste > Landfill > Unclassified | place: Canada... | reverse complement strand
AATCGAACTCGTGACCTCCAGGGCCACAACCTGGCACTCTAACCAACTGAGCTAATTCCACCGTAATGCCAAAAAACATCCAATTGAGTTTAACAAGCAGTCGAAACGATGTCAAGGAATGTTTTTTTCTCTACGACACCGGCCCAGCATACCACATTTCCAATTGAAGTAAATAATCCTTCATATCGACCCCGCCTCCGAAACCCACTAACTCGCGATTGGCTCCGATAACACGGTGGCAGGGAATGATGATAGGAAGCGGATTTGCGGCCAAGGCGCGGCCGACCGCGCGTGCCAACTGGCCGGATTTTTCTTTGTCCGGCTGGATTTGTTCGGCAATTTCGGCATAGGTACGAACCACAGCAAAGGGAATTTCAAGCGTTTTTTGCCACACATGCTGCTGAAATTCCGTCCCTTCGGGAAAAACATAGGGAATTGACGGCTCGTGCCCCCCTTCCAAGTAACGATTGAGTTCCTGTCTTGCCAATTTTAAAATCTCGCATTCTTCGTCCATCGCCGGATCTTCCTTACCGGGGATAATGCCGTTAAAACCCAATAGCCCGCGAAAGTATGCGGTCTGCTTGACCAGGGTTGTCAGGCCCGCGGCCCCTTTGCGGAAAAACTGGATCGATTCAATTTTTTCACAATCCGGTGTCGTGACCATCGCAAGATAACCGTAATCCCAGGGAATAAAGCCCACCTGACGCAACGACACTTCAGGGGCAAAGAAAGTGTTGAGTGTCGCCTCAAGGTCAATGTCGAAAATGTCCCTGACATAGGTCAGATCCTTCTTGACGTAGGAGGAACAGAGCAAATCAACGCGATAAAGTACTTCGTCATCCCCAATAATCTGACGCGCGATACCTTTTAGTTCCTCGCGCGTCAGCGGCTCTTTTGTCCATACGCGTGCCATTCGCCAGGTTAACGAGTCAAAGGGTGCCGCGACGTCAACCCCACCGACAATTTCATTTTCTTTAAGCACATAGAACATTTGTTCGCCGGCGTCAAGTCGACTTTTCACCGTCCGGCGCCAGGCGGCAAGCGACCTGGGCGGATAGTACTGCTCGGTGAAGTCACGAAAACGTTGAATATCCTTCAGGTAAAAACGCTCCAACTGAACACCGCTGGGATCATCCGAATACTGATTCATCCTATGTCCCTCCTGTATCTCGCGTGTCAGGCGATTTCATTTCGCCCGTATCTCAGGTAGCGGAAACGAATGCCATCCTCCTCGAGCCATTGCCCGCAAGATTCGAGCGTCCATTCCGGCGATCGGTCCAGGTCCAAAAACCACACATCTGCCTCAAAAGCCTCTTCAAACTGTGTGACGAGCACGGTGTCACAAAAGGGCAGGAGTTGCTCGTATACCGCGCCGCCCCCGATGACGATGAAATCACTTTCGTGATAACCCTGCTGTTTTAAAACGCGTAACCGCTGGTGGAGTTCTTCCATGCTCGCGACATACTCACAGCCCGCGCAGGAAATCTCCTCCCTTGTCCTGAGTACAATGTTGATGCGCCCAGGCAAGGGTTGGCAGCCCGGGAAGGTGTCGAGTGTATTGCGTCCGTAAATGACCACCTTGCCCAAGGTGAGTGCGCGAAAACGTCTCAGATCTGAGCTGATTCTTTGTTGGAGGCATCCATTGCATCCGATCCCCCAGTTGGCGTCACATGCGACAATTGCGATCATTGTTTTTCTAGCTCCAATTACGTTGCGACCGGAATTTTCCGTACCACGGGCCCTGATTCATACTGTTCAAACACAAAACTATCGACGGTAAAGTCGTAGAAATTATCAATATCCGGATCGATGATGAGCCTTGGCGCATCGTAAGCCTTTTGTTCTAAGAGGGCCTCGACAATAGGCACATGGCGGTCATAGATATGCGCGTCGGCGATGACATGTAACAGTTCCCCTGCCTTAAAACCTGACACCTGGGCGAACATCATGAGCAGGATCGCATATTGCAAGACGTTCCAATTGTTGGCCACCAACATATCGTTGGAGCGCTGGTTCAGGATTCCATTCAGACGGTCCCCGGAGACATTAAAGGTCATGCTGTACGCGCAAGGGTAAAGTGCCATCTCGTTCAGGTCCGAAAAATTATACAAGTTGGTCATCATGCGCCTGGACGCCGGATTATGCTTTAGCTCATAGAGCACGCGGTCCACCTGATCAAATTCACCCTCAGGGAAATCGTATTTTTGGGCCAGTTGGTAGCCGTAGGCTTTGCCAATGGTTCCGTCGGGCAGGCACCATTGATCCCAGATTTTGGAACCCAAATCACAGACGCGATTTGATTTTTTTTGCCAAATCCACAAAATTTCGTCGATTGCGGCGCGATAATTAATTTTTCGAAGGGTCAGGATAGGAAATTCACGCGCAAGGTCGTAACGGTTAACAATGCCAAAACGTTTCACCGTGTGGGCCGGTGTACCGTCCTCCCAACGCGGGCGGACCTCAACGTCGTCGTCGCGATCGCCGAGGCTTAGGATATCGATACAGTTGGCTTTGAAAATCTCATCACATAAACTCATCACTTACTCCAATGAATATTCTTTTCCAATGAATATTATACCATCTGGGACAGTTCTCCGAACAGGCGGTAACCCTTCTTCTTGTGGGCGGCTTCCTGCCCATCAACACGTTTGAATCGAAAGGGCTTGCCTATATACCCTAAGGCTAGGGCGTAGTGACAAAGCGCGATACCAAGATCCACATGCGACAAGGGGTAAACCAACGAAAGAGGAAAGCAGAGTTTCTTCTCGTAAAGCAATACGCGTTCTTTTTCTTTCTCCCAGTACCAGGGCTGCAAATTGAGTCCTGAAGGCGCAAGATGCGCCGCCCGGATGCACAGATCATCTGTCGCGTTGGTAATCTGTTCTATTGGTTTTCGATTAAACTCGTCTACCCGGCGATCCACGCTCCCTTTTGTCATGCCGAATGCAAGGGTCATGAGGTCCCGTTGATTACGGCCGTGTTTTTTCTCTTTGGCCACGCCCAGCCAAACACTTCCGATACCATGGGCATTGAACCAGAGCGTGAGTTGCTGAAATATAAACCCGCAACTTTCCTTTTCACCGTCGCGCCCCTCCCCGCTTACAATGAGATAGTGGGGCGCCTGCACCCGAAACAAGCCCTTTGTTTGGCTGACTAAACGATAACTCAGTGGCACATCGGGATAAAGCGGTTGAAATGCTTCGATCGCCTGAAAGATCTCTTCTAGAGTCTCATCGGACAAGGGTTCTTGTGTGAAATCGCGGCAAGCTTTTCGTTTGAAAACGGAAATGTAAAGATCCATAGGTCATCCTTTCGAAACCGCGTATTCGCGGACAGCTCATGTTTAAGGATAACAGAAAAAAAGACATCACTTTCAAAGCAAAGTGATGTCTTCAAACTGGTCGGAGTGACAGGACTTGAACCTGCGGCCTCTTGGTCCCGAACCAAGCGCTCTACCACCTGAGCCACACCCCGATGCCTTATGGATTCTACTGGTTAATGCTTCAGATGTCAAACAATTGAAACAATTGGTTTATACTAATAACGATTTTGACAATGCGCCCAAGGACGACCCAATGCAATGCACTACTTACGTTATCGAATCAATTTTCGTTTAAAGATTATCGTCATTTTTCTTGTCTTTTTACTGATTTCCAGTTTTTCTGTTGGCTTTTATTCCTTTTATCACGCACGTGAAACAGTTCGGCAAAGTCAGCGAGAGTCCATGGCGGAACTTGTCAATTTAATCACAATGAATATTGATATTCGTATCTCATCATTGAATCGACAGATGACACAAGGTGCCACTTCACTGCTCGTGAAAAACTATGTGCGCGACCTGCCCATGCAAGCAAATGAATCTTTTCGTGAATACTATGAAGCCATGTTGCAAGCTTTTGGTTACGTGCACGCCATCTATATCATCCAAGGTGATCGCCTTTACGAACCTTCAAACGACACAACTCAACAATTAACTGCTGAACAAGCCGAAGCTTTCATCGAAGGAGCCACAAAATATGGTGAAAGTGTCCATTGGGAAGGAGCGTTAGAACCCCTGGGATCTGAAGACCTGCCCATTCATGTTGTGCGTGCTTATCGCGGTATATTTTTGGAAGATAATAGGGTACCTGATGCAGTGCTCGTTCTTGAACTTGAGCCACGTGAATTTGACGGCATTCTTTTGTCCAATGTAACGGCATTTCCCCGTCAATACCGAATGATAGTCGACCGCGACAACCGTTTAATTGATGCGAACAAACGCATGGTTGACAGTCTCTTTAACGAGATAATTACGCGTTTTGATGAGGGTGAGCAGAGTTTCGACATCAATGCCGACGGCAATAACTATTACGTCCAAGGCCAATATGACGGCTTGACGGGCTGGCGTACCTTTTCAATTCAAGATGTGGCCAGCATCTTTCCGAGCGGCACCGCCCTCATACAAACAATCCTAGTCTTTACAGCGATCTCCATTACGCTCAGTTCTATCGTAGTGATTTTTACCTCCCTGACGATCACACGCCCCATTAAACGCCTGTCAGACGCGATGAACGATTTCCGACTCGGTTTCTTTGACACGCGTTTGAATCCTAAGGGTAGTGATGAGATGGGGCAATTAATGAAATCATTTAATTTTATGGCTGATGAAATCGATCGCCTGATCAAAGAAGTTTACATCGTCGAGATGGCACATCAACAAGCCGAAATTCACGCGTTAGAAGCACAGATCAATCCACACTTTCTCTACAACACGCTCGATACGATCAAATGGGCCCTGATTGAACGCGAAGCATATGACTTGAGCGATATCGTCACGGCACTGGGCAAAATGCTTCGCTACAGTATCGACGAACGTCAACGCGAAGTACCTTTAGCCCGCGAAATTGAATCGATTAATGACTATTTGCGTATCCAGCTGTATCGCTACGAAACACGTTTATCCTATACGATTAATATTGACGAAGATCTGTTTGGATACCACGTACCGAAACAGATACTTCAACCTCTCGTTGAAAATGCGATCGTTCACAATATTGACAATGTTTCGGAAGTTGCCATTGAGATCACTGCTTCTGTCACAGATCTTCTAATCATTGAAATTAGAGATTCCGGTGCTGGCATCGGTGATGAGAAGCTTTTACATATTCAGAATTCCTTGATGAATCATCGTACTCAAGGACAACACGTTGGCCTCTTCAATGTACAACGACGAATCAGTCTACAGTACGGAGCTCCTTATGGCCTCACCATTGACTCCCAAATGGGGCAAGGGAGCATTGTGACTCTACGCTTACCTCTTGTTTTTCCCGCAAAACAAACGACAAATAAGGACGGAGATTACTGCTCGTGAGAATTGCCGTTGTCGATGACGAACCTAAAATTAGAAAGGGGTTAACTCGCTTTCTTGCCACTTTGCCCGGCGTCAAAACGGTCGAGAATTTCGCTATGCCACAAGATGCTTATCAATTCTTGCAAACAAATCATATTGATCTTTTAATTACCGATATTAAAATGCCCGACCAATCGGGTCTTGAACTTATCCAGGCATTGCGAGAACATTTTCCAGATCTTCCTGTGGTTATTGTCAGTGGATACAGTGATTTTGAATTCGCACAACGCGCCATTGAATTGGGTGTTTATCGTTATCTTACGAAACCGACCGATACTGAAGAACTGGAAGCCATTATCAATACGTTAGGTGCATCGGACTCCACTTCAACTTTGCCCCCTGTAAAAATCGTCCGCAAAGTTATTAGGTATATCGAATCTAATTATATGAATGATATTACTCTGAATGAACTTGCCAAGCTTGTTTTGGTGACGCCCAGCCATCTCAGCCGACGTTTCAGCGAGACGATCGGTCAATCCCCTACCGAATATCTTATGCAATACCGTTTAAAAGAAGCGAAGCTTTTACTTCGAAATACGCAAGAACTCATCCAAGAGATTGCTTGCCGGGTCGGTTATCAGGATGCTAAATATTTCACCCGTGTTTTCAAAAGAAATGTCGGTATGACGCCAAAAGACTATCGCGACAAGATTGAATAACGCAGTTCGTAGATCATAATAGTCCACCAAAGATCAAAGGCGTGACTGTCAATTTGCACAAAATCACCCCTATAATAAATGTAATCATACCCCAAGTATGGAAAGGATGGTATTGAATCATGAAAAGACCTCTTCGCATACTGGTGACAGTCTTCTTAGCACTTGCACTGCTCGTTTCAGTGGTCGCATGTGATAGTGGAAAAACGACACCAGGAGCAACAGACAAACCTTCTAAGAAGGATCCAAAAGATTTCAAAATTGTACTCATCTTGCCTGGCCCCATTAACGACCAGAGCTGGAACGCAACAAACTACGCTGGTCTTGTGGCCTGTAACGAACAACTCGGAACTAATATGGAGTACGTCGAGGATGTGAAGGCGGCCGATTACGAGTCAACTTTTCGCGAGTACGCTGAACGAGGCTATGATCTGATTATGTCAGCCGGGACACAATTTGATGAAGCTGCAGCAACCGTCGCCGATGCATACCCGGATTCCACTTTTTGCGTCGTCAATGGCGTCAATCACGATGGCGCAAACCTGGCGCCCATCTTCCCGAAAGAATATGAAGCGAGCTACCTGGCTGGTGTCATTGCAGGGTATGTGACAGAAAATGGTAACTTCGCTACCATTGGAGGCTTCCCAAACGAACCAATGGAAGATCTGCTAGATGTGTACGAAGAGACGGCGGTCACGATTGCTAAGCAACGTGGATTCGAAAATGCAAAAGCGACACGTGCGTTCGCGAACAGCTGGGAGGATATCGCCCTTGGCAAACAGATGGCTGAACAAATGATCGATAATGGCGCTGACACAATGTTTGTCTACGCGAACGAAGTCGGTCTGGGTTCCATTGAAGCGGCCAAAGCAAAAGGCGCCAAGTTTATCGGTTATGCGAATGACCAAAATCCCATCGCGCCTGACACAGTTATTGCTTCCATTGATTTCGATTTCAAGATTTTCTATGTATGGGCCGTTGAAAAATTTATGGACAACGATTTGCCCGGTAACACATTGCACGAAGCGGGCATCACTGAAGGCATTTTCCCCGCTGTTTACACAGATCATATCTCTGAAGAAATTAAAGATGCCGTCAGTCAGGCAATTGAAGATTTTAACGCAGGGAAAACAGACCTGAAGGCAATGTTCAAGCGCAATAAGTAACACAAACACGTAACGTTGCAAAAATGGGTGTATGGTACACCCATTTTTGCAACAATTGAAAACAAGCGGGAGTACAAAAAACTTATGGTGAGTCTAGAGACACCCTTATTCAGTTTGAAAAATATCAGCAAATATTTTACGCGTGTCGTTGCCAATAATAATATTTCGTTTGATATTCATCGCGGCGAGGTGCTCGCATTGCTCGGAGAAAATGGTGCCGGCAAAAGCACCATCATGAAAATTCTATATGGTCTCTACCAGATGGACGAAGGTGAGATTTTGAAAGATGGAAATCTCATCCAAATTGATTCACCTAAAGACGCGATTAAAAATGGAATCGCCATGATTCAGCAACATTTTTCGCTTGTATCGGCTCATACTGTTACAGAAAATATCATTCTTGGCTCTAAGCGCGGGCGGATTGATTTAAGGACAGCATCTCGCGAAGTCGGTGAAATGGCGGATAAATATCATTTCGACCTAGACCCCAACGCACTCATTCGTGACCTCGATGTCGGTGTACAGCAGAAAGTAGAAATATTGAAGACTATGTTTCAGGAGGCTCAGCTGCTTATCATGGATGAACCGACAGCCGTTTTGACTCCTCAAGAATCTGAAAACCTGATGATTTTTGTGAGACAATTCGCAGCCGCAGGCCATTCTGTCATATTTATCACTCATAAATTGAAAGAAGTAATGTCAGTTGCGGATCGCATTATCGTCATGCGCGATGGCGAGGTTCACGGCGATTTGCTTTGCCGGGAGACAAATGAATCCGAGTTATCTCGCTTAATGATAGGGCGTGATCTCATTGCCCCGCACAAACCGGAGACCGTAAGACAGATGGATGGCAAAAATGGCTTAGTCATTCGGCATCTTTCTTCTGAAGAAAAAGAAATGGTCTCGCTGTCCGATATCAACTTCACGATAAAGCCCGGAGAAATATTGGGTGTTGCAGGAGTGAGTGGTAACGGACAGGAAGAGCTGTGCGAAGTGCTGATCGGTGCGCGAGCACACACAACCGGACAAGTTATACTGAATCATGATGATTTGACAGACCTATCTCTCCGTGAGCGAATCGCCAAAGGCATCGGATATGTGCCCGTTAACCGTTATCGGGATGCTTTTGTGATGAGCATGTCACTTGCGGAAAATATGTTTTTGAAATCGACGTATGACTCCGTCTGGCAACGGCATGGTTTCATCAACTTCAGTCAGCTTAATCGCCAAACGGACGCTTCAATTCTCGAATACAATATAAAGGCGCCAGGTGCAGACGCAGTGACAGGATCTTTATCAGGTGGCAACCAGCAAAAAATGCTACTGGCACGCGAGGTTCGTCTCGCCAAGTCTCTGCTTATCTTAAACCAACCTACACGCGGGCTCGACCTGGGTGCTATCAATAACGTCCACACAACAATCCTAAAGGCACGTGAAGAAAATAAATGCATTTTACTCATTTCCACGGAATTATCTGAAATCTTCATGCTGTCTGACCGAATTGCTGTGATGTACAAGGGGCGTATCGTCGGCATCTATGAACCAAAGGAACTTAATACTGAGCGCATAGGGCTTCTAATGGCTGGCTTCGATGACCATCAGGATGAGGAGGTCGCTTTATGAAAAGGATATTGAACGCGACCTGGCGGGACATGGTTCTCACAAATTTTGCCGCCATTGTGGCAGGCATTGTCTTAAGCGGGGCATTACTGCTGTTTTTAGGGATTGATCCAATCTTTGTCTTTTCGACTTCTATTCGTGCGATCTTGACAGATGGCTATACCGCCGCTGATATATTGCTCAAGGCGACGCCTCTTATTATGACGGCACTCGCTTTTGCCTTCACATACAAGGCTAATCTATTCAACATCGGTGCTCAGGGTCAGTTTTATATGGGTGCCATTGCTGCCATTTGGCTTTCATTAGAATTGCAAAACCGAATCCCCACAGCTCTCCTCCTACTCATCGTCTTAATCGGGGCGCTTGCGGCCGGAGCCCTTATCGGCGGGCTCATCGGTTTCTTGAAAGCACGATTCGACTCGAATGAATTCTTAGTCAGCATGATGTCTTCGTATGTTGTTCTTGCCTTGATGAATTATCTTTTAAGAACATTTCTTAAAGAGACTAAAGGTGAATATCCGCAGACTGACCCTATCGCCCGATCAGCCTGGTTGCCAAATTTGATCAAGGGGACAAGATTGCACTACGGATTTATTATTTCAGTTCTTTTTGCAGTCTTGATCTGGGTATTACTCTACAAGACGACACTCGGATTTCGCATCCGTGCGGTCGGACAAAATTCGCGGGCTTCAGCACTCTCAGGAATCTCGCCTACCAAAATTTATGTCATTGCGTTCCTTATTAGCGGCGCACTTGCGGGCGTTGCGGGTTTCACAGAGATGAACGGCGTTCAGCATATGCTTATCCAAGATTTTAATCCAGAGATGGGCGCTGCGGGCCTCGGCATCGCTATTTTGGCGAATGCCAACCCTATCGGCATCATTTTTGCTTCAATCCTATACGGCGCCCTGAATGTGATCGGCACTCAGATGGGACGTATTCCAGGGGCCAATGTCCCTTCGAGTATCGTCTCTTTGATGCAGGGTTTTGTCATGCTGTTTGTCATTATGGCGTACTATGCTCGAACGAAAATTGCTTCACGACGCGAGAAAAACAAACGTAAAAGAGAGGCGGCTCTATCATGATCATCAATTTACTAAGTCGTGCCATTACGATGAGCACACCTCTTTTCTTTGGTTCTGTCTCCGAAGTGGTCGCAGAGCGATCAGGGGTGATGGTAACTGCCATTGAGGGCATATTTCTCCTCGGTGCCTGGGGTGGATTTGTGGGTACCTATCTTTGGGGGAACGCTATATTTGGCTTGCTGCTTGCTATGATTTGTGGCATTGCAGTGGCTGCGATTTATGGTGTCGTTACCATCTTCATGAAACAACACCAAGTTGTCACGGGCACGGCGCTGAATATCCTCGCCATAGGGTTTTGTGCTTTCTTTCAACGGGTTCTATTTGGTATTCCGCAAATACCATTGCAAATTCAACCGCTGTCCGTTATCCCGATTCCGATTTTAAGTGAAATTCCTGTCCTGGGTGAATTGTTTTTCAATAAAAACATACTAACCTATGTGGCCTATGTCATCATTCCTATCATTCACTACATGCTTTACCATACCTCACTTGGCCTTGCCATCCGTTCTAGCGGAGAAAACCCTCAGGCGGCTGATGTCGCTGGGATTAATGTCAATCGCCTCCGCTTCTTGACGGTGCTTTTTGCCGGCATGATGGGGGGTATAGCGGGAGCCTTTTATTCCGTTGGATTTTTGGGAATGTTTACTACTAATATGATCGGCGGACGCGGTTGGATCGCTTTTGCCATATGTTTTCTCGGTAACTGGCAAATTACAGGAGCTGTGATTGGAACCTTCGTCTTCGGACTGGCAGAAGCGCTCGCCATCTACATGCAATCGATCGGTGGAGGTGGATTCTTTCCGAATGAACTTTTTATTGCCTTTCCCTACATCCTGACAATCGTGCTAACGGTCATGCGAAGAAATTTCAGTGTGCCCGCTAATCTCGGGATACCTTACATCAAAGAGGGATAAAAGGTGGTTAGGGTGCACCGACCGTGATTAAGCTTTCGATCTGCGAAAATCGACCTTCTTTGATCCCGGGGACGAGCATCAAGTCTTCTGTGTCATTAAAAGCCCCGTGCTGCTCCCGGTAAGAAATGATCGCCGATGCCATCGCCTGGCCGATTCCGGGGAGCGTTTCAAGTTCGGCTTGAGAAGCCCGGTTAATGTCAATTTTCCCGTCTGCCGGATGCTCCGTGAAACTTCCCGGTAGAAATGGCATCTCCTCACCCTTTTCAGGAATGTACACCTTGATATGGGGGCTTAAAAGCATCGCAAGATTCACCTGACTCGTATCGGCTACCGCTGTCAACCCTCCGGCTTCTTGTATGGCTTCTGCCAGAATCGCCCCCTCTTTGAAAGAATAAACCCCCGGACTTTTAACAGCGCCGTCAATATGAACTGGAAATAGCACAAAGTCCATTTTTTCTGTTATTTCTGTTGGACTCTGGGTCGCTGTAACATCCGTCGTCATCTCGAAGGAATGCCCCTGCGGTTCCCGGGCGACAAGGAGCAACAAAGTGGCCGTGACCGCAATGATCGAGACAGCGAAAAGAATCGGGGCACGTTTTCTTTGCCCCGGCCGCTGCGAATGAACGGATCGCCGATATCTCTTAAAGTCTATCGCCATGACATGCTCCCGGATCCAGCATGGGGGAAAATGCCATTTTTAAGATTAAAAAAGCGCGACAAGAACTGTCAGCGCCTTTCAATTCGTCGATCGCAGTGATTTAAATAGGACGTCGTTCCCCGCCGCTACGCCAAAGACTCTCAAGCTGGTAATGCAAGCGATCCTCGGGCATCATGATGTGCACTACAATATCGCCGTAATCGAGTAAAATCCATGAACGGCTGTCCATCCCCTCAATACGGTCGGGATGAATGCCGAAAGCATCCTTCATTTTTTCTTCCACGGACTCCGCCAGCGTTTTGATATGCACATTCGAGGTGCCGCTTGCGAGCACAAACTGATCGGCCAGGGTCGTTTTCCCCGTGACATTCAAGCTCTCAATGTCGTTGCCCTTTTTCTCTTCCAATACCGCGACAACCGCTTGGGTCATCTCTTCAATACTTTTAAGTTTTGCCTGTTCTCCCTTTTCCAGATCCAATCAAACCTCCTTCGGCAGATAGCTGCCCTTTAATCATTGATTGCCTTCACTATATCACGTTGTAGTAGCGGGAGGCATCAAGGGTCAAAGGACACGGCTTCTCATCATTTCGTTCGAGCGCATCAAGCACCTCCACGAGACAAAGCCGCATGGCCCCATACATATCGCCGGACTCAGCCAATTCCCGTATGTCATCGAGGCGATCAAATTTACGGTCATAAGCTATTTTATCGGCCAGAAAAAGAATCTCGGAAAACCGCGACATATCCGCGGACGCCGATGAATGCAAAGCAATCGCTTCCGATAGCTTCTCATTTCTAACCCCCGACTCATTCCATACCAGCATGGCGGATGCCGGCCCATGGGCCAGCTCCTTCGTGATACAACTACCCAGACGTTCTTTTTCGGTCGGGTACATGTCAAAATAGGCCTCTGCCAAACGTTGACGCTCTTCTTGGGGGAGATTTTTTGCCACATCGTGGACCAAGCCCGAAAGCGCCGCTAAATGAACATCACAACCGTAGATGGCGGCCAAACGGGCCGCGTATTGCGCGACTGAAGCCGCGTGGAGCCGACGTTCCTGCGAATGAAAGTCCCAGGCCCATTCTTCGATGTCAAGCAGGGCTTGCCATTTAGCATCGTCCATCGATTCAAATTCAAACGCAAAATCATAGGGGCGGTACTGCGTTAAAAAGGATTCTACTTTTGGGGGACAGGTTTCTTGAGACTTTCCTTTTTCCTCCAAGCTTTCCCGGATTTCAGTAGCCGAAAGATTCATCTTCGGCATATCAAAAAAAACAACACGGCAGCCGTATTTCTCTTCGACCGCCTGTCTTTGCCCTTCAAGCATTCGGCGATCGGCATCACCGCGTATAGCCACAGCAAGATCCACCTCTTTTAACAGCGCATCCGGCCTATACCATGAATCAATGGACAAGAGCACATCCGAGCCGGAGATCAAGTATTTTAACCGATCCCCAAGGTTTTCCTTCAACCTTTTTACCGTATGGTAGGTGTAGTCCACGCCGGGCGTTCGAATCTCATCGTCCGAAACAACCACATGTTCTAAGCCTGTTGTCCCAAGGCGAGCCATCTCATAGCGGTAACAGGCAAAACTCGTCCGGCGCTCCTTATGGGGGGCGCGGCCGACCGGCATGACGATCAGCTGCTCCAGGCCAAGCAGCTCCACGGCGTGCTTTGCAAGCGCGCGGTGCGCGTTATGGAAAGGGTCAAACGTTCCGCCAAAAAGCCCAATCATCAGGCGTCCTCATTTTCCTCATTTTGGCGCATGGCCATCTCTTGGGCCGCCTCATGCTCTTTGGCGTCTTCGATCAGCCAGGCATTAATAAACTTATCAATGTCACCGTCCATCACGCTGTCGACATCGCCCGTTTCATAATCCGTCCGATGGTCTTTGACCATCGTGTAGGGGCAAAAGACATAGGAGCGAATCTGGCTGCCCCAGGCAATCTCAAAGACCTCCCCTTTTAAGTCTTCAATGCGGTCCAATTGACGCTGACGCGCAAGATGGTACAAACGCGAGGTCAGCATACGCATGGCAGTCTCCTTGTTCGACAGCTGAGACCTTTCATTTTGACAGGACACCACAATGCCCGTCGGCAGATGCGTAATGCGAACCGCGGAGCTTGTCTTATTGACGTGCTGGCCGCCGGCGCCCGACGCACGGAAGGTGTCAATTTTCAAATCGTCGGGATCAATCTCGATCTCAATCGTGTTGTCAAGTTCAGGCAATACTTCGCAGGACGCAAAGGAGGTGTGGCGGCGCCCGGAAGCATCAAAGGGCGAGATGCGGACGAGGCGGTGCACCCCGTGTTCACTTCGGAGGTAACCGTAGGCGTTAGGCCCCGCGATACGAAAAGACACGGCCTTGATCCCCGCCTCTTCACCATCCAGGTAGTCGAGGATCTTCACTTCAAACTCGTGCCGCTCGGCCCAGCGCGTGTACATCCTAAACAGCATACCCGCCCAATCCTGGGCTTCTGTGCCCCCCGCTCCGGCGTGAAGCGTGACAAGCGCGTTCATCGAATCATGTTCACCTGTCAGCAAGGTCTCAAGGCGCAGATCCTCATAGTCGCGATCCCAAGAAAGCAGCTCTTCTTTGACCTCTGCGAGCACCGAGGGATCCTCCATCTCTTCTGACAGATGGAGCAACACCTCAGCGTCATCATTGCGAGCGGTGAGGTCCACAAAGCGTTTGTTCTTTTTATTCAGGTACGCGATGCGCTTTTGCACCGTCTGAGCGCGAAGTGGGTCGTTCCAAAATTCAGGATCGAGCGTTTCCTCTGTCAGGCGCGCGATCTCTTCCTTGTCCGCTAAAAGGCGCAGTGATTCTTCCAACTCGTCCAAAAGTGTTTTATTACGCGTCACCACGCTTTGTAATTCTTCGTATGTCATCATTGATCTAATCCTCGGTCATAATAAAAAGCCAATCAGGCTGCGGATGGAGCAAGAATAAGCGGTCAGTATCCGTCAAATGATTGTTTTTGCATGACTTCGCGTGCTGACAATGACCGATAAAACATGGCGGCCAGTCGACCGAAGGCGAGTGTTTTCAACGAGTAGAAAAACGCGCGGATCAGGCTGCCGGCCCATTCGCTTTGAGTAAATACGAGGTGTAATAGATCGTTTGCGATCGAGGTCACGGATCGCAGGAACAAAAAGGATACAAAAATAAAGAACTTCATCCCCAAGGTCATCTTATAGCTCGATTCCATCGCGGAGGGAAGTGTTTTATTTTCAAAAATCACAATGAAAATCGACATGGACAACATCGTCGACAGCACATAAAAAGGAATACCCATCGCCGGAAGTGAAATGATATAGGGCACGATCATGGATACGGCTAAAACGATCAGCGTCGGGAATGCCTTGAGGGCCGTCATGCCGGGAGTCTTATCACCCATGTCAGGCAATGGCGGGATCAGCGACACTTCATCACTTCCCATGACTTCCGCGGCCACCTCAGAGGAGGCAAAGAGCCAATGCACCGCGTAAAGCAAAATAAACCAAAGGGAGATCACCACGAGCCCCAACTGTTTTAACAGCGAGAGAAAGAGAACGGGCGGAGGGAAGGGCAAAACCCCTCCTTGGGTGAGGAAGGCGGAAAAATCAATCGTAAATGATTCAATCTGCGCGCCCTCGGGAACGGTCAAATAGATCGCGGAGGACACGGCAAACAAAGTCAGAAACCAAAAGTGAACGCGCTTCGCTTGTGGCATTTTATCGATTTTCAGTGCTTCTATGATAATGCGCAAAATAAAACGCTCCTTCCATCACCGTCCACGCGTTAGATTAGCACAAGAGGCAGGATGCTTTCCACAAAGAGCCGATCTGTCACCTATGTTTGGCGAAGCGATTCCACCCGCACGACAGACCGCGTCTCGGACAGTCGGTAGAGCAAATGTTCTTCAAACTCAAAACGCCCCCCCGTCTGGTAGGTGATGAGCATGTTGACAAGACCGTCTACAGGAGGACTTTGCTGGATGGACACAATGCGGGCACCTGTGTCTAAAAAGACGCCTAAACAAAGTGATACAGCGTGAAGCGATGACTCCATGACAACGAGCATCGTCGACAGCGCGCCATCGTCCAAGGTTTTTAAGGCGCGGATCGAGTTGCGGTATTTATAATAGGCACTGCGGCTGATACCGACGCGTCGGACGGCTTCATTGACCGAGGGCACAAATTTCAGATCGAGGAGGCGTTTGACCTCCATCACCTTGATAAACACATCGGGTAACACATCTTCGCGCACAATATAGTAATTCAGCTCTTCCTTTTTCGACCGGGCCATCTAGAACATCTCCTCCAAAAATGCACGTAACGCGCGTCCCCTGTGACTGATCCGATGCTTTTCACGGGGCTCCATTTCAGCCATCGTCCGAGTTTCTCCTTCGGGGATGAAGACAGGGTCATAACCAAATCCCCTCTCACCGACCGGTGCTAAAGCGATCTTACCCATCGTTTGGCCGTGGTAAATCGTCTCCGTCCCATCGGGGGCGATGACCGCAAAAGAACAGTGAAAATGCGCCCCGCGGTCTTCCTCTTTGACGTTTTTCATATTCTCTAAAAGAAGCGCGACATTCGTCCTGTCATTGGCATCCTCGCCGCTGTAACGCGCGGAATAGATACCCGGCGCCCCGCCTAGCGAATCCACACAAAGCCCCGAATCATCGGCCGCGACCCAATCGCCTGTCACCTGATGTAACGCCCTTGCCTTTTCTAAGGCATTTTCATCAAAGCTTGTCCCCGTCTCCGGGAAATCCACAAATTCTCCCGCCTCCGCCGCTGTTTTTAGCGTGACCGGAAAAGAGGACGCGATCGTTCGCATCTCTTTGACTTTTCCTTCATTGTGGGTGGCGATCCATAGATCGGTCATGTGACGCTCCATTCATCCATTCAATCAGAGTCCGAGAAAATCAACAATCGAAAAGGCTGCCTTTTGTACCGTCTCCTCATCAAAGGGAGAGGGGTAGCCGGCATCTTCAATTAGCGCAAAGGGTGTTTTTGGCTCATCCTCAAGCAACAGCCGTGTAAAACACTCCTCCAGCCTCTGGTGGTAACGGCCATAGGGCAAACTGCCGAGCACCATGACCTGGGCCAGAGCCTGCTCAATCCCCGACAATGGTTGGGTCCACCAAAGCGGTGAGAAAAGCCATAAATCGTCAACGGGAATCACGCCGGGCTTATCGGGGGATGTCCCTTCGAGGCGGTAGCGTGCCGCAATTTCACTCCAGGCATGCCGAAAGACCGCCAGATTGCTGACCCTCGCCCGGCAAATAAATTCTTCCATCTCATCCAATGCGCAGTAAAGGGGCAGATCAAGCGCCCACTCGATGAGGTCATACTCTCTTGCGTAACGCGTCAACTGGTTGTAAAACAAGCCCCAGGCACGCTGCGACAAAATCACCATCGAATAACGGGCAAGCTGCCGCAAAAGGCCGCTGTCGAGTAATGACAAAGAGAGCGAGTTTTGCTTTTGAGCGGACTGATCGTAGAGCAAGGAACCCGTTTCAGAAAACAAAATGCGGCACAGCCACTCTTGGGGCACACTCGATAACAAAAGGAACGATTGGTCGATCTCGGGAAAGAACGCGCTGTTAATGCCGGCCATGGCATCATGGCTACAGATATTACGGACGCGATCAATGTGCCCGACACTCCCGGTGACGTGAAAAGATAAAGCACCCTCACGATTCATCGCGTCAAAGAGCGGCACTTTTGAACTGAAGATATACCGCAGTGCTTTAAGATAAGTTGCTTCGAGGGGAAATGCCTCCTCGGCCAGCGTCGGAACGCCGAAAGCAGAAAGATACAAAGTATCCCAGGGGGCCGGATCGTAGACCTTGATACGTTCCCACTGCGCGTGTCGGATCACGTCAGAAAGCGGTGCAATATGCTTTTCCACAAGATGCCTGAAGCGGTGCACATCCGCGCGACTTTTCTCATCAATACCATTTTTGGCCAAAAGGAAATCATGGTAGGTGCTAAAACCCGCTTTTTGCCCGATGCTGCGCCGCAGCTCGTGGAGGGATAGAAATAGTTTTTCCATCTCGTTTCGATACGCACTGATCCGCCCCGTAAGCGACAGATAGGCGCGCATGCGATGGTCGCGCGACAGTGACTGCAAAAGTTGGCGCACCTCCCCTTTCACCACAGCAGGCCTTGTGCCGGAGAGGGATAGCTCCTCCAGGCGTGATTGAAATTCAGATTCGAGTTGCCGCTCTTCTCGTAATAAAGGGAGAAGATCCGGATTGTAAGCGCCCGCTAAACGGCGAAAATCTTGAGGCAAAGACGGAAAGACAGATGCCAGCACGCGGCTGCCTCTCGTGGAATCCGATACACTTTGGAAAAATTCTGAAAAAGACGAAAGATATAATAATTGGTAGTCAGACAGACGATCATAGCTTTCAATCATTTCGCGATTGCCCGGCTCATAAAAGGCTCGAAGCGATATTTTTTTGCATTGCCGGTCAATCTGTATAAGCCCGTCGACCACCTCTTGAATGAGTTTTTCGATTTCCTTTTCATTAAACGTGAAGCGCAACTGGGACACGGCCCTTTTCGCGTGTTCCGAAAGCGCCTCGGGATGAAGCGAATCGAGCCACTCGTCATCATTCAACCATTTAGAAAGCTCCATCGATCGTGATCCTTTTTTTGTTCGCCGTTACATCCGGTCAACCGGTGAAATGCCCATCAGTCGCAGCCCCGCCTTCAAGGTCTGCCCCACCGCGCGTGACAGCGCAAGCCTTGCGACGGTCAACTGTTCATCCCCTGACTTCAACACCGCCGTATGGTGGTAGAAGGTATTAAACGCACGCGCGATCGCCATGATCTGGCGAACCATAATCGAAGGTTCAAAGCTATCGCGCGCCAGGGCGACTGATTTTTCAAAACGCTCGATTTCCCGGATCACCTCTTGCTCGTGGTCACTTAACAGAAGCGACAGCTGTTCGTCGGTGACGGCCTCCAGTTTTTGGGCTATTTCTTCGGGTGCTTTTCGCTCCAAGGACGCACAGCGCGTCACCGTGTAAAGGAGGTAGGGCGCTGTCTCGCCCTCAAAGTCGAGCATCTCGTCCCAGGAAAACATAATGTCGCGCTCGCGGCTGTTTCGAAGATACGCGTAACGGACCGCGCCCACACCGATTTTTTCGGCGGTTTCGTCGACGGTCAACGCATCCATGTCGGGGTTGTTCGTCTCGATTAAAGCGCGTGTTTTGGCGACACTGGTATTGAGTAAATCTTCCAATAACACCACATTACCTGTCCGGGTCGCCAAGGCACCCTCCGCAAACTTCACCGTCCCAAACGCCACGTGCACACAGTCGTCCGCTTTGGGAAAGCCCATACGCTTCATGACGGCAAACACCTGATTAAAATGATTCTTTTGCGGGATGCCGACTACATAGACATTCTTGTAAAAGTCATAGGTTTTATCGCGCCACAAAATAGACGCGATATCGCGCGAGGCATAGATCGTCGATCCGTCACTTTTTAAAATCAGGCAGGGGTTCAGATCAAAGGCTTCCAAGTCGACGACCTGCGCGCCTTCGCTCTCTTCGAGCAGATTCATTTTTGTCAACTCTTCGACCACATCGGGGATCATGGGCGAATAAAAACTCTCGCCGTTTGTATTGTCAAAATGAATGCCCACGCGTTCATAAATGGTATTGAACTCCCGCAGGCTTACCCGACGGAAGGTCTCCCACAACGCGTACTCTTCTTCGCCCCCCTGCTCGAGCCGGCTGAAGGCCGCCCGGGCATCATCTTCCAGTTCCGGCCTTTTTTCGGCCTCTTCATGGAACTTCACGTAAATACGCGTCAATTCTTTAATCGGAGCTTCATCGAGTGCCGCCTGGTCGCCCCACAGGCGCCAGGCCACAATAAGTTTGCCAAATTGTGTGCCGTAATCGCCCAGATGGTTAAAGCGTTCCACTCGGTAGCCGCCATATTCAAACAGATTCGCAATGGCTTCGCCTAAGAAGGTTGAAAAACCGTGACCGACATGGAAAGGTTTCGCGATATTGGGGGACGAATATTCCACGATGACGGTCTTTCCCTCCCCTTCCCGGGTCGCGCCCGGCCTGTCATGGGCGTCAAGCGTACCACGGAGCACGCTTTTGGCGTAATAGTCGCGACGGACAAAGAAGTTCAGGTAACCGCCCGCGGTGTCAATGCGCTCGATGCGCTCATAAAGCGCTTTTAAGCTCGTCTCACGCTCCTTATCCAGTGCGGCTTTTAATTCATCGGCAATGGCCTGAGGCGCCTTTCGCATCACCTTGGCATAGCGAAAACAAGGCAGCGCGATGTCACCCATTTCGGGGCGCGGCGGCGTGGTCAAGTTCGCGGTGACCTCTTCGGGGTCAACCGATAAATGAATGCTAAGCGCTTTT
>Ga0265293_10005965_pt1 | contig 19881 bp, 12 predicted proteins | sample Munlanlewell138R_FD_192505 | JGI IMG/M metagenome (GOLD analysis project Ga0265293, IMG submission 192505) | Leachate microbial communities from a municipal landfill in Southern Ontario, Canada - Leachate well 138R | ecosystem: Engineered > Solid waste > Landfill > Unclassified | place: Canada... | reverse complement strand
CGAGCGGTACTTGAGGACCAAGGAGCAGAAGCTGGGCCACATGGCGGACTGACCCTTGCACAACCGCGCGGTTTCCCGGACCCTGGTGGCAGGGCCCGACACTCCGGGCCGAGGAGGCGACATGGCGCTGTTCCGCGACCGAGTAGACGCCGGCGAGAAGCTGGCGAGGGCGCTGGGCGCCCTCGCGGGGCAGAACGTCGTGGTCATCGGCCTGCCGCGAGGCGGCGTGCCCGTAGCGGCCGAGGTGGCGAGAGAGCTGGGCGCGCCCCTCGACGTCCTCATCGTGCGCAAGCTGGGCCACCCACGCCAGCCCGAGCTGGCGGTTGGAGCCTTGGCGCAGGGCGGCTTCAGCGTGAGGAACGAGGGCCTCATGGCCGGCGTTTCGGAGGCGGACTTCGCCCGGGTGCTGGCCCGGGAGCAGCGCGAGCTGGAGCGCCGCGCCGACGCCTACCGCGGCGGCCGCCCACCGCTCGACCTGAAGGGCAAGCAGGCGGTGCTGGTGGACGACGGCCTGGCGACCGGCGCCACCATGCGCGCGGCGGTGGCCGCCGCCAAGGGAGCGGGCGCGGCGCGGGTGATAGTGGCGGTGCCGGTGGCCGCCCGGGAGGCGCGGGAGCTCATGGAGAGCGAGGCGGATCAGGTGGTGTGCCTCGCGGAACCCGTTGGGTTCACGAGCGTTGGCGCCTGGTACGCGGATTTCGGCCAGACGACGGACGCGGAAGTGACGGCGCTGCTCGCCACGAGCGCCGCGGGACGCGCGGAGGGGGCCGAGGATTAGCCGGGGCGGTTCGCTCCGTCAGTCAGTCGGGCCGTCTTGGTCCGGTCAGGGCCGGGGCGGTCAGGGCCGGGTCAGCTCGGCTTGGCGCGACTTTGGCCCGGCTCCTCCACCCGCGCATCCACGAGTGCCTCCAACTCGGCCACGCGCCGCTCCAGGGCCTCCACGCGCCTGAGCAGCACGGCCAACGGGGAACCGGAACCTTCGGCCGCCTCGTGGTGGGCACCGTTCTCCCCGGGCGGCCGGTGGCGGACGCGCGGTTGCATGCGCTCGACGTCGGCGCCCAGCTTGTGGGCCCAGCGGTCCTGGGTCTGGCCGGGACCACGGCCGAAATTCTCCACCATGGGGACGTTCCGAGCGGCGAGCCCGGCCAGCACGCCCTCGACCTCCGCCACGCTTGCGAACGTCGTGTAGCGGTCCGTGCGGGTGCGCAACTCGCCAGGCGTCTGCGGGCCCCTCAGCATGAGCACGCTCAGCAGCGCCAGCTCCTGGTCGTTCAAGGACCAGGCTTGGGCGAGCTTGTGCCGGTGCTTGGGCACGCGGTCGCTGATCTCCTGGACGGTTGCCGCCAGGCCCTTGTCGCGCAACCGCTGCAAGGCGTCGAGCACGTCGAGCAGGTGGTGTTCGGTGACGGGGTCGCGGCTCGTCTTCTGATTGCAGGCCGTCAAGAGGGCCTGGCTCGTCAGTGGGTAGGCCCCCGGGGTGGTGCGTTCCTTCTCGACCAGGGAGCCCAGCACGCGCAGCTCGATATCGCTTAGAGCCATGGGGCAATGATATTACGGCTGGCGCCGCGGCCCCGGCCCGGCGCCGCGCCCCTGCCCGGCGCATGTAATAGCCTGGGTGGCGTGCCGATCCGCGACGAACTCATCGAGCGCACCATCCAGCAACTCGCGGCGCTCATGGCCAAGCTGCTGCTCGCCCGTTCGAGCACCCTCGAGGCCGCGCGCCTCGACCTGGGCGCGGCGGAGCGGGAGCTCGAGGGCCTCTACCTCGCCAACCTGGGCACCAGTCGGAGCCTGGTGGGGCGGCTCGGGGTGGAGGACCTCATCGGGGTCCTGGGCACCGCCGGCTACGTCGACGGCGAACGCGCCTACCTGCTTGGCGCCCTCCTGAGCGTGGACGCGGAGGTCGCGCTGGTCGCGGGCGCCGCCGAGGACGACGCTGAAGTCCTGCGCCTGCGCAACGCGGCCCTGGCGATGCTGCTGGAGGCCGGCTCGGTCAGCCTGGGCGAGCCCGACCTCGACCGCCGCGTGCAGAACCTGCTAAGCGAGGTGCCCGAGGAATTGAGGCCCGACTCCACTTTCGAGCGCCTCTTCCGCTACGAGTTCACGAGCGGCCGCTTCGCGCGGGCCGAGGATGCCCTGTTCGCCTGGCTGGACCGCTCGGAGCGCGCGGAGGACCGACTGGAGGTCGCCGCCACGGCCGGGGCGTTCTACGACGCTCTGGAGAGCAAGTCGGCCGAGGAGCTGGAACTAGGTGACTTCGAGCAAGGCGACGTTGCGCTAGGGCGGGCCGATTTCGCCGCCAGGTTCAACTAGCCCCTGGCGCACGTCATTCCCACTCGGGTTCCTCCGCCGCCACGCGCTTGACGTCCACCCAGCCGACGCGCAGCCCCTCCATCGCCTCGATCACCAGTTGGTAGCCCTGCCACGACGTCTCGTCGCCGGCCTGGGGCACGCGTCCCAACCGGTCCGCCATCAACCCGCCCAGCGTCTGGTAGCCCGCGCCCTCGGGCACCACGTCCTCCTCCAACCCCAGCAGGTCCACGAAGTCGTCGACATGCATGGAACCCTGCACGCGCCAGGCGCCCTCGCCCAGGGGCACCACCTCGGGGGGGTCGTCCTCGCCGGGCGGCATGATGTCGCCGACCAGTTCTTCGAGGATGTCGGAGAGGGTCACCAGACCCTCGACGCCACCGTATTCGTCGAGCACCACCGCGATGTGCGTCCGCGAATCGCGGAACTTGTTGAGCAGGCTGAGGATCGGCAGGGTCTCGGGCACCAGCAGTGGCTTGTGCAAAGCGGCACGAAGGTCGAAGCTGCCGATGTCGAGCTTGGCGGCGAGCAGGTCGCGGATGACCACGAAGCCGACCACGCGGTCGAGCTCCCCCTCGCACACGAGGTAACGCCCGTGGGGCTCCGTCCTGATCTGCTCCAGGACTTCCTCCGGCGTGGCGCTTACGTCGAACCAAGACACGTCGTGCCTGGGCGTCATGATGGCGTTCACCTTTCGCTCCCCCAGCCAGAAAGCGTTCTCGATGATCTCCTGCTCGGCCGGCTCTATGACGCCCGCGCGCAACCCCTGGGCGATCACCATGTCGATGTCCGCCTCGCTGATGTCGTCCGCCTCGCCCTGCTTCACGCCCATAAGGGCGAGCAGCGCGTTGGTGGACGCCCCGAGGAAACTCACGAGCGGCTTGCCTATCACCGAGAGCGCGAGCATGAGGCCGCCTATGGCCATCGCGACCCGCTCCGGGTCGTTGAGGCCTATCCTCTTCGGGACGAGCTCACCTACCACCAGCGAGACGTAGGTGATGAGCACGACCACGAAGCCGAAGGCGAGAGGGTCGGCGATACCCTCGAGGAAAGGCACCCGCTCGAGAACCCTCGCGAGGGGCCCGGACAGCGTGGCGCCACCGAACGCGCCCGAGAAGACGCCCACGAGCGTGATGCCGATCTGGGTGGTGGAAAGGAACGTGTTCGGGTGCTCGGCAAGGGTCAGCGCCCGCTTGGCCGCGGGCACGCCGGCTTCCGCCTTCTGCCGCAGCCTCAGCTTGTTGGCCGACACGACGGCGATCTCGGCCATGGCGAAGACGCCGTTGAGGACGATGAGCAGCAGGATGATGAGCGCACTCATGCTTGCGCAACTATAAGCACAGGCGACCCGGCGTCACGGGCGAGGCCTCTCATCGCCGGCCGTCGGCCCCGCGCCCCGAGCTCACGTTTCATGCCTCGCCACCTCGAACCCGTTGGGCCCGAAGCGCACACGGACGTCGAGACCGGTAGTCTCGTAATGGACGCCTACCTCGTCGACCTCCTCTATCACGCCGTCGATGGCCATGAGCGGGGTGCGCACCTCCTCGAGGTAGCGACGACGCACTTCCAGAGGCTGGTCGCGCAAGTGTTCGCGCCACAGGGTCGTCTGCCTGATGGCTACGCGCAACCAGCCGCGGCCGCTCCAGCGCCAGAAGGTGATGCCGGCCTGCAGCGCCGTTCCGGCCGCCAGCGCCCACCACACGCCGGCCGGGCCCATCCCCAAACGCAACGCGAGCAAGTAGGCCAGCGGCACCGACACCAACCAGCGTCCGATGAGCGTGGCGTACAGGCCCGGCAGGGTGTCCCCTGCCCCGCGCAGAGCCCCGTTGGCGACCATGGCTATCGCCAGCAGCGGCTGAGACAGGCCCACGATGCGCAAGTAGGCGACGCCCGCGCTCATCACCACGCCCTCGGCCGTGGGCTCGAAGAAGCGCACCAGAGCGGGCGCGAACCAGATGACCGGCACCGCTAATAGAGTCAGCAACACGACGCCGAACCCCATGGCCACGTTGCCGCGGAGACGGGCGTCCTTCGTTTGCCAGGCCCCGAGGGAGCTCCCGACCATGGCGGTCGAGGCCAGGCCGATCGCCAGGCCGGGCGTCTGGATGAGCCGGGTCACCTGCGTGCCGATGGCCAGCGCGGCCGCCCCCAGGGCCCCTGCGGAAGTGGAGGTGAGGATGCGCAGCACGAACAGTTGCGTGAGGTTGCGGGCCACGCCCTGTGCTCCCGAGGGCACGCCGATGGCCAGGATCTGCCGCATCAGGCGCCAATCGGGACGGTACGAGCCCGCTCGCAGTTTGATCACGTTGCGCCCGGAGTAGAGCAGCCATACGCCCACGACGCTCGCCGCCAGGCGCGAGAGGATGGTCGACAGGGCGGCGCCCGCGACGCCCAGGCTGGGTATTGGACCAAAGCCGAAGATCAACAGAATGGCGAGGAGGACGTTGAGGACGTTGACGCCCGCGGTCAGGTAAAGCGGGGTGATGACGTCGCCTGCGCCCTGCATCACCTTGTTCACCACGAAGTTGACGGCGAGGAAGGTGGCGCCGATGAAGAGGATGCGCAAGTAACCTACGCTCAGGTCGATGACGTGGCCGCCCTCGCCGCTGTTCAAGAAGACCAGCAGCGGCCGGGAGATCCACCAGCCGATCACGGCGAGGGCAACGCCGAACATCAGGGCGAAGAGGAGCGATTGGCGGACCACGCGGCTGACGCGCTCGGGGTCGCGGGCGCCACGCGCCTGGGCCACGAGGACCATGGAGCCCGTGGTGATGCTCATGAGACCAACCAGCATGAGCATCCTCAAGACCTGGCTCATGCCCACGGCGGCCACCTCGATGGGGCCCAGGCGGCCCACCAGGAGGACGTCCGCCACGTTCACCAACGTCTGCAGCAGGTTGGTGAAGATGATCGGGACCGACATGGTCCAGACCTCACCGAGGACGGGCAGGAGGCGACGGGCGCGGCTCTGGGTTGGGGGCTCGTCGCTACTCACGAGTGCTCAGCCTAGCGCCCCCAGCGTGGCAACGCCGGGCGCTCTCGGGCATGGCCCGGCGCTCAGGCCGTTTCGGACGGCCGCGTGGACCCGCGGGCCGCGACCAAGCGGTCCGCCAGTTGTCGCGCCAGCTCCAATACCGCGTCCGGCGCAAGCGGAACGGCCCTTCGCCGCGCATGGTCGTCTGCCGGCCACGCCACACCCTGAACAGCGCTCGGGCCCATGAGCTGCGTAGCGCGCCGACGTGTGCGGTACTCGGCCGCGGGGTGGGTCGCCGCAAGCGCCAGTAGCGCCTCCCCGGCGACTGCCGGCGCAACGGCGTAGGCGATCACGAACGCGTCGAAGGCAAGGGGCACGAAGGCGAACTCCGTGATGACCCGCAACGCCGCGAGCAGCTCATCGCTGGCGGCCCGCGGTAGCGCCGCCACCCCGGCGCTCAACAGGTGCGAGAGCGCATAGTCGTACTCGACGTAGCGCGGCGCCTCGGGTTTCACCGCGTGGCGGGCGAGGAGCGTCTGCCGGAAGCGCTCCGCCTCCCCCGCATCGCCGTCATATAACGCGATCCACGCCAACAGCTCGCAGCCGTCGCGCTCGTCGAGTGAGTCAGCGGCCTCGGCCCGCGCAAGCTCGACGTCCCCGCGCGCGTAGTGCAGCTGTGCCAGAAGGAACTGCTTCGTTCGGCGACCACCGCGGACGGAGGATTCGTCGGACGATTCCCGCCCTTCGAACAGTAGCGACACCGCGGCCAGGTGCCGCTCGGCACCGGCGAGGTCGCCGAGCTGCACGAGGTTGAAACCCGCGTACGTGTGCAGCTTCGCCAGGTGGTACTTGCGGCCGACCTCGTCGCGCTCGAGGGCTATGGCCTCGGCGGTCAGCTCGTATGCGCGAGCGTAATCCCCGTAGGTCGTGCTGACGAAGACGGCGTAGTTGCGCAGCACCGCCGCCAGGTGGGCGGCGTTGCCGCTCCGCCTGCACGCCGCGATGGCCTCGACCTGTAGGCGTTCGTGCTCCGCGCGGTCGGCGGCCAACAGGCCCAGGTTCGAGAGGCAGCCGCCCAACTGTTGCGCGCTACCGTGCCGTTCCAGGAGCGGCAGGGCCTCGAGCCAGAAGCCGCGGGCGCTCTCCAGGTCCAGCTGGTTGAAGTGGACGGTCCCCAGGTCCATCAGTATCCGCGCCGCGTCGCCCTCGTCTTCGTGCTTGCGCGCGAGCACCAGAGCGCGCTCGTAAAGTGGCAACGCCTCCGCGGCGCCGGTGCCGGCCAGAACGCGTGCTTGCGCGAACAGGATGCGGCCCCCCAGGAGCGACTCGGGGTCGACGGTCGGCCACGCGGCGTCCATCAGGCTTGCCAGGGCGCCTGAGCGCTCGCGCATCACCATGTAGTCCTTGAGCATCGGAACCATCCGCTCGAGCACGTCGTGCCGCCGCGTCTCGACCGCCCACACCCAGGCCGCGCGCAGGTTCGCGAAGTCACGATCCAACTCCTCGAACGCCGCCCGCTGCCCGACCTGCATGTAGAACGGGCGCTTCGACTCCAGAAGCCGGCAGAAGAACTCGGCGTGCCGGGCCCGGACCTGTTCGGCCGCGGGCAGACTTATCAACTTCTCGCCCGCGTACTGCTTGACGAGCGGGTGCAGGTCGTAACGAGGTCCTTCGCGGCGCAACAGCGAGCGGTCGAGCAATGCGCTGAGTAGCCGCATGTCCATGCCCAGGACGAAGCTAGCGGCCTTGCGCGTGAAGCCACCCTGGAACACCGAACTGCCGGCCAGCCCCAGGCGCGCCACCTCGTCCAACAAGCCCCACGAACGCTCGAAGACCGCCCGCATGCTCTCGTGCTGTTCGGGTACGTCCGGCTGCGTGGCGATCAGCGTGTCGAGATCGGCTTCGAGTTCGCGCTCCAGCTCCGCTAGCGGGATCACTCGCGCCAGCGCGGCCGCCAGCTCGATCCCGAGCGGAACACCGTCCAACAAACGGCAAACGCCCAGCACCGCTGCGACGTTGGACTCGTCGAGTCCGAAGCGCGGGTCGAAGCGCCTGGAGGACAGTAGGTAGAGGCTCACGGCGTCATCGCGCGTGCCGCCGGCCAACGCCTCGTCGACGCTCGCAGGCAGCGGCAGACCGCCTAGCGGGTAGAGCGACTCGGCCGCAACGCCCAAGGGTTCACGCGACGTGATCACCAGCTGCGTCTTCGGGCAGGCCTCCAGTAACGCCACCAGTTGCGGCGCGCCGGCCGTGACATGCTCGAAGTTATCCAGTACCAGTAGCGACCGGCCCGCCGCCAGCCGCTCGCGCAGGGCTGAGAGGGGCCCTCCCCCGCCGAGGGGCAGGCCCAAGGCCATAGCGATGCGGCCCAGCACCTCGCCCGGGTCGGCGACCGCCTCGAGCGGCACGTAATAGACGCTGTCGAACACGGCTCTCTCCAGCAGCCGCGCGGCAAGCGCCACGCTCAACCGCGTCTTGCCGATTCCGCCAAGGCCGCTGATCGTCAAGAGGCGCTCGCCGTCCTCCAGCCGCGTCTGCAGATCACGCAACTCCCTCTCGCGCCCAACCAACGGCCGCGCCGTTCGCGGCAGGTTGTGCAGGGCGGGGCGTGGCTCGACACGGCCCCCCACGACCGCCCGTTCGGAGATCGAGACGCCGATCGCCGATGCCTCGCGCCGCAACGCCGCGGCGCGCGGATTGTCGCTACCCACCAACAGCGCGTGCAAACGCGACAGCAGGTCGGCATCGCTATCGACGACGTCGGGCTGCAGCAGCATGGCGCGCTCGGCCAGTCCAGCGGCGGCACGGGAGTCCCCGGCCGCCAGCCTCCCCTCGGCCACCTCGATCAGAGCTCGCTGCGCCTCGGCGGCCAACATCTCGCGTGTGAAGAACAGCCACTCCTCTAGTTCCACGTTGCCATCGTCGATGTCGACGCCTGCCAGGAACGGACCGGCGTAGAGGTCCGCCGCCGCACGCCAATCCCTGGCTGCAGCGGCCTCCCGGAGTAGCACGGCGTCGCACTCGACATTGGCCCATAGCCGCGCCTCGTCGACGCCCACGGCCTCCGGCGCCTCTTGCCGCAACTGCGATAGCGCCACGGATAGGCTCTGCCGCGGGTTCGCCGCGCCCGGCCACAGCAGCTCGGCCAGGTAACGACGGTCCTTCGGCCCTTCCACCGCGAGGAAAGTCAACAGCAACAACGGTTTATGACGACGAAAGCTGACTCCCGGCAGGGCCAAACCCCCCAGAGTTCGGAGCCTCATGACCAAGTATAGGAAGTATGCGGGGTACGGGCCAGGCGTAGAGGCCACACAGCGCCCGCCCAGCGCACGTGCGCTGCCTGACCCTTGACGTCTTCAGGCAAGGTCAGGCGCCATGCGGATCCAGGCACCGACACCGCCCCCGGACGCCATGTGCTATACAAGTAACCGACCGCGCCGTCCCGCCAACCGCTTCACCCCCCGGTGGGGCAGCGCCCTTCGCCACGCACCGGCATAGGCCACTTGTTCCACTCTGGCTGCCGTGCGTACCGATCGCTTCGCGGCGACCGCAGGCCCGAATCCGATGACCACGCCAGCGCGGCCCGCCGAAGCCCCCATCAGGGCGAAGCGAGCGAGGCGAGCGCGCTCGGGATCGGCACCTCAAGACGCACGTTCATGCGTGTACCGTCCTTGTCTCGACCGAAAGGAACTCCCATGCTCCACGGCGCAAAGCCGTTCGTTCGCCCGCTCGTCGCGGGTTTGCTGGGCCTCGCCCTGCTACTCGGTGGCTTCGCCACCGCGCAAGAACCCGATTGCGGTGGCTACGACAAGCCCATAGTGTTCGCCGAGCTCGATTGGGACAGCGTGCAGGTCCTGAACCACATCGCACGCTTCGTCCTGGAAGAAGGCTTCGGCTGCGCCACCGACTCCATCCCCGGCTCGACCATCCCCATGTACCGCGGCGCCGCGCGCGGCGACATCGACGTCGTGATGGAAGTCTGGCTGGACAACGTGCCCGATTTCTGGGGTCCTGCCGTCGCCGCCGGTGACGTCGTTCAACTCGACGCGGTCTTCGACGACGCCATCCAGGCCTTCTACGTGCCGCGCTACATGGTCGAGGGAGACGCCGATCGCGGGATCGAGGCCACGGCTCCCGACCTCAAGAGCGTCTACGACCTGCCCCAGTACGCCAGCCTCTTCCGCGATCCCGAGCAGCCGGACAAGGGCCGCTTCTACAACTGCATCATCGGTTGGCGTTGCGAGGAGATCAACAACGTCAAGCTCGAGGTGTACGGCCTGACCGACTACTTCACGAACTTCCTGCCGGGCACGGCGGTTGCGCTCGCCACCTCGATGGAAGGCGCCTACCTGCGTGGCGAACCCTGGGTCGGCTACTACTGGAGCCCGACCTGGGTCTTGGGCAAGCTCGACATGATCCGCCTCGAGGAACCCCCCTACAGCGACGCCTGCTGGGACGTGCTCGAGGCCAACGTCGACACCCCGGAGAAGGCCACCGAGGCGTGCGCCTACCCAGCCTCCACCGCGGTCATCGCCCTGGGCAAGAACTATAAGGACCAGGCCTCGGACGAGATCGTGGCGTTCCTCAACGCCATCGACACCCCCTCCGCGCTCATCAACAAGATCCTCGCTCACATGCAGGAGACGGACGCCTCCCCCGCGGAAGCTGCCATGCACTTCCTCGAGACCGAGAAGGACGTCTGGACCGGTTGGCTCGCCAACGCCGGCCTCGACCCCGTCGTCACGGAGCGCGTACTGGCCGCTCTGAAGTAAGGACGCGACCATGGGTAATCTGCTCTTCGGCAGCTTTCCGGAGGGGTGGCGCATCCCCCTCCGGAAGTGGACGAACACCTTCGTCGACTGGCTGGTCGCCAACTACGGCGACTTCTTCCGCAGCATCACCGACAGCCTGCTCTACGTCCTGGTGCAAGTGGAGCGCTTCCTGAACTGGTTGCCCTGGTGGTCGGTAGTGCTGCTCGTCGGCCTGCTCGTGTGGCACGCCAGCGGCAAGCGCGTGGCGCCTGCCATCGTGCTCGCCGGGTTACTAGCACTCGTAGGCACGTTCGACCTCTGGCCACAGATGGTCACCACGCTAGCGATCATGATCGTGGCGACCACCGCGACAGTGGCGATCGGAATCCCGATTGGCATCGCCATGGCCCGAAGTGATCGCCTCAAGCGCGTGCTCCAGCCCCTACTCGACGGCATGCAAACGATGCCCAGCTTCGTCTACCTCGTGCCGGTCGTGATGTTCTTCGGCCTGGGGAACGTGGCCGCCATCTTCGCCACGTTCGTCTACGCCGTGCCGCCCGTCATCAGGCTCACCGACCTCGGACTGCGCCTCGTCGACGAGGAGGTCGTCGAGGCGGCCGACTCGTTCGGAGCGTCCGAACGGCAGTTGCTCTGGTGGGTGCGCATCCCGCTGGCGGTACCCACCATCATGGCCGGCATCAACCAGACCATCATGATGGCCCTGGCGATGGTCGTGGTGGCGTCGATGATCGGCGCGCGCGGGCTGGGCCAAGAGGTCCTTCGGAGCCTGCAACGCGGCGACGTAGGCCTGGGTCTGGAGGCGGGCCTCGCCATCGTGATCCTGGCCATCGTCATGGACCGCGTGACCGCCGGCTACGGCCGCCGCATGGACAACACGGAACAGGCGGGCTGAGATGGCGTTCCTCGAGATCCGCAACCTGAGCAAGGTCTTCGGGCCAGAACCGGAGACGATCCTCCCACTACTGCAGAACGACGTCACCAAGGAAGAGATCTTAGAGCGCACCGGCCATACGGTCGGGCTGCACGACATCTCCCTCGACATCGAGCGGGGCGAGACCTTCGTGGTCATGGGCCTCTCGGGGAGTGGCAAGTCCACCCTCGTGCGCTGCCTCAACCGGCTAATCGAGCCCACTTCCGGCAGCATCACCCTGGGCGACGTCGAAATCCTGTCGCTCGATAAGAAGGCATTGCGCGACGTCAGACGCCGCCGTTTCGGCATGGTCTTCCAACGCTTCGGCCTGCTGCCTCACCGCACCGTCTTGGAGAACGTCGCCTTCGGGCTACGGGTGAGGAACGTCGGCAAGGAGGAAAGGTGGGCGAAGGCGCGCCACTGGATCGACGCGGTGGGCCTGTCGGGTTACGAGAACGCCCGGCCGCGCGCCCTGTCGGGCGGCATGCAGCAACGCGTGGGGCTGGCCCGGGCGCTATGCACCGACCCCGGCGTGCTGCTGATGGACGAGGCGTTCAGCGCCTTGGACCCGCTCATCCGCCGCGAGATGCAAGACGAGCTGATCCGGCTGCAACACGAGCTGAAGAAGACCATCGTCTTCATCACGCACGACCTCGACGAGGCCCTGCGCCTGGGTGACCGCGTGGCCATCCTCAACCACGGTCGCCTCATCCAGGTGGGTACCCCGGCAGGCATCGTCCTCCACCCCGCCGACGACTACGTGCGCGCGTTCGTCGAGCACGTGAACCGCGCACGGGTGCTGCGGGTCAGGCACGTCATGGAGGAGGCGCTCATCGTGTCGCTCGCCCAACGCGGCTCCGACGTCACCGACCTGCTCCTGGCCAGCAACGGCCTGGCCGCCTTCGTGCGCGACGCCCAGGGACGCTACCAAGGGACCGTCTCGTATCACGACGCGGCCGAGAACCCCGACCGCACCGTGGCGGAACTCCTGCGCGAGGAGGCCCTCACCCTGCCGGGCGACACGCTACTGGAGGACGCCATGGAGCCACTCGGCGACAGCCAGCTCCCCGCGGCGGCCGTCGGCAAGGACGGTCAGCTGTTGGGGATGATCAGGCCCCGCACGGCGCTCCTCGCCATGGGCTCGAGCCGCGTCACGGAGGGCTTCGTCACCAGTCCCGCGTCCAAGTCCGGTGTAGCGCCCGCCGACAAGCAGGCGCTGGGAAGTGGCTAGCGGAGGCGCCGCGCCCTAGCGGCTCACTCGCGCGCCGGCGTCAACTCCCTGATGTCGGCCCCGCTCGGCCGCTGGTATACGCGTAGGTCGAACTCGGGCAGGATGGCCATGAGGTGGTCGAACACGTCGGCCTGCACACCCTCGTAAACGTCCCAGCGGACGTCGGCCACGAACACGTAGATCTCGATGGGCACGCCCTCCGGAGTCGCCTCCAACTGGCGCACCAAGAAGGTGAGGTCCTGCGAGATGTCGGGCCTGGAGCGCAGGTAGCGCGTCACGTAGGCGCGGAACGTGCCGATGTTGGTGAGGCGCCGGGAGTTCACCGGGTTCTCGCGTGCGGCCGGGTTGTTGGCTATCCAGGCGTCGATGTCGGCCTTCTTCTCGTCGAAGTACTCCCGCAGTAAAGCGAAGCGCCTAAGGTCGTCGATCTCGGCAGGCGTCAGGAAGCGCACGCTGCTGATGTCGATGCGGAGGCTGCGCTTCATGCGCCGCCCGCCGGCGTCCTGCATGCCGCGCCAGTTCCTGAACGAGTTGTCGAGGAAGTGGTGCGTGGGGACCACGGTGAACGTCTCGTCGAAGTTCTTCACCGTGACGTTGTTCAGGGCGATGTCGACCACGTCACCGTCGGCGTTGAACTGCGGCATCTCGATCCAGTCGCCCACGCGGATCAGGTCGTTGCTCGTGAGTTGGATGCCCGCCACCAACCCGAGCAGGGTGTCGCGGAAGATGAGCAGCAGCACCGCCGACGCGGCGCCCACGCCGCTCAAGATGATCAGCGGCTCGCGGTTGAGCAGGGTGGCCACGATGATTATCCCGGCCATCAGGTAGACGATGAGGATGACGCCCTGCAAGTAGCCCTTTATCGGCCGCAGGTGAGCGTTGGGGGTCTTGGCGTACACGTCGCCGAAGGCCGTCACGAAAGAGGCGATCGCCTGCGCTATCACCACGATCATCGCGGTGGCTATGAGGCGGCCGAGCAGCGTCTGCATGCCCTCGCCCAGCGCGGGCAGGTACGGCAGGCCCGCCCGGTAGATGATCAGCGGCACCAGGTAGGCCAGCCGGTGGAAGAAGCGGCGGCGCTGGAGCGCGTCGTCCCACGTGATGCGGGTGCGAGCACCGAGGCGGCCGATAGCTACCACCAGCACCTCACGCGTGATCCTGAACGCCAGCCAGCCGAGGATCACCAGGCCGGCGCCGCCGATGAGCGTCGTCAGCCACGGGTGGTTGGCGGCCCAGTCTTGCGCGGCGGTTCCGAACAGGGTGGGGAGGGGCTGGTCGGGGGTGGGCATCGGGGCAGTCTAACGTGTGCACACGGCTGCTCCCGGAAAGGGCCGACGACCAGCACGGAACGCGCCACCCACGCGAGAAGGTGGGTGGCGCGTCTGTTAGGCCGTCAGCGACGGGCTAGAGGATCAGGCCTTGACGACCCCCTTGTCGTCTGCGGCGGGCTCGGCGCCGTGCGCAGCGCCGTCACCCTTCGCCGCGCCCAGCTGCGGGCCGTACTTCAGTGCCGCGTGTGCCGCCGCCAGGCGAGCGATGGGCACCCGGAAGGGTGAGCAGCTGACGTAGTCGAGTCCGTAGAGGTGGCACAGGTGGATGGACGCCGGGTCGCCCCCGTGCTCGCCGCAGATCCCGACCTCGAGGTCGCTGCGGACGGAGCGGCCGAGCTGGGTGCCGATCTCGATGAGCCTCCCGACGCCGGCCTTGTCGATGGTGGCGAACGGGTTCTCCTCGAGGATGCCGTGTTCGAGGTAGTACATCAGGAAGCTCTTCTCCGCGTCGTCGCGCGAGATGCCGAAGGCCGTCTGGGTCAGGTCGTTGGTGCCGTAGCTGAAGAACGCGGCCTCGGCGGCCAGCTCGTCGGCCACGAGGGCGGCGCGCGGAACCTCGATCATGGTCCCGAACTGGTAATCGACGCGCATGCGCTGTTCCGCCATGACGAGCTCGGCTTCCTCCTCGAGCGCCCGCTTCTGGCTGCGCAGTTCGTTCACGTGACTGACGAGCGGGATCATGACCTCCGGGTGCACCTCCACGCCCTCGCGCTTGACGGCGCACGCCGCCTCGAAGATGGCCCGGACCTGCATCTTGGTGAGCTCGGGGATGATGATGCCTAGGCGCACGCCGCGCGTGCCCAGCATGGGGTTCGCCTCGCGCAGCTCGGTCACCCGCGTCAGGTGATCCTGCTTCTGGCGGATGACGCCGAGCGCGGCGTCCATCTCCTCGAGGGTGTGGAAGTGCTGGAGCTGCATCTTGAGCGCCGCCAGGTCGCCGGCGAGGTCGTCGTGCGGCGGCAGGAACTCGTGGAGCGGCGGGTCGATCAGGCGGATGATGACGGGCAGGCCGTTCATGGCCCTGAACAGGCCCTCGAAGTCTTCCCGCTGTAGCGGCAGCAGCGCCGCCAGCGCCTCGGCGCGCACGGTGGGGGTCTTCGCCATGATCATCTTCTGGACGATCGCCAGCCGCTCCGACTGGAAGAACATGTGCTCGGTGCGTACCAGGCCGAGGCCCTCGGCGCCGTAGGCGCGGGCCCGCTCGGCGTCGGCGGGGTAGTCGGCGTTGGCGCGCACGCCCAACGTGCGGATCTCGTCGGCCCAGGAGAGCAGCTTGGTCAGGAACGGATTGTCGATGTCGGGGATGACCGTCGGCAAGGCGCCCAGGTAGACGTCGCCCAGCGTGCCGTCTATCGAGATGACCTCGCCCTCCTTGATGGTGAGGTCGCCGATGTTCATCTCGCGCCGGTCGAGGTCGATGGCCAGGGCGGCCACGCCGACGACGGCCGGCTTACCGAACTGCCGCGCCACCAGCGCGGCGTGGCTGGTGCGGCCGCCCGAGCTGGTCAATATGCCGCGCGCGGCGAGCATGCCGTGGACGTCGTCCGGCTTGGTCTCGGGGCGGACCATGATGACGTCGCGCCCCTCCTTGGCCCAGCTCTCGGCGGTGTCGGCGTCGAAAGCGATGACGCCCACGGCGGCGCCGGGCGAGACGTTGAGGCCGGCGGCCAGCTTGGGGGTGTCCTTGCGGGCCTTCACCTCGAACTGCGGGTGCAGGAAGTAGTCGACCTGCTCGGGCTTGACGCGCCCGACGGCCTCCTGCTTGTCGATCAGGCCTTCCTCGACCATGTCCACCGCTATGCGGACTTCGGCCTGCGCCGTGCGCTTGCCGTCGCGCGTCTGCAGCACCCAGAGCTTGCCGTGCTCGACTGTGAACTCCATGTCCTGCATGTTGCGGTAGTGGCGCTCGAGGCGTTGGGCGATGGCGTCGAACTCCTCGTACGCGGCCGGCATGATCTCGGCCAGCTCCTCGAGCGGCTGGGTGGCGCGGATACCCGCCACCACGTCCTCGCCCTGGGCGTTCACCAGGAAGTCGCCTTCCAAGTGCTTCTCGCCGGTCGTGGCGTTGCGGCTCATGGCGACGCCCGTGGCGCAATCGTCGCCCATGTTGCCGAACACCATGGCCTGGATGTTCACGGCGGTGCCCAGGTCGTGGCGGATGCCGGCGGCGTTGCGGTAGTCCACGGCGCGCTTGCCGTTCCACGAGCTGAAGACGGCCTCGGTGGCCAGCCGCAGCTGCTCGAGCGGTTCCTCGGGGAAAGGCTCCCCGGTGTAGGTGCGGATTATCTCCTTGAACTTCCGCGTGACTTCCTGCCAGTCGGACGCCTTCAGCTCGGAGTCGACGCTGACGCCGGCCAGCTTGCGCCGGCCGGTGATGACGGCCTCGAAGACCTCGTCCGGCACTCCCAGCACCACGCTGCCGAACATCTGCACGAGGCGCCGGTAGGAGTCGTACACGAAGCGCGGGTCGGCGGTGAGCGCAACGAGGCCGCTGGCCACCTCGTCGTTGAGACCGACGTTGAGGATGGTGTCCATCATCCCGGGCATCGAGAACTTCGCTCCCGAGCGGACAGAGATGAGCAGCGGCTTGGCCGGGTCGCCGAAGGTCTGCCCGGTGCGCTCCTCCACCTGCCTCAGCGCGTCCAGTTCCTGCTGCCAAAGGCCTTCCGGGAACTCGTTGCCGGCGGCCAGATAGGCGTTGCAGCCCTCGGTCGAAACGGTGAAGCCCGGCGGGACGGGAACGCCCAAGCGGGTCATGTCGCCGAGGTTCGCCCCCTTGCCGCCCAACAGTGCGCGTGCGCCGTCCCAGCTGCCGGCGAGGCGTTCGGCCTCGCCGACTTCGGAGAATAGGTAGACCCACTTCTTGGTCATAGCGGTCCCTTCCCGGACGCGGTGAGCGGAGTACTTCTTGTCCGGCGGACGGCGTCCATTTCCTACTCGAGCCTAGCCGCGGCCCCGTTGGCCCGGCCAGTGTCGGATGTCCTCAGCCGCCCACCCTGTAACCGAACGAGTAGCCGGTGAGGGTCTTTAGGTAGTTGGCGCGTTCGAACGCCTCGGGGTCGGGGGCGGAGCGCTGCGACAGCGCGCCCCGCAACTCCATCACGTCGTCGTAGTCGTTCTCCCTCATCCACGTTTCGAGGTCGGCCAGTACCTGCGCAACGTGCTCGGGTCCGTGTTCCAACAGGGCCGAGGCCATGGTGACCGCGTCCGCCCCCACCAGCAGCAGCTTCACGACGTCGTCAGCGGTGTGGACGCCGCCAGAACCGGCGAGGTCGAGCCGCACCCGGCCGCGGAGGATGGCGATCCACCGAAGGGCAAGGCGCGACTCCTGGCTCGACGACAGGATGAGGTGGGGTCCCACGGTCAGCTCATCTAAGTCGACGTCCGGTTGGTAGAAGCGGTTGAAGAGCACCACGCCCTGCGCTCCGGCCCCGGCGAGCCGCTGCACCAGGTGGGGGATGGAGGAGAACCAGGGCCCCAGCTTCACCGATACGGGTACGTGGACGCTGCCGGCGACCTCCGCGACGGTGTCTATGGTCCGCTGCTCCACGTCCGCCGCCGCCACGTCGGGGTCGGTGGCGAGGAAGTAGACGTTGAGCTCGATGGCGTCGGCGCCCGCCGCCTCCAACTGCTTGGCGTGGTGCGTCCAACCGCCGGGCCGGTAACCGTTGAGGCTGGCGATCACCGGCACGCTGAGTGCCGACTTGGCAGTGCTCAGGTGGCGCAGATAGTCGTCGGCGCCGACCTCGAAGCCCGTGAACGGGTCGAAGTAGCCGGTCACCTCCGGTGAGATCTCGTGGCCGACGCGGCTGAGGTCGTCCAGCACGAGCTCCTCACGCTCGATCTGCTCCTCGAACAGCGAGGGCAGCACTACCGCGCCGACGCCCGCTTCGTCCAGGTCCAGCAACGTGTCGAGGCGGCCGGTCAGGGGCGACGAGGAGGCGATGAGTGGGTTTCTCAGCCTGAGGCCCAAGTATGTGGTCGCGAGGCGCGGGCTCATGATTCGACCTCCGTGGCGGTGCTACCAGGTGTGGCGAGAGCCTTGGCCGCGTCGCCGCTGGCCTTGTCCGGCATCTCGTGGTGAACGGCCGCGAGTTGTTCGTAGAGTGCGCGGCGCGCCTTCGCGTCGGCCTCGGCCAGCTTCATCAGGGCCGCGGCGCGTTCGGGCTGACTGCGCGCGAGTACCGAGAACCGGCCCTCACGCGAGGCCCACTCGGAGAGCGAGGCCTTGGGCGGGCGCGAGTCGAGGATGAGGGGTTGTCCGCCGCCCTCCTTGAGCGCCTCACGCGGGTCGTAGTGGTAGAGGGTGAGGTAGCCGGCCCTGACGGCGTCGCGCTGATGGGTCATCATCGTGCTCATCTCGATGCCGTGGGCGATGCACGGGCTGTAGGCGATGATCAGGCTGGGGCCCGGCCAGGCCGCGGCGGCGCGCATCACGTCGATCGTCTGCTTGGGGCTGGCGCCCATGGCGATCTGCGCGACGTACACGTCGCCGTAGGCCATGGCTATCTGGCCCAGGTCCTTCTTGCCGACCGCCTTGCCGCTGGCCGCGAACTTGGCGACCGCGGCGCGCGGCGTCGCCTTGGACGCCTGGCCGCCGGTGTTGCTGTAGACCTCGGTGTCGAGCACCAAGACGTTGATGTCGCGGCCGGTCGCCAGGACGTGGTCGAGCCCGCCGAAGCCGATGTCGTAGGCCCAGCCGTCGCCGCCGACTATCCAGAGCTGGCGGTAGACGAGGGTCTCGGCCACGGTGCGCAGCCGCGCCAGGTCGAGTCGCTCCGTTTCGCTGAGGTCGGTGGCCTGCTCGAGTTCGTCAAGCCGCTCGTTCAGCGCCTCGACCAGTTCACGCTGAGCCGCGATGCCTTCTTCGTCCCGCGCGTCCATGCCGTGGAGCAGCGAGGCGACGAGGCCCTCGCCAAGCCGCGAGCCGAGCCGTCCGATCAGGTCGGCGGCCTGCTCGGCGCGAGCGTCCACCGCCAGCCGCATGCCGAGGCCGAACTCGGCGCCGTCTTCGAACAACGAGTTGGACCAGGCCGGGCCGCGGCCGTCCGCGGCTTGGGCCCACGGGGTGGTGGGGAGGTTGGCGCCGTAGATGGAGGAGCAGCCGGTGGCGTTGGCCACCAACAGGTGGTCGCCGAACAGTTGGCTGAGCAGCTTGAGGTAAGGCGTTTCGCCGCAGCCGGCGCAGGCGCCGGAGAACTCGAACAGCGGCTCGCGCAGCTGCGAGGCCTTGATGGGGTCGAGCACGTCGAACGTCGGGCGCGGGTAGGGCAGCTTCTCGAAGAAGTCCCAGTTGGCGCGCTCCTGCTCGTGATGAGCAACCTTGGGCTCGAGGTTGATGGCCTTGAACTTGAGGTCGGTCTTGTCGCGGGCCGGGCAGACGTCCACGCAGACGCCGCAGCCGGTGCAGTCGTCGGGCGAGACCTGGACGATGAACGCGTGATCCTTTAGCGACTCGTCGCGGCCCGTCCACGGCGTCCACTTGAAGCCGTCGGGCGACCCCTCGAGCAGGTCCTGGGGCACGGCGTTGACGCGGATGGCGGCGTGCGGGCAGGCCAGGGCGCACAGGTTGCACTGCGTGCAGATGTCGGTCTGCCAGATGGGTATCTCGAACGCTATCGAGCGCTTCTCCCACCGGCCCGTGTTCGTCGGGTAGGTGCCGTCCACCGGGAAGGCGGATACGGGCAGGAGGTCGCCCTCACCGGCCATGAGCCTGGCCGTCACGCGCTGCACGAAGTCGGGTGCGTTCTCGGGCACCAGCGCGTAGCGCCGGTAGGCGCTCTCGCCCTCGGCCGGGACCGGCACGGCGTGCAGGTTCTCGAGGGCCGCGTCGACGGCCGCGTGGTTACGCGAGAGCACGGTGCCGCCGCGCTTGCCGTAGGTGCGGTCGATGGCGGCCTTGATGGCGGCTATCGCCTCGTCCTTCGGCAGCACCCCCGACAGCGCGAAGAAGCACGTCTGCATGATGGTGTTGACGCGCGAACCGAGGCCCACGTCCTGCGCCACCCTGTCGCCGTCGATGGTGTGTAGTTTGAGGTCGCGGCTCCTGATGATCCGCTGCGCCTCGACGGGCAGTTGGTCCCACAGCTCGTCCGGGCTGAAGGGGGCGTTGAAGAGCACGGTGGCTCCGGGCGCCGCCAGGCCGAGCACGTCACGGGAGAACAGCAGCTCGAAGCGGTGAACGCCTATGAAACCGGCGGACTCGATGAGGTAGGGGCTGGCCACGGGTGCCTCGCCGAAGCGCAGGTGGGAGACGGTCACGGCGCCCGACTTCTTGGAGTCGTAGACGAAGTAGCCCTGGGCGTCGAGGTCGGTCTCCTCGCCGATGATCTTGACGCTGTTCTTGGTGGCGC
>Ga0265293_10005964_pt1 | contig 19883 bp, 20 predicted proteins | sample Munlanlewell138R_FD_192505 | JGI IMG/M metagenome (GOLD analysis project Ga0265293, IMG submission 192505) | Leachate microbial communities from a municipal landfill in Southern Ontario, Canada - Leachate well 138R | ecosystem: Engineered > Solid waste > Landfill > Unclassified | place: Canada... | reverse complement strand
CCTGCGTCGTCTTTAATAACCTAACGACCACTATATATAGTGTAACAAATAACACAATTTAACTATTAGGCTCCATATATAGCGTTTTACCTGCTAAGACGCGGACGGTTAGTCGTTTTGAAGAATAGGACGAGGAAGGAATATACCGGAATAAGGTCTGGAGGCTCGAAAGCTGCATAAATATGCAGGAATCGAGGGGTTTTGGGATATTGGGTTGATTGGGCTGAGACTCTGTGCGAGATGTCACGGAAAAGGTTAGCCACACCGAGATTTTGGCGCGGAGCTGAAATAGGTGGTGGGGAACTTATGAACATAGGGTGGAAGTGGGGAGTCCCTGAAAAGGAGCTCTTTTCTATAGACAAGGACAGGATTCATGAACAAGAGGATTTATCTTTCATCTCCGACCATGCATGGTCTGGAGATGAAGTACATACAGGAAGCGTTTGATACCAACTGGGTAGCTCCTCTTGGCAAGAACGTCGATGAGTTTGAAAAGGAGATGGCTGCTTACGTTGGAGTGAGGCATGCTGCTGCACTAATCAGTGGGACCAGCGCTCTCCACCTCGCAATTAAACTCTGTGGTGTCAAAACGGGTGACGTCGTCATCTGCAGCGACCTTACCTTCTCTGCGACAGTTAATCCAGTCTCTTACGAAGGTGGTGTCCAAGTCTTTGTCGATAGCGAATACGATACTTGGAACATGAATCCTAAAGCTCTTGAGATTGCACTCAAGAAGTATCCACATGCTAAAGCAGTCATCATAGCCCATCTTTATGGTACACCAGCGAAGATGGATGAGATTCAAGCCTTGTGCGACCAATATAACGTACCTCTCATCGAGGATGCAGCTGAGAGCCTTGGTGCCACGTATAAGGGAAAGCAGACTGGAGCGTTTGGGAAATATAGTGCTCTCTCGTATAATGGCAACAAAATCATCACAACCAGTGGAGGAGGCATGTTCCTCTCTGATGATGAGACTGCAGTAAGGAAAGTCAGGTTCTGGGCAACCCAGTCTAGAGACCCTGCTCCTCACTACCAGCATAGTGAAATTGGCTATAACTATCGGATGAGCAATATTGTTGCTGGTATTGGAAGGGGCCAGCTAGTTTATTTGAATGAGCATATTCAAAAGAAAAAACAGATCTATGAAACCTACAAGAAGGCTTTCAAAAATCTGCCTGTTTCTATGAATCCCTATAGTAAAGAGAGTGAGCCCAACTTCTGGCTTTCTTGTTTGCTGATTGATGGAGACTGTTCTGTTACTCCCACTGAGATAAGAGAAGCTTTGGAGAAAGAGAACATAGAAAGCAGACCTATCTGGAAGCCTATGCATCTTCAACCTGTGTTCGAAGGACATGACTTTGTCGCAGTGGACAACAACACCGACGTAGGGAAAGACGTGTTTGAAAGGGGATTGTGTCTGCCGAGTGATGTGAAGATTACGGAGGAGGAGCAGGAGAGGGTGATAAATATTGTCGAGGGATGCTTCGCATGATGCCACGCTCAATAGGAACCTTTTGTGGAATAGAGCGATGAAATATTTAAACCTCTTTCTGAAAAGATTGATTGATTTAGTAGGGAGTGGCATAGGGCTCATTATAATTTCTCCCTTTTTGATAATTATTGCACTATTGATAAAGACAACCTCACCCGGGCCTGTGTTTTTTTTCCAAGAGCGTTTAGGAAAAAATGGGAGAGTGTTTAAAATAATCAAGTTTCGCACAATGGTAGTCAATGCTGAAAAGCTTGGAGATGGTCTTAGTGTAAAGGATGACTCTGATTCGCGAATAACCAAGATTGGACGATTCCTTCGTTCTACAAGCTTGGATGAGCTCCCTCAACTATTTAATGTATTTAAAGGTGAAATGAGCTTAGTTGGACCCAGACCTCCGGTTCCCTATCATCCATATAAATATGAAGAATACACTGAAGTGCAAAGAAAGAGATTTACAATGCGTCCAGGAATAACTGGATTAAGTCAAATCAGAGTTAGAAATTCAGTAGGTTGGGATGAGCGGATAGTAATTGATAATGAATACATCAACAGTTTTAATATTATCTTGGATATAAAGGTATTATTTTTTACTGCACGCAAGATGGTTCAAAGGAAAAATATCTATTCATAGTCTTACTATAAGAGGATGATGTTATGATTACGGGTGAGAAAACCATGCTTAGACCCATTGTTTTTGAGGATATCGAGATTCTTAATCGATGGAAGAATGATGAAGAAACCTTTAAATATCTTGGTGGAGGGTTTTCTCCAATCTCAATCGATCAGCAAAAACAATGGCTTGACAATTTGATTGATTTGACGGGAAATCATAGACGCTATCTGGTATGTCTTGAGACAGGATCCCCCATAGGATTTATTGGACTATATGATATTAATTGGATTAATAGAACTGCCGAGATCGGAATCTATATTGGTGAAAAGGAAGCAAGAGGACATGGTTATGCTTATGATGCTACTACTACTCTTGAAGCATACGCTAAGGATTACCTAAATATCAGAAAACTAAAAATCTTTGTTATAACAAATAATCTCCCAGCGATAAAAATGTGGATGAAATTAGGTTATCAAAAGATCGGTGAATATCAAAAAGAAAGATATATTCGCGGGGAGTATCTAAATTTATCCATCATGGAAAAATTCTTATAAATGAAGTTGTGAAGATAGCATGAATAGCAAAGAAGCTAATATTTTGATTTTAAGTTGTGGTACCCGAAACAAGATTGTTCAGTACTTTAAGAAGGAACTCGATGGGATTGGGAAGGTAATTGCTACTGATTGCAGTGAGTTAGCTCCTGCCCTCTATGAAGCAGACTCGTACAATATTGTCCCAAGGGTCGAAGACCCGAAGTATCTCGATAGAATTCTAGAAATCTGTAGAGAGAATTCAATAATCGCTGTTTTTACGTTAATTGACCCAGAAATCAGTTTGTTAGCAAAGTACAGAGATAAGTTTGTAGAAGTTGGTACAATGCCTCTAGTTTCCTCATATGATGTAGTAGAGAGAAGTTTTGACAAATATGATTTTTATCTCTGGCTTATTGAACATGGTTATAAGGCTGCAAAGACGTATGCAGATAAGGAACAATTCTATCGAGACATTGAGACAGAAAAAATCAACTACCCAGTGTTTTTAAAACCTCGTAGAGGGAGTGCAAGTCTTAACATCAATAAGGCCTTTGATCAGGAAGATGTTGAGTTCCTGATGAAACGGCATCCCGATTTGATAATCCAGGAGTATATGCAGGGAACAGAGATAGGTGCTGATGTTTATATTGACCTGATTTCTCATGAAGTGATCTCCATCTTTACCAAAGAGAAGATTCTGATGAGAGCCGGAGAGACCGATAAAAGTGTTTCATTTAAAGATGAGAAACTCCTTGCACTGATCAAGCAGTTTGTTAAAGAAGCAGGCTATGTAGGTGCAATTGATATTGATATCTTCAAGGTTGGAGACGATTACTATATATCTGAAGTGAATCCACGGTTCGGTGGTGGCTATCTACATGGATATGAGTGTGGTGTAAACTTCCCAAAGATGATCATCAACAACCTCAAAGGAATCCCCAATGATAAACAGATAGGGACTTATAAAAATGGTGTGTACATGATGAAGTATAATGAGATTCTAGTACGAGGAGTTACTACCGATGATCTTCGCTAATTGGATATTACCATCAATCAGACGTAAGGTTTTTTGGTATATTGATCGATGTAAAGGTAGGCCCATTAGACAAGCTTATAATGACATTAAAGATTTGTATTATTCAGACAGCAACTCGTTTGTGCTCTTGAAAAAACAAAAAACAGCGATTGAAGAGCTTATTCGTCATGCTACTGATACAACGGAGTTTTATAAGGATTTAAGTGGTAAAATTCAGTTGCAGGAATTTCCAGTCATCAACAAACATATTGTGAAGGGAAATAGTGTAAAATTTACTTCAAAATTGTATTTTAATAAAAAAACATATGAAATGCACACCAGTGGTTCAACAGGAACTCCTTTTAAAGTCATTCAAAATAATGAAAAAAAAAAGAGAGTGTATGCAGAAGTTATTTTTTTTAGTGAGCTTTCTGGATATAGAGTCGGAAACCACTTAATTTTTCTCAGAGCAATGACGAAGCATAGTAATAAATCAAAGCTTAAGCAAATCATGCAGAATGAATCTCTAATTGATATTTCGAAATTAGATGATTTGCATATTGGTAAAGTCATTGACCAAATAAGGAATATTAACAAGAAGAATTCATTGGTATTGGCTTATGCTTCAACTTATGATTCAATCAAAGATTTCTATTCAAGAAAAAATTTGTCATTTCAGGATAAGGATAATTTTTGTGGCATTATTAGTAGCAGTGAGACTTTATTTTCTGAAACACGTGAGTTAGTCTCAAAAATCTTTAATGCTCAGGTCTTTAACAGGTATTCAAATCAAGAAAACGGAATAATTGCTCAAGATTGCCCCGGATACGAGGATCATTTCGTCATTAATGAATCTAGTTATTTTATTGAAATACTATCTCTTGAGAAAGATATTCCTGTGCCTGAGGGTGAAGTAGGTAGAATAGTAGTTACAGATCTATATAACTATGCAATGCCATTGATTCGCTATGACACTGGAGACATTGGATCCTTCGGAACAGTAGAAATAAATGGCATAAAAAAGAAAGTTATTAAACAATTAATGGGGAGGAAAGTAGATCTAATTTATGATACTTCTGGAAACAAACTTTCTCCTCATATTATTACAAATATATTTTGGCGATACTCAACATTATCTCAATTTCAATTTATTCAAAGAACTGAAAGGCATTATCATATAAAACTCAATTCTCATTCTCTGTTCGATGAAGAAGAATTAGTCTCGACATTGTTTGGAGTCTTAGGTGCTAATGCTGAGTTTTCGATTGAATACGTTGATGAAATTCCAATATTAAGTTCTGGTAAAAGAAATTATATTATTAATGAAACTGTCTCAGGATAATTGCTATAGAATATGGAAGATAATTTTAGGATACTTATTTTTACAAATGTTTTTGGTGGTCTGTACTATTTTCGAAAGGAATTAGTTGAAGAAATTGCAAAAAAATATTCATTGATCTGTGCCTTACCATATGATGAAAGATTCAATTGGTTTGCAGAGATAGGTTGTAAGAGTGTATCAGTAGACTTAAGAAGAAGGGGGATGAATGTTTTTTCAGATGTCCTTTTACTTTTTAGATATATATTGATTATAAAAAGACATAAGCCGTCACTGGTCCTTACCTATACTATAAAACCAAATCTATACGGCGGGATTGCCTCGATAATTTTCAATGTTCCATTTATTTGTAACATTACAGGAATTGGAACTTCCATATATCGACCAAGTATCTTTAGTAGGATTTTGCTTGCAATTTACAATTTTGTTCTTAGACATTCTTCTTTCACTTTTTTCCAGAATCAAGATAATCTACGTTTATTAGGACAGAGGTTGAAGGAAAAAAGAATTTATCTGCTCCCTGGTTCAGGAGTTAATCTTAAAAATCATAAACTTGAAGAATACCCATCCGTAGGCCCAATTAATTTTCTTTTTGTTGGAAGAATAATGCAGGACAAGGGAATTGATGAATTTATTGACGCTGCAATAATTCTGAAAAATAAATACATGGCTGATCTAGAATTTTTTATTGTTGGTCCCATGGAAGAAGAAAGATATTCTGAAAAGATAGAATCGGCACATAAAGATGGGATTCTTTCCTTTTATGGTTTTCAAAAAAATGTAATAGATTTTTATAAAGTTTCTCATGCAGTAATAAATACGTCATATCACGAAGGTATGTCCAACGTCCTTTTAGAAGCAGCTGCAACAGGTCGTCCTGTACTTGCCTCAAATGTACCAGGTTGTCGTGAAGCCTTTGATGAAGGAATCTCTGGATTTGGCTTTGAGCCCCGTTCTGTTGATTCTCTTGTTCAAGCTATTGAGCGTTTTATTGCATTACCCCACGAACAGAAAGCTGCAATGGGATTGGCTGGAAGAAAGAAGATGGAACGAGAGTTTGATCGTCAGATTGTTGTTGATGCTTATATGAGAGAAATTGAAAACATACTTGAAGAAAATGAAAAGAAGGATAAGAAGAAATGATTGAGCAGTTGCTCGAAGGTAAGAAAAAACTGTCGTTGATCGGTCTTGGTTACGTAGGCATGCCCATAGCTGTGGCCTTCGCAAAGAAGGTTCCGGTTATTGGTTTCGATATCAGTAAGGAAAAGATAGGTTTGTACCAGGCTGGCATTGACCCCACCCGTGAGGTGGGAGATGAGGTGATTAAGTCTACGACGGTTGAATTCACCTCCGACGAGACTCGGCTCCGCGATGCTTCCTTCCACATCGTTGCAGTCCCCACCCCCGTGCATGCTGATCATACTCCTGATCTCTCTCCCATCAAGGGTGCTTCTCGTATTCTGGGCAGGAACCTTTCGAAAGGATCCATTGTTGTCTTTGAGTCGACCGTCTATCCCGGGGTCACTGAAGACATCTGTGTTCCCATCCTGGAGGAAGAATCGAAGATGAGCTGCGGCGTCGATTTCTTTGTTGGCTACTCTCCTGAGCGGATCAACCCGGGAGATAAAGTCCACCGCCTGGAAACTATCACGAAGATCGTCTCCGGCATGGACCAAAAGACTCTCGATACGATCGCTAAGGTGTATGAGCTGGTGGTGGAGGCCGGAGTCTACAAGGCCTCATCTATCAAGGTGGCTGAGGCTGCCAAGGTGATAGAGAATAGCCAGCGGGATATTAATATCGCTTTCATGAACGAGCTTTCCATCATCTTCAACAAGATGGGTATCAGCACGAAGGAAGTATTGGAGGCAGCCTCCACGAAGTGGAACTTCCTCAAGTTCTTTCCCGGCCTGGTGGGAGGGCATTGCATAGGAGTGGATCCCTACTACCTGACCTACAAGGCTGAGCAGCTGGGGTACCACTCACAGATCATACTCGCAGGACGGCGAATCAATGATGCGATGGGCAAGCATGTGGCTGAGCATGTGGTGAAGAACCTCATATCCGTGGGGTCACAGGTCAAGGGAGCCAAGGTCGCTGTCCTTGGATTCACCTTCAAGGAAAACTGTCCCGACACCCGCAACACCAAGGTCATCGACATCATCACCGAGCTCAGGGAATACGGTATCGAGGCTCAGGTCTGTGATCCGGTGGCCGATGCACAAGAAGCTCAGAACCTTTACGGGATTTCCTTCATACCGTTTGAAGCAGTCACCGAGGTAGATGCCCTAGTGATTGCTGTATCGCACGAAGTGTTCAGCCAGATGGATATTCAAGAGATTGATAAGCTATTCAAGGATATTCCCAATGACCAGAAGGTGGTTGTGGATGTGAAGTCCGTACTTGACCGGAAGCAGATAGTGGAAGCCGGATACCGGTACTGGAGCCTGTAGGATGGATTATCATGATTTGAAATTTCCTGAGGACTCAGTGTTCTTGATTACCGGTGGAGCGGGGTTCATCGGTTCCAACCTCTGTGAAGCGGTGTTAGAGATGGGCTATGAGGTCCGTTGCTTGGACAACCTATCCAACGGATTCCTGAAGAACATCGAACCCTTCCTACAGAACCCTATCTTTACGTTTATCGAGGGAGATATCACCGACTTCAAGACCTGCTTGCAAGCCACCGAAGGTGTTGACTATGTGCTGCATCAGGCAGCTTGGGGCAGCGTTCCCCGCAGCATCGAGATGCCCCTGTTCTATGAGCAGAACAACGTGTTGGGAACACTGAACATGATGGAAGCATCAAGACAGAATAAGGTAAAAAAGTTCGTCTACGCTTCTTCCAGTTCCGTCTATGGAGATGAGCCAAACCTTCCCAAGAAGGAAGGACGGGAAGGGAACCTCCTCTCCCCATATGCTCTGACCAAGAGAACCAATGAGGAGTATGGTAAACTCTACTATAGCCTCTATGGCTTGGAGACCTATGGTCTGCGTTACTTCAACGTGTTCGGCAAGCGGCAAAACCCCGATGGTGCGTATGCAGCGGTGATTCCCAAATGGATCAAGTTGCTCTTGAATGATGAAGTTCCTGTTATCTATGGTGATGGCAGGCAGAGTAGGGACTTTACGTACATAGAGAATGTTGTTGAAGCAAACCTGAAGGCTTGCCTCGCGTCAAAGGATGCCGCAGGGCAGGCCTATAACATCGCCCACGGAGGACAAGAATACCTCATCGACATCTACTGGACCCTTGCCCAGGCTCTGGGGAAGGACATGCAACCGAAGTTCGCACCAGAGAGGGTGGGGGATATCAAACACTCGAATGCGGATATTACCAAGGCACAAGAGCTGTTGGGGTATGAAGGAAGGTGGAGTTTTAAAAATGGAATCCAACAATACTTGAAAAATGTATAATTATTATGGAGGTTAGTAGATGAAGCCAATTGCTATAGCATTTTCTCATAGATTAAAGCAGCACTCTACATCATGGAGACCAGTGTTCACTAAATATCTTGAGAATAAAAAAATACCCTATGAGCTAGTTGATTGTTATTCCTATGATATAATAAAGAAACTAGGGGATTATTCTGCTTTAATATGGGGGTATAGTAATTTTTTGAATGCAGATCTTATGGAAGCTAGGAATATTCTAAGAATCGCGGAAGATCAAGGCTTAAAAACATTCCCCAATCAAAAAACCGGTTGGCATTTTGACGATAAAATTGCTGAGATGTATGCCCTACAATCAATACATGCTGAGATTCCTATGAGTTGGGTTTTCTACTTCTTGGAGGATTGTATCCAATGGTTAGAATCTCAAGCGGAGTACCCAATTATTGCAAAACTCCGTAATGGATCAGGTGCAAATAATGTAAAGATGTTAAAATCAAAAAGTGAAGCAATGCATTATGCTAGAAGAATGTTTTCTAAGGGCTTTCATCCAGCACCTAGTCTGTTATATAAAACATATTCGAAAGTACAGTCAACCCATGATTTAGCAACATTATTTTCTAGAATTAAACGTATACCTGAGTTCCTTAGAACAAGAAAGAATGCTCAAATGATGCCTATTGAAAGAGGGTATTCCTATTTCCAGGAACACATTCCTAATGATGGATTTGATATTAAAGTTGCTGTCGTTGGAGATAAGTTGAGTTATTTGTGCAGAAATGTTCGAAAGAATGATTTCAGAGCATCGGGTGGTGGATCAATTTATTATGATAATAATGTAATGACTGCTCAGATTATTGACTCCGCCTTTAAAACATCAGATGACCTGAAATTACAATGTGTAGGATTTGACTATGTCGTGGATAATCAGACAGGGAAAGGGAAAATTATTGAAATGTGTTACGGATTTGATCATACGGCCATCTTAGGGGCAGGCGGGTATTTTGATCGGGGCCATATTTGGCATGAAACTCCTTTGAATGTTCCAGAGGAAGTTCTCGCTAATTTATTATTTGATGAATAGTATGAAAGTTGCATTGTTAGGTGTGATATTGCACTGTATTTAAAATATTCATTGAATAATTCTCAAAAAACTAAAGGATATTATCAATAATGGCTTTCTTCTCAATAATAATCCCAGTATTCAATGCTGAGAAATATTTACAGAATTGTATCATTTCAGTAATTAATCAGACCTTCAAAGATTATGAACTGATTTTGGTCAATGATGGTTCGAGTGATGGTAGTGGAAAAATTTGTGATTCTTATGCGTCCCAATTTCCAGGAAAAATCAAAGTTACTCATACACCAAATCAAGGGGCGCTTTTTGCTAGAAGAGTAGGGATGGCTTGTTCAAAAGGAGAATTTATTTGGATTATTGATGCAGATGATCAAATACTTAACAACGACGTACTTTCTGAGTTGAAAATAAGTATTGATAAAAGTCGATGTGATTTTCTTTTTTTTAATGCAATCAAGGACAGACAGACTCAGATTGGAATGTTTGATTATGGGCAATTTATTGATGGTCAGGTGTTTCTACAGGAGGATAAATATAAGCTATATGAGTTATTGATCACTACTCGTTCTTTTAACACACTGTGGAATAAGGTCTTTAAAAAGGATCTTATAGATTTGGATGTCGATTACTCGAAATATAATCATATCGTAAATGGCAATGATGTATTTCAAGTTCTTCCAATTGTTACAAATGCAAAAAAAATAATTTATATTGCTGAGAATTTTTATTTCTATAACGAGGTCCAATATAGTAGTGTCAGAAGGTTTAATCCATATTCATATATTGCAATCCGTGAAAATGGTATCCGCCTAAGTGAGTATGCTGATTTATGGGGCTTGTCTTCTCTCCAAAAAAATATAGATGCAAAAGTTCTTAGCGGTATTGCCTCTGTAGTATATAAGATTAGATATATGTCTGCTGAACAACGCAAAACCTCTCTAGTTCCATATTTGGATAACATTAGGACAGATGAGTATTTCCAGGCTTTAATTAAGAGAACTAATAGACATAATATGAACTTGTTTAAGTGGATTATTGTTTACATGGTATACCATAAATGGTATAGGCTATTGGCTTGGAGTATTTTTTCAATCGGATTTGTAGTTGAAGCATCTCAAAATCTCGCGCAACGTTTAGCACCTTGACTCAATGAAGTTGGCAGGGTGCCCATATTTTGGACCCTGATGTCTATAATATTCTAAAAGAAATGAATCAGATTTCATTTTCAAATTTCTTGTTCCCTAATATATCATGTCGGGAGTCAGTCCCTCTTGTGTCAAGAAAAAGAGCATAGGTTGTTATATAAGAAGACTCACAAACATAGAAGGAAGATTTTCGAACGGATAATTGTATTTTTAGTATATTATGCCTGTTTTACCATTGATATTTACTTTACGCGTAGCGCGACCAATAAAAATTTTGCAATACTGTCAGGTAGGATAATGTTCAATTATTTAAATAGTGAGATTCAATTTTGATTTTTATATATTTTACAATACTGCTGTTTCTTATTGTTGATCAGACAGCTATAGTCACATTTCGGAATTCATATATATTTTCCAAATTTATAGTTCTATCATCACTAATCTGTTTTTCAGTTATTATCTTAATTTCTCCAGAAGGTAACGATATTGTTCGATATCTGGCACGTTTCTCTTATAGCAAAGAAGCATCTTTACGAGAAGTTTTTAACAGTTATGATTCTGAACCACTATTTAACTTTTACCAATGGATTCTGTCAAAAATATTTCGGTCAGGAAAGGTTTTTTTATTAACGAATATTGTACTTTCTTGGAGCCTTATCTATTTTGCCTTAATAAAAAAATTAAATTTTAAAAGTATTGCACTAGTTTTTTTTTCATATATTAGTTTTTTTTATTTTTATAATTTTTATAGAAATATTCTTAGACAAGGTATTGCGTTCCCATTTTTGATATTAATGATATTCTATCTTGCTGATGACAAATATAAGAGTGCAATTATGTGCTTGGTTGTATCAACACTATTTCACGTGACCGCTTCTCTGGGTTTAGTTCTCTTATTAATAAAAAAATTCAATTTTAGGTTAAAGTCACTATTAATTGCTTATTCGCTAAGTATAATTCTGATGTTTACAAGATTACATCAGACTTTAGTTTATAGATTAGCTAATCTGATTGGTGGCGAATTTTCTCGTTTTATATATGGTTACTCATCTAGTGGAGTCATTGATCGCTACGGAAGTATTAACCGTATAGACTTTTTGCTCTTTTCCATAGTTTGGGCAGTCTGGGCAGTTTTTTTTGTATCAAGGTACCTTTCTCGAGATAGTTTTTATCTATGGTTAGTAAAAGCCTACATAGGCTTTAATATGCTATTTGTTCTGTTTTCATTTATTGGGTATTCAGATCGTGTTGCAGGATATAGTTGGAGTTTGATTCCCATACTCATAGGATATCCAGTGACTGTGATAAAATCTAAATATATAATACTCTGGAGACTCCTTGCTATTGCTATAGTAGTTGGAATGTTTTTCTTCTTCGGCGTTTATCGGCTCTATTTATAAACATAGCTTCAATGAGTATATTTAGGTACCAGGTACCGAATCCTCGTTCACCACATAAATCGGCCAAATTTGGGTGTCCTGTGGGGTTTTCTGAAAATGGGGTACCAGGTACCGAATCCTCGTTTTCCACATTCGTTTTGCTATGAACACTTTTAGGGGTTTATCATGAAAATAGCTGTTGCCGGAACGGGTTATGTTGGCTTATCTAATTCAGTACTGCTGAGTCAACACAACCAAGTAGTCGCAGTCGATATCATTCAATCTAAAGTAGATATGATCAATAATGGTCTCTCTCCCATAGTGGATGCTGAGATTACAGATTATTTATCTAATCATACGCTTGATCTTATAGCGACTACCGATGGTGATAGTGCCTACAAAGATGCAGATTACGTTATCATCAGTACTCCTACCAACTATGATCCCGATAAGAACTTCTTTGATACCTCATCGGTAGAGGCTGTGATCACACAAGCTATGAAGGTGAATCCCTCTGCTATCATGGTAATCAAATCCACCGTTCCTGTTGGGTTCACTTCCTCGATTAGGGAAAAGTATCACTGTGATAACATCCTTTTCAGTCCTGAGTTCTTACGAGAAGGGAAGGCTCTGTATGATAATCTCTATCCCTCAAGAATCATTGTTGGTTATCCCCTAGGTGATGCAAGACTTAAGCATGCTGCAGAGCGGTTCGCTTCTCTTTTGGCAGAAGGAGCTATCAAAGAGGATATCCCTACATTGATCATGGATCTTACTGAAGCAGAGGCGGTCAAACTCTTTGCTAATACGTATCTTGCTCTCAGGGTCTCCTTCTTTAATGAACTCGATACCTATGCTGAATACAGAGGCTTGGATACCAAATCCATCATTGATGGCATTGGATTGGATCCTCGAATAGGGACTCATTATAATAATCCATCATTTGGCTATGGAGGATACTGCCTGCCCAAAGATACTAAGCAACTACTAGCAAACTACGAACAGGTCCCGCAAAATATCATGACGGCAATCGTAGATGCCAATAGAACAAGAAAAGATTTCATTGCAGATCGAATATTACAAAAAGCAGGATTCAAGTGGGACAATGCGTCTAAGATAGTAGTGGGAATATATCGCCTTACCATGAAAGCTGGTTCTGATAACTTCCGTCAAGCTTCTATTCAGGGAGTCATGAAGCGTCTCAATGCGAAAGGGGTACAAGTGGTAGTCTATGAGCCAACTCTTCATGTAGATGAGTTCTATGGTAGTAAGGTTTTTAAGGATCTAGATGAATTCAAGAAGCAGTGCAATGTCATTGTAACTAATAGATACGCTGAAGAATTGGAAGACGTCTGGGATAAAGTGTATACTAGAGACCTATACAAGAGAGATTGACCTCGGGATTGATCGGTATCCACCACCAAATCCCACACAATCCCCACTCGCCCAAGAATGGGTAGCGCCGCATTGGCCAGCTCTTCCTTGCGAACAGTATGGAAGCAAGAGAAGAAGAGCTGTGTGAATGTCAAGGAGTTTTTTCCGGTAAAAACATCTTACCGCTCACAGAGCTGAAAAGCCGCCAGGTGCGTAGGGATGGAAGGCGAGCTGGCGTAGCCTTCCCTTTCCCTCCTGAATCAAGATCTGCTAGTAAGTATGCCGTCACCAACTCTTTTTACCTTCTGGTACAGTGGATGGCTGATGAATCAACGAGAAACAGACCTTGGATTATAAAGACCTCGATAAAAAAACAGAAACTAGCAACACATGCAGGAAAACCAGAGAGCACGAGCACTCATCACCATCGCAGAGCTGAGCTCCCATCTTACCGATCAAACACTCTTCATCATCGGCAACGGATTCGACCTCATGCATGGAGTTCCATCGAGATATCATGACTTCCGAGATTCAATCGGGCGTCGCAATACTATCAGAACCACCATGGAGAGCTACATTCACACACCGGATATATGGGGTGACTTCGAGCACAATCTTGCCTATCTAGACCGAGCAATGATGATGGGAACGCTTGATGACTGGCTGGATGATTTTGGCGTACTTGATGAAGACGACGATGATTTTTCTGCAGCCGATTTCTTCGCAGCCATGGAAACCGCCACAGAGCCTGTTCATATCCTGTTGTATGATTTGCCAAAACGATTCAGACAATGGATACAAACACTCCAAGTTGATCATACCGTAAAACCCCTTCTAGGATTGTTGAGAAAAGACGCACGGTATATCAACTTCAACTATACTGAGTTTCTGGAGACCCTCTACGACATCCCCCATCAACGCATATGCTTCATACATGGGGATCGAAGAGATAAGAAACAGCAGCTTGTATTGGGGCATGGACAGAATGAAGAAGTTGTCTTTGACGCCTGGTATCAAGCAAATAAGGATAGACCTGCTTATCAACCGATGCTACTCGGTCGCAAAGGAAAACCATACCGAAATGATAATCCTGTTTACCTAGCGTACTTCCTTCAGGATGACACACTCGGTAACTGGAAGAGCCAGATGCGCTACGATGCTATCAACCATACGATAGACTTGATTGAAGATTACTATGCACGTTCTGCCAAGAAGACTGCCGATGTCATTCAGAAGCATCGATCGATGTTCGAATCATTGTCTTCTATACAGCAGATTGTCGTGATTGGGCATTCGCTCTCGAGTGTCGACTGGCCATATTTTTCAGAGATCATGAACCACACAGGCCAGGTACATTGGTATTTCAGCTGGCATCGTCAAGAAGACATTAAACAGATTCAGTCTTTTACCGATGCCATGGGCATTCCGGATGATGATGTGACGTTGGTTGCTTTGGGATGGTGGGGTGCTTGAGGGTCGATTCTGCGGACGTGCTTTCATGTCGGGGTGGGGTGGAGGATCATTTGAGAGAAAGCTTAGAATTATAATAAGGATATGGGAACAGGTGTATACCCTAGTATTAGTTTTTAAATCATTATATGAGGGGCAAGATGATAATTGAAATACGGAAAGCAGGGTTTGTAAATAAAGGTGCACATTTAATGGTTCTGGCAATACTTGACAAACTAAAAGAGAGGTACCCTTCTGCAAAATTTTCAATAGTTACAAATGGGAGTTCGCAGGCCTTAAAAGAGATGATGAAGCTTGGTCTATACCCTAAGGCTTATTTGTTCCGAAAGCTCAGTATTATGCTTGGGGACTTGGCTAGTCTGATTCCTAAAAAGTTATGGAGTCGTTATGGAATAGTAATGGATAAGGAGGTTGATGTTGTAATAGATGCAGCTGGATTTGCATATGGTGATAAGTGGGGAAGAAAATCCGTATATGAATTATATCGAAGTTCTATTAGATGGAAAAGAAGAGGGGTAAAGACAATTTTACTTCCCCAAGCTTTTGGACCTTTTACTCTTCTCCAGAATCAATTATTTCTTAAGAAAGCACTTAAAAACTTGGATTTGGTTTATGCGAGAGAAGAAGAGTCGTATAAGCATATTGTTGAGATAACTGGAGAAAGCTCTCACTTAAAAATAGCCCCTGATTTTACAAATCTTATAAGTGGTAAGATTCCCTCATATTTTGTCCCACAACCAAACTTGTTTTGTATCGTGCCAAACTATCGAATGATTGATAAAACGGATAGTGATACAAGTGCGATATATCTATCTTTCATGAAAACGTGTGCAAGATACCTGGAAGCAAGGGGTGTCAACTTGATGATTTTGATACATGAAGGTGAAAAAGATTTATACTTAGGAAGAGAGATTAGTAGGAGCACTGAAAAAGAGATTCCAATTATTCAGGAGACGGATCCCATATTCATCAAAGGAATACTTGGATCGTGTACTGGAACCATTGGGAGTCGGTATCATGGACTTGTAAGCGCTTTGAGCCAAGGTGTCCCCTCATTAGCTACTGGATGGAGTCATAAGTATGAAATGTTATTGAAAGATTATGACTTCGATGAAGGTCTACTAGATGTTCATTCCGATGATAAGCAACTGAGTGAAAAGCTAGATATGATCATTGATAAGCAAAGAAATAAGCAACTATCAGAAAAATTATTGAAGAAGTCAGAAGAGCTTAAAAAAAAGGTTGAACTTATGTGGTTGGATGTGTTTTCAATCATTGATGAACATCAAAAGATCGTTGAAGGAAAAAATGTCAAGTAACACATATTCTTCCTCAAATAGGAGAATTGCAAAAAATACGTTGCTTCTATATTTTCGACAAATCTTAATTATGCTTGTAAGCCTCTACACTGTTCGAGTGATATTAGAGGTTTTAGGAGTAGAGGATTTTGGTATACAGAATGTTGTTGCGGGTATGGTTACAATGTTCAGTTTTCTTAGTTCCTCTATGGCGTCTGCTTCCCAAAGATTTTTTGCATTTGATATAGGAAGAAACCAAAAAGAGAAACTTAAGCTCACATTCAATGTTACCTTATTAATATATATTTTAATTTCAGGTATCGTTTTAATTTTACTTGAAACTGTTGGCTTATGGTTTCTTCATACTCAAATGGTAATCCCAGAGACTAGACTTAATGCAGCAGTTGTTTTGTATCATTTTAGTGTCTTATCGTTTATTTTTACTATATTCAAAATCCCATTTTTATCATTAGTTATCGCACATGAAGATATGGGCGTATATGCCGGGACCAGTATCATTGAAGTATTGCTGAAGCTTGTACTTGTTTTCCTAATAAGAATTATTCCGATAGATAAGCTAGTATTGTATGGTGTTCTTTTATCAATTGTTGCTTGTATTAATACAATAATTTATGTTGTATATTGTCGTATGAAGTATAGCGAATGTAGATTAAGTATAGTATGGGAAAAGGATTTGTTTATTTCTATTCTAAGTTTTTCAGGATGGAGTTTGTTTGGTAATATCGCTAATGTGCTAAAGAATCAGGGAACTAATATACTTTTAAATATCTATTTTGGACCAATAGTTAATGCAGCTAAAGGGATAGCTCAACAAGTAAATTCTGCGGTAACTAGTTTCTCTCATAATTTTGTTACAGCTGTTCGTCCACAGTTAATAAAGCTATATGCATCGGGTAGCAGTGAAGAGATGATGAAATTAGCACTCCAAAGTTCTAAATACACTTCCTTCCTTTTGTCCTTATTTTTGCTCCCGCTTATTTCTGAAACAAAGACGATTTTAAGTATCTGGCTAGGACAAGTACCAGATTTTACAGTAATATTTTTACGGTTGATATTACTCGATGCTTTAATTAAATCAATGACAGAACCGATGATGACAGTAATCCAGGCAACTGGAAGAATTAAATTATATCAATCCATGGTTGGAGGAACGTTATTATTAAATCTTCCTCTCTCATCTTTAGCTCTCTGGAGAGGAGCTTCCCCAGAGGTAGTTTTTATAGTTAGTATAGGATTGACAATACTTTCCTCGTTGATTCGGTTGGTAATTATAAAAAAATATGTATTATATAAAATTTCTGATTTTCTACTGATAGTTTTTATACCCGTGGTTTTCGTTTTAGCAACATCTTTTACAGTTCATTATATCCTGAATATTATATTGCCACCTTCTCTTCTTGTTAGTGTACTCACAAGTGTTGTTAGCATATTTATACTATTAGGATTGATTTATTTTCTTGGAATGAATAAACAAGAAAGAAAGACAGTCAATACCGTTATAGTAAAGTTCTCGAGAATTTTAAAATAGGAAGAGACTAATATGAACAGGTATATGGGTTTTTAAAATGAATATATTAAAAGCTGTGATTTCTCGCTTAAGGTCAAAATATCAATTATTCTCAGTTTTAGTTAAAGACAACATTAGATTTGCTAGATTTAGTTTTGGAGCGGGTTTTAATAAAATTTCTTTTAATCAACTAGAGGCCAGAATAACTAAAGCATATCACTCAATTGAGAAGGGATTGTCCTATGCTGAGATCAAACTTGGATTTGGAGAAAATGTACTAAAAGAACTAATCAAGTTATTAGATATTTATGAAAAAGCGGGGTTTCCTTTGGAGGCACATTGCTATCAAACTGCAATAGACAATTTATCAAAATACTTAAAAATTCATGAGGAAAAAAAATATGGTGTCCCGTCGGTTAAACAGTGGGTAAAAAGTGACAAGAATAGAATCAATGATCAAGGTGGAGTACTTCTATTAGATAGAGAAAGTATTACAAGTAAATTACATCTTCCGTTTAATGATTTTTTTGTTTCACGACATAGTATTAGGAACTTTAATGAAATACCTGTAGAGGTGGATTTGATTTTATCTGCTATTGAACTAGCGACGAAAACGCCTTCGGCATGTAATAGGCAAGGTTGGAAAACTAGAATTATTGTGACTCCTAATTTAAAAAGATTGGTGGAACAAAATCAAAATGGCAATAGAGGATTTGGAGATATGATTGATAAGTATCTTCTAATTACCACTGATACTAGGTATTTCGCAAAACCAAGAGAAAGAAACCAACAGTATATAGATGGTGGTTTATTTGCCATGTCATTGCTTTTATCGCTTCATGCTCAGGGCATTGCTACCATCTCGTTAAGTGCATCTTTAACTTCCAAACAAGAGAAGACCTTAAGAACCGGTTTAGAGGTGAAAGAATATGAGAATTTTATTATGTTTATTGGGATTGGTAATTACCCTGAAACGCTTAAGGTTCCTAAATCTTCGAGACGAGAACCTGTTGTTGAGATCTTGTAAAATGGACTATCGGTACCAGGTAGTGCGGCCGAGCATAGGTCGCTTTAACATACATCAGGACTATCGGTGCCAGGTGCGGATTCCACATTTTCCAAAATAATCTGGGTTTTTGGGGGCTAGAAGCATGATTTTGGGATTTCCGGTACCGGGTACGGATTCCACGGATTCCAGAAAAAACACTGTAGACAGCTGTAGACAGCATCGCAATTTTCGGCATTTTGAGCATTCCAATTTTCCGGATTGGAAAAGACATGGGTTTCCCGCCTTTTGAGAGAAGGTACTTTCTAAACGTAATTGAATTTTCGGGGTTGGTGATTACCGGGTAGTCTCGGAAGATGAGGAAGTGTTTTCTTCCTCCTCAATTCTGGGAGCCTTCTCGTCGATGGACAGCAGGGTCCCGCGACCGTAGAGGATGTTGATGATCTGCAGCACCTTGAAGTCATCACCGATCAAATGGCGCGGCCAGTCTTCCAAATGATGATGAGTCGTGACAAAAGTGGCGCGGATCTTCTTTTTGGTCTTCGGACTGAGATGATCGTCGATCCTGGTCCTGAGCAACACATAGAGGCTGTCAAGCAGATCGGCATCGTGGATGTTCATGCAGGCGAAATCATCGATGATCAAACACTCCACCTTCGTGAGTATCCTGTACAGGGTGTTGCTGGAGGGAAGTCTCCCATGGGTCTGCAGCACCTCCATCAGATGATGAAAATCGATGAAGCGCGCCGATTTCCCCTCCCTGCACAATCGGTCGCCCAATCCGACGGCGACCTTCTCCTTACCACAATCGGGAGGACCGTAGAGAACAAGATTCGGTTTTCTGTTCCTGTCGATGAGGCAGTCGAGTGTCATGAACGTATCATACACCTCCTTGTCCGTCTTTGACAGACAGGATGCATCAAAATCGGAAAGGGTGGGGTGATCGGGATACCCGAGAAGAAACGCCTCTTCCAGAAGCTTGTTTACGTTGTCGTTTTCCTTGGCGGCAATGGCACCGATGATGGAATCGGCGATCTCTTCCTGCAGCTCAGGATGTGATTCAAAGAGGTTTGCAAGAATGCCTCCAAGATAGCGATTGTTGAAAGACGCGATATCCGTATGCGTAAACTCATCGCCCATCCTCTACTAATTGAAGATGAGCTAGACTTGGATTCATGCAATATGATGGATTTAGATCAGTAACGCTTGCCCCT
>Ga0265293_10005963_pt1 | contig 19891 bp, 18 predicted proteins | sample Munlanlewell138R_FD_192505 | JGI IMG/M metagenome (GOLD analysis project Ga0265293, IMG submission 192505) | Leachate microbial communities from a municipal landfill in Southern Ontario, Canada - Leachate well 138R | ecosystem: Engineered > Solid waste > Landfill > Unclassified | place: Canada... | reverse complement strand
GGTGGTCGCAGTGGTCCGGGACAAGCCACGCCCCTTGAGATGATGCGCAGACAGGTATCAAGCGGCTGATCGGCGTTGATGATTGGCCGTCAGGGAGCTGGAAGGTGGTTTTTCAAACCGCTCCGTTGGGGTTATTAATTTCCATCATAAGGTTTAAACCACCGGCTTTAGGCCGGTCAGCTTTAGCTATGACAATGACTGCAACCGAGGAGGTGTAGTCATGGAGTACAGATACGGTAGTCGTACGGTGTACGGCAACGGCATCGGCTTGCCCTCGTGGTCGTAGACGTACCAGAACACCAGCGCGCGCTCGGGATCGAGGATCTGCACGCTGAGGCCATGCCCGGACGCCTGCGGATTGAACCAACCGCCGGACAGTCCGGCCGGCAGCGCGGCCTGCGCGTTGATGCAAACGCCACCGACCATGACGAGGCTTGCGGACAGCAAAGAGCGCATCGTCTTTTTCATGAGTCTTCTCCGAAATCAATGTGTTGAGGCGGTTATCTCATGGGCGGATGAGGTGAAACCGCGCTCCGGCCAGGCTTGCAAAGCGCCCGAAAGCGGCCTGGAAAGACTGGCGCAACGGGAAAGCCCCGTCAATACGAAGATTGTCGTGGCCGATCTGCGAGAGCCTGGAAGCGCCGCTTGGAAGGCAGGACGAACCGGCCTAGCCCAGTTCCCAGCAACGATGGATTTTCGGGTTGCGGGCGAAATCCGGGGGCAGCCGGCGGGCGCTGGTTTCCACCACGGTGGTGTCATCGGCGAGGCTTTCGTCGAGGCGGAAGCGGCGGGCGTTGGTGGAGAACAGGATCAGGCCGCCGGGGGCCAGCCGCGCCAGACAGTCGCGCAGCAGCTCGCCGTGGTCGCGCTGCACGTCGAAATCGCCGCCGCGCGCGGAGTTGGAGAAGGTCGGCGGGTCGCAGAAGATCAGGTCGTAACGCTCGCGCTCGGCCTTCAGCCAGGCCATTACGTCGGCCTGCACCAGACGATGGGCGTTGCCGCCGTGGCCGTTCAGCGCCAGGTTGCGGCCGGCCCAGGCCAGATAGGTGGCGGAAAGGTCGACGCTGGTACTGCTGCGCGCGCCGCCTGCTGCGGCCTGCACGCTGGCCGCGCCGGTGTAGCAGAACAGGTTCAGCACGCGCCGCTCGGCGGCCAGCTCGCGCAGGCGTGCGCGCGAGGGACGGTGGTCGAGGAACAGGCCGGTATCGAGGCGATCAAACAGGTTGACCTCGAAACGCTGCCCGGCCTCGCGCACGATCAGCGCTTCCTCGCGGCGGGCGAACACGCCGTACTTGCTGCCGCCCTTCCCACGGGCGCGGGTTTTCAGCGCGATGCGCTCGCGCGGCAGCTCGAACACATGGGCGGCGGCGCGCAGCAGCTCGTCCAGCCGACGCCGCGCATCGGCTTCGGGAATGCTGGCCGGGGCCTGGTATTCCTGCACGTGCAGCCACAGTCGGGCCGGGTCGTCGGCCTCGGCGTAAACGTCGATGGCGGCGGCGTATTCGGGCAGGTCGGCGTCGTAGGCGCGAAAGCAGGTGACGTCCTCGCGCTGACGCCAGGCCTTCAGCGTGCGCAGGTTCTTGCGCAGCCGGTTGGCGACCATCAGCGCGCCGTCGGACAACGGCGGCGGCGTGTCTCGGGCCGGCCGGCGTTCCGCGCCCGGCTGGCCGGTCAGCACGGTGCAGCGCAGCGCGCCGTTGAACACCACGTAGCGTTTGTCGACGCGCAGACCGATGGCACGGCCGAGTTCGTCGTCGGCGCTGAGCACGGCGACGCGCCAGTCGGAAAAATGGCCACGCAAGGTTTGGCCCAGGCGACGATACAGGGCCGGATCGGCGGCCAAGCGCTCGTCGTAGGGTGGATTGCAGGCGACGAGGCCACTGTTGGCAGCGGCCGGCGGGCGGAAGTCGGCGACATCGCCCTGGCGCAGTTCGATCCGCTCCAACAATCCGGCCTCGGCGATGTTGCGTCGCGCCTGCTCGACCGCCTGCGGATCCAGATCGCCGCCCAGCAGCGGATTGCGCAGCGCGGCCAGGCCGGCCTCGGCGCGCGCCCTCGCCTCCTCGCGCAGCCGTTGCCACAACTCGGCATCGACAGCCTTCCAGCCGCGCAGGCCGTCGTGACGACGATTCAGGCCGGGGGCGACGTCGGCGGCCATCCGCGCGCCTTCGATCAGCAGCGTGCCGGAGCCGCACATCGGGTCGACCAGGGCCGCGCCCTGCGCCGCCAGCGCCGGCCAGCCGCCGCGCAGCAGCACCGCGCAGGCCAGGGTTTCCTTCAGCGGTGCCGGCCCTTGGGCGACGCGCCAGCCGCGCCGATGCAGACCGCCGCCGGAGAGGTCGATGGACAGCGTGGCGCGGTCGCGACGGATGAACACATTGAGGCGCACATCCGGCGTCTGCGTATCGACATCGGGGCGCTCGCCGTGGCGCTGGCGCAACTGGTCGACCACGGCATCCTTGACCCGCTGGGCGACGAAGCGGTCGTGGTTGAGCCGGCTCTGCACCAGGCTGGCATCGACGGCAAGGCTGCCGTGGGCGGCGAGATGGGCGTCCCAGTCGATGGCCGACACGCCTTGATACAGCGCCTCGCCATCGGCGGCGTCGAACTGCGCCAGCGGCAACAGGATGCGACTGGCCAGCCGCGACCACAGCACGGCGCGATAGATGACTTCCGTGTCGCCGTCGAAGTACACGCCGGCCAGTGCCTCGCGGGCGTCGTCCGCGCCCAGCGCCTTCAACTCGTCGACCAGCAGGTATTCCAGACCCTTGGCGCAGGGCGCGAAGGCCTTCATGGCGACAGGCTGGCGAGGAAGCGGCCGAATGCCTGGGCGCAATAATCGACATGAGCGCTCAGCCGATGGCTGTCGTCGACCAGGATCAGCCGATCCTTGCGCGGCTGCGCCCACTGCACCACGTCGGCGGCGGGAATCAGCTCGTCATCCCAGCCGTGGATCAGCCAGGTCGGCACCGAGGCGGCGTCCAGCGCGCGCGGATAACCCGGCAGGCCGACCGGCGGTGCCATCAGGAACAGACCGAGGCAATCGATTTCCGTGCTCGCCAGGGCGGAGATGAAGGCCCCCATGCTCGATCCAGCCAGCACCAGCGGGCGCGGCGCGGCCAGGCAGCGCTGGCGCAGGCGATCCAGCCGCGCGTCGACTTCGCGCACGTCGCGGCTGGCGTCGATGTCACGATAGTCCGGGCGCTCGGTGCTCCAGCCCAGCGACTCGGCGACACGAGCCAGCGCGCTGACCTTGGTCGCCAGCGGGCCGCTTTCCAAGCCGTGGGAGAGGATGGCGTGTCCGCGCATGCCGGCGCCTGTGCAGATTCGGGGAGGCGCGATGCTAGCACGCGCCTTTCGAGCGTCCGACCGCGTCGCGGTGGCGTCAGGCCAGGCCGAAGGCGCGTGCGCACCAGCCCTGCAAGGGGCCGGCGAACACGCCCAGCACCAGCATCAGCAGGGCGTTGGCGGACAGCAGCCAGTGCAATTGCGTGTCATCGACCACGCCGGCCTTGCCGGACTCGTCCACCGGGTCGAAGAACATGACCTTGATGACGCGCAGGTAGTAGTACGCGCCGATCACCGCGAACACGATGCCGACGATGGCCGCCCACAGCATGCCGCCGTCGATCACCGCCTGCAGCACGGCCAGCTTGGCCCAGAAGCCGAGCAAAGGCGGCAGGCCGGCCAGCGAGGCCATCAGCAGCAGGATCATGAAGCCGTGCCAGGGATGACGGCGCGCCAGGCCGGCGAAGTCGGTGATGTTCTCCGCCTCGTAGCCCTTGCGCGAGAGCAGGATCACCGCGCCGAAGGCACCGGCCGCCATCAGCGCGTAGCTGATCACGTAGAACAGCGCCGCCGCATAGCCGCCGGCACTGGGGTTGCTCAGGCCGAGGAACAGGAAGCCGATGTGCGAGATCGTCGAATAGGCCAGCATGCGCTTGATGTTGGTCTGCGCGATGGCGATGACGTTGCCGACCACCAGCGAAACCACGGCCAGCCAGACGATGGCCTCGCGCCACCACTGCGAGAACTCGCCGGCACCGCCATCGAGCAGGCGCCAGGCCATGGCGAAGGCGGCCAGCTTGGGGGCCGAGCCGATGAACAGGGTGATCGCCGTCGGCGCGCCGTGGTAGACGTCCGGCAGCCACATGTGGAAGGGTGCCGCGCCCAGCTTGAAGGCGATGCCGACGATCATGAAGGCGACGCCGAACAGCATCAGGCCACGGTTGTCGCCCAATTCGCTGCTGGCGGCGTGGATCGTCGCCAGATCGAGGCTGCCGGTGACGCCGTACACCATCGACATGCCGTACAGCAGCATGCCCGAGGCCAGGGTGCCGAGGACGAAGTACTTCATCGCCGCTTCCGAGGCCTGGCCGTTGTCGCGGTGCAGGGCGACCAGGGCATAGGAGGACAGCGCCAGCAGTTCCAGCCCGAGGTAGACGGTGATCAGGTTGCCGGCCGAGATCAGCACCATCATGCCGAGCACGGCGAACAGGCAGAGCAGATGGAACTCGCCCTGGAACAGGCCACGGTCGCGCAGGTACGGCCGCGCGTAGATCATCGCCGCGCCGGCCAAGACCAGGCTGAAGGCCTTGAGGATGTCGCCGGGCATGTCGCGGATGAACATGCCGCCGAAGGCGGACAGCGGCGTCGCCGAGGCGTCGCGCAGGCCCAGCACCAGGGTGCCGAGCAGGATCGCCAGGGCGAGGAAGTGGGTCAGCCCACGGCGGTGGGCGGGGATGAACAGGTCCGCCAGCAGCAGGGCGCAGGTGCCGGCGAGCAGGAACAGCTCGGGCAGCATCGGGAGGAAATCGGCCGTCGTCATCGCTTGGTCGTCCGGATCACAGCGGGAGCTTGCTGGCGGCAAGCTGCAGCGCGAGGTTGGCGATGGAGGCATCCATCAGGTCGGTCAGCGGCTTGGGATAGATGCCGAAGAACAGCACGCCGGCGGCGAACGCGCCCAGCACCAGGGCTTCGCGGCTGTCGATGTCCTTCAGCGCGGCGACGTTGGCGTTGCCCACTTCGCCGTAGATCACCCGCTTCACCAGCCACAGCGTGTAGGAAGCGCCGATGATCAGCGCCAGCGCCGCCAGTACCGCCACGATCGGGGTGTGCTGGAAGGAAGCCAGGATGACCATGAACTCGCCGACGAAGCCGGAGGTGCCCGGCAGACCGGAGTTGGCCATCGCGAACAGCACGAAGAAGGCGGCAAACCACGGCATGGTGTTGGCGACGCCGCCGTAGTCCTTGATCATGCGGCTGTGCATGCGGTCGTAGAGCACGCCGACGCAGGAGAACATGGCACCGGACACGAAACCGTGCGAGACCATCTGCACCATCGCGCCCTGCAGCGCCAGTTCGCCGGCGTCGCCGCGCCCGCTATCGCGCACCAGGGCGAAGGCGACGAAGCAGCCCAGGGTGACGAAGCCCATGTGCGAGATCGACGAATAGGCGATCAGCTTCTTCATGTCGGCCTGCACCAGCGCCACCATGCCGACGTAGATCACCGCCACCAGGGACAGCGCGATCAGCAGCCAGGCCCAGTCGTGGCCGGCGTCGGGGACGATCGGCAGGGCGAAGCGGATGAAACCGTAGCCACCGATCTTCAGCATGATCGCGGCCAGGATCACCGAGCCGCCGGTCGGTGCCTCGACGTGGGCATCGGGCAGCCAGGTATGCACCGGGAACATCGGCACCTTCACCGCGAAGGCGATGAAGAAGGCGAAGAACAGCCACATCTGCTCGGTGGCGGTGAGCGGCAATGCGTAGAGATCGGCCAGTTGCCAGCTCCCGCCCTTCAGGTACAGGTAGATCAGGCCGACCAGCATGAACACCGAGCCGAGGAAGGTGTAGAGGAAGAACTTGATCGACGCATACACCCGACGCGGGCCGCCCCAGACGCCGATGATGATGAACATCGGGATCAGCATGCCCTCGAAGAACACGTAGAACAGCATCGCGTCCATCGCCGCGAACACGCCGATCATCATGCCTTCGAGAATCAGGAAGGCGGCCACGTACTGGTTGACGCGATCCTCGATGGCGCGCCAGGCACCGATCAGCACCAGCACCGTGGTGAACGTGGTCAGCACGATCAGCGCCACCGAGATGCCGTCGACGCCGAGCGCGTAGCGGATGCCGTAGGCCGGGATCCAGGCCAGCGACTCGACGAACTGCATGTCGGCACGGGCGAGATCAAGGCCAGTGTAAAGAGGAATGCTCAGCGCGAAGGTCGCCAGCGCGACCAGCAGGGCGAAGCCGCGCGCCATGCCGGGTCGCTCGCGGCCGACCGCCAGCGCAATGAAGCCGCCGACGATGGGCAACCAGATCAGCAGGCTCAACAGGGGCCAGTTAGACGCCATCGGATCGTTCTCGTTATCTGTTTATCAACGCAACGCCCAGACCAGCACGCCGAGCAGCACGATCAATCCAACGATCATCGTGAAGGCGTAGTGGTAGAGCATGCCGGACTGGAGGCGACGGACGATGCCGGCGAGGCGGTCGATCACACTGGCCGAGCCGTCGACGATGACGCCGTCGATCAGCGCCGCATCACCGCCGCGCCAGAAGGCACGCCCGAGGGCGACGCCGCCGCGGGCGAACACCGCCTGGTAGAGGTCGTCGAAGCCGTACTTGTTCTCCAGGATGCGCACCGGCAGGGCGAATGCGCGGCGCGCGCGGGCGGCGAGTTCGGGCTTCCACCAGTACATGACGGTGGCCAGCGCGAAGCCCGCCAGCGCCAGCCAGAACGCCGGAGCGACCAGGCCGTGCAGGGCGAAGGCGGTGGCACCGTGCCAGAGTGCGTCCTTGACCGCGGCGACGCTGTCGTGCGCGGCCAGCACGTGGATGGCACCGTCGAAGAAGCTGGTGACGGCACTCTGCCCGCTGGCGTCGGTGCCGAACAGCATCGGGCCGACGGTGAAATAGCCGATGACGATGGACGGGATCGCCAGCAGGATCAGCGGCAGGGTGACCACCCACGGCGATTCGTGTGGCTCGTGCGCGCCGTGGTGGCCGTGGCCGTCGTCATCGTGCGCGGCGTGCTCGACGTGGCGGAAACGCTCCTCGCCGAAGTACGTCAGGTACAGCAGGCGGAAGCTGTAGAACGAGGTGACGAAGGCTCCCAGCAGCACCGACCAGTAGGCGTAATGGCGGATCCATCCGCCCTGCCCGGCCGCCGCGAATCCGGCCGCCTCGATGATCACGTCCTTGGAATAGAAGCCGCTGAAGAACGGCGTGCCGACCAGGGCCAGGGTGCCGATCACGGTGGTCCAGAAGGTGATCGGCATGTATTTGCGCAGTCCGCCCATCCTGCGCATGTCCTGCTCGTGGTGCATGCCGATGATCACCGAGCCGGCGGCGAGGAACAGCAGCGCCTTGAAGAAGGCGTGCGTCATCAGGTGGAACACCGCCGCCGAGTACGCCGACACGCCCAGCGCCACGGTCATGTAGCCGAGCTGGGACAGGGTGGAATAGGCGACCACGCGCTTGATGTCGTTCTGCACGATGCCGATCAGGCCGGTGAAGAAGGCCGTGGTGGCACCGATGAACAGCACGAAGGACAGCGCCGTTTCGGAAAGCTCGAACAGCGGCGACATCCGGGCGACCATGAAGATGCCGGCGGTGACCATGGTCGCCGCATGGATCAGCGCCGAGATCGGCGTCGGGCCTTCCATCGAGTCCGGCAGCCAGACGTGCAGCGGCACCTGCGCCGACTTGCCCATCGCGCCGATGAACAGGCAGATGCAGATGAAGGTCGGCACCGACCAGGTGGTCTCGCCCCACGGCGAGAAGCGCAGGTGTTCGATCTGCGGCGCGGCGGCGAACACGGTGGCGTAGTCCAGCGAGCCCAGCCAGTAGACCACGGCGGCGATGCCGATCAGGAAGCCGAAGTCGCCGAAGCGGTTGACCAGGAACGCCTTCATGTTGGCGAAGATCGCCGTCGGCCGCTTGAACCAGAAGCCGATCAGGAGGTACGAGACCAGGCCCACCGCCTCCCAGCCGAAGAACAACTGCATGAAGTTGTTGCTCATCACCAGCATCAGCATGGAGAAGGTGAACAGGCTGATGTAGGCGAAGAAGCGCTGGTAGCCGGGGTCGTCCTTCATGTAGCCGATGGTGTAGACGTGCACCAGCAGGGAAACGAAGGTGACCACCACCATCATCATCGCGGTGAGCCGGTCCACCAGGAAGCCGACGTGGGCGGAATAGGCACCGATCTCGAACCAGGTGTAGACGTTCTCGTTGTAGATCGGCGCACCGCCGGCGACGAGTTGCCAGAGCACCTTGCAGGACAGCGCGCAGGACAGCGCGACACCCAGGATGGTGGCCCAGTGCGCGCCGGCGCGACCGATCTGGCGGCCGAACAGGCCGGCCAGGAGGGCACCCAGCAGCGGGGCCAGCGCGATAGTGAGGAGAGTGGATTGCTCGATCACGTTGTTATCCGCTCAGGCTGTCGAGTTCGCCGACATTGATCGTCGCGCGGTTGCGGAACAGGCCGACCAGGATGGCCAGGCCGATTGCCGCTTCGGCGGCGGCGACGGTGAGGATGAAGAACACGAACACCTGTCCGTTGACATCACCGAGGTAACGCGAGAAGGCGATGAAGTTGATGTTCACCGCCAGCAGCATCAGTTCGATGGCCATCAGCAGGACGATCACGTTCTTGCGGTTGATGAAGATGCCGGCCACCGCGATGCTGAACAGCACGGCACCCAGGGCAAGGTAATGACCCAGGGAAATCACGATTCGACCTCCGGCTTCTCGGCTTTCATCTTGATGATGCGGATGCGGTCGGCGCGCTTGACCTTGACCTGTCGACTGGGGTCCTGATGCTTGACGCCCTCACGCCGGCGCAGGGTCAGCGCGATGGCGGCGATGATGGCCACGGTGAGGATCACCGCCGCCAGTTCGAACGGATAGAGGTAGTCGGTGAACACCGCCGTGCCCAGCCAGGCGATGTTGCTGCCGGCGGCCTGCGCCGGGTCGGCCGTCGGCAGTGCCTGGTCGAAGCGTTGCAGGCCGATCAGGGTCAGCATCTCGGCCACCATCAGCAGGGCCACCACGATGCCCACCGGCAGATAGCGGGCGAAGCCCTCGCGGGTGTCGTGCTCGCGCAGGTCCAGCATCATCACCACGAACAGGAACAGCACCATCACCGCGCCGACGTAGACCAGTACCAGGGCGATGGCGAGGAACTCGGCCTCGGCCAGCAGCCAGACGCAGGCGCAGGAGAAGAAGGTCAACACCAGACACAGCGCCGCGTGCACCATGTTGCGGACGCTGATCACCGCCAGCGCCGCGCCGGCGGTGACGGCGGCGAAGAAATAGAAGGCCAAGAGGTGGAAGCTCATCGGGTCGAAGTCCTGTGCCGTTAGCGGTACGCGGCGTCGAACGCCTTGCGCTCGGCGATCTCGGCCTCGAAGCGGTCGCCGATGGCCAGCAGCTTGGCCTTGCCGACGATGTTCTCGCCGCGTTGCTCGAAGTGGTATTCGTGGATGTGCGTCTCGACGATGGAGTCCACCGGGCAGGATTCCTCGCAGAACCCGCAGTAGATGCACTTGAACAGGTCGATCTCGTAGCGCGTGGTGCGCCGGCTGCCGTCCTCGCGCGGTTCGGAGTCGATGGTGATCGCCAGCGCCGGGCAGACCGCCTCGCACAACTTGCAGGCGATGCAGCGCTCTTCGCCGTTGGCGTAGCGGCGCAGCGCATGCAGGCCGCGGAAGCGTGGCGATTGCGGGATGCGCTCCTGCGGATAATGGATGGTGACCTTGGGTGCCCACAGGTAACGCCAGGTCAACGCCATGCCGGCCAGCAACTCCAGCAGGAACAGGCTCTTGATGTATTCGACTGCGCGCTTCATCGGTCTCCCCCCTCAGGCGCCGGCCACGAACCAGCCGGCATGGACAAACCATGCGGCGGCAAGGATCCAGACGATGGTGATGGGAATGAACACCTTCCAGCCCAGGCGCATGATCTGGTCGTAGCGGTAACGCGGGAAGGTGGCGCGGAACCACAGGAACATGAAGGCGAACACGAAGGCCTTGGCAAACAGCCAGAACATGCTCGGCTCGCTGAGCAGACCCCAGCCCCAGCCCTGGAACGGGCTGAGCCAGCCGCCCAGGAACAGCAGGGCGGTGAGGAAGCTGATCAGGATCATGTTGGCGTATTCGGCCAGGAAGAAGATGGCGAAGGCCGATCCGGAATACTCGACGTGGAAGCCGGCGACGATCTCCGACTCGCCCTCGGCGACATCGAACGGCGCGCGGTTGGTCTCCGCCACGCCGGAGATGAAATAGATCACGAACAGCGGCAGCAGCGGCAGCCAGAACCACTCGAACAGGCCGGAATTGCCGGCCTGCGCGTTGACGATGTCGGTGATGTTCATGCTGCCGGCGGCGACCAGCACGCCGACCAGGGCGAAGCCCATGGCGATCTCGTAGCTGACCACCTGGGCGGCCGAACGCATGGCACCGAGGAAGGCGTACTTGGAGTTGGAAGCCCAGCCGGCGAGCAGGATGCCGTACACGCCCATCGAGGTCATCGCCAGCAGGTACAGCAGGCCGGCGTTGGCGTTGGACAGCGCCATGCCGTCCTGGAACGGCACCACCGCCCAGGCGGCGAAGGCCGGGGCCAGGGCGAGCAGCGGGGCCAGTCGGAACAGCACGCCATTGGCATTGGCCGGCACCATCACTTCCTTCAACAGCAGCTTGAAGGTGTCGGCGAAGGCCTGCAGGATGCCCTTGCCGACATAGGTCGGGCCGTGGCGCGAGTGCATCCAGCCGATCACCTTGCGTTCCCACAGCACGAAGAACGCCACCAGGACGATCAGCGGCACGGCGATGGCGAGGATCTTGACCAGGGTCCAGAGCAGCAGGAGCAAGGTATCCATGGATCAGCTCCGGACCAGGATCAGGGAACTGCCGGCGGTGGCCAGCGGCGCGGTGGCGACGTGGGCGCGTTCGATCCACACGCTGCCGCGGGCGACCCGGGCCGACAGCACGACCGGCAGCACGGCGTTGCCGCGGCCATCGTCGATGCGCACCACCGCGCCGGCGGCCAGGCCCAGCGCCTGGGCGTCCTCGGGATGCAGTGCGGCGACCGGCTCGCGGTTCAGCGGATGCGCGGCCAGCGGCGCGGCGCGGCGGACCACGGCGTCGCTGCGGTAGATCGGCGTGGTGGCGACGCGTTGCAGGCCGCTGCCGGCCTCGACGCGAGCGGAACGGCCCTGCCCCGATGTCGGTGCGGCCGGTGTCAGCGTCGCGCGCAGTTCATCCAGATTGTCGAAGGCGAAGCCGTCCAGACCCAGTTCCGCGCCGAGCACGCGCAGCACGCGCCAGCCGGCGCGCGCCTGGCCGGGCAGCTTGGCCGCGGCGGCGACCGTCTGCATCTGACCCAGCGCATTGGTCAGACTGGCGTCGATCTCCGGCAACAGGCCGATCGGCAGGATCACCCTGGCCAGCGACTTCAGCGCCGGGGAAGCGTGGGCGGCGCAGGCGACGACGCTGGCCTGGGCCAGCGCCCGCGCGGCCAGCGCGCCATCGGCGAAGTCCAGTTCCGGCTCGATGCCGTACAGCAGATAGGCGGCGCGCGGCTGTTCGAACTGGGCGCGGGCATCCAGCCCGGCCGGCAGCACGCCATGACGCGCCAGACCGACCGCGTTGGCACCCTGCGGCAGCAGGTTCAGACTGCCGCCGACGCAGGAAACAACGTGGCGCGCCAGTTCGCGCAGCCAGGACGCATTCGGGTGCGACAGCGCGGACTCGCCGAGGATCACCACGACGCGATCGGCAGCGCGCAGCGTATCGGCCAGCGCGGACACGTCGGCGCTGACGCTGGCGGCACCCATCGCTGCGGCAAGACCGGCCGGCGGCGTCTGCGAACCGCCCTCGCCGAGTGCCTGGGCCAACGCCAGCAGGCTGTCGATCATCGCCGTCGGCGCGGCCACGATGCTGTGCGCCAGGCCGAAATTGAACTCGAAATCGACCGGGTTGATCGCCGCGATGCGGGCATCCGCCTTCCACGCCTGGCGCACGCGGTGGCCGAGGATCGGCGCTTCGTGGCGCGGGTTGCAGCCGATCAGCAGGATCGCGTCGGCGGCTTGGATGGCTTCCAGGTCGGCCTCGAACGGCTGCGCGACCGGCGCGTCGGCGAAGTCCAGCTCATGCAGGCGATGATCCAGATGCGGGCTGCCGAGACCCTTGGCCAGCCGCGCCAGCAGCGCGCCTTCCTCGTTCGAGGTGGCCGGATGCGCCAGCACGCCGAGGGCATCGCCGGGCTGCGCGCGCAGCGTCTCGGCGGCGACCGTCAACGCCTCCTCCCAGCTTGCCTCGCGCCAGCCGTCGCCGTCGCGCAGCATCGGCGCGAGCACGCGGTCGTCGGATTGCAGGCCGGTGTGGCTGTAGCGGTCGCGGTCGGACAGCCAGTTCTCGTTGAGCGCCTCGTTGTCGCGGGGCACCGTGCGCAGCACCTCGCCGCGGCGCGTGTGCAGCCACAGGTTGGAGCCGAGCGCGTCGTGATAGCCGACCGACTCGCGGGCGATCAGCTCCCAGGCGCGGGCGCGGTAGCGGAACGGCTTGTTGGTCAGCGCACCGACCGGGCAGACATCGATGATGTTGCCGGACAGCTCGCTCTCGATGGCCTTGCCGATGTAGGTGCCGATTTGCAGATCCTCGCCCCGGCTCATGCCGCCCAGCTCGTAGGTGCCGGCGATTTCCGAGGTGAAGCGGATGCAGCGCGTGCACTGGATGCAGCGGGTCATGTCGCTGGCGACCAGCGGGCCAAGGTTCTCATCCGGCACCACGCGCTTGCGCTCGACGAAGCGGCTGACCGAGCGGCCATAGCCCATCGCCACGTCCTGCAACTCGCACTCGCCGCCCTGATCGCAGATCGGGCAATCGAGCGGGTGGTTGATCAACAGGAATTCCATCACGTTGCGCTGTGAATCCAGCGCGCGCTTGGACTGCGTGTAGACCTTCATCCCCTCCATCACCGGCGTCGCACAGGCCGGTGCCGGCTTCGGCGACTTCTCCACGTCGACCAGGCACATGCGGCAGTTGGCGGCGATCGGCAGCTTCTCGTGATAGCAGAAGCGCGGGATCGCGATCCCGGCCTTGTCCGCCGCCTGGATGATCATCGACCCCTTCGGTGCCGTCATCGCCACGCCATCGATCTCGATGTTGACGTGGTCCGGCGGGGTGGCGGGATTGCTTGGCTGGGTGCTCATGGGGTTGCTCCTTGCGGAGCCGGGAATGGAGAATCGGGAATCGGGAATCGGGAAGCAAAAGCTCCCGCCGCGACCTGATCAACACCCGTCGCCATACCAGTGATACCCAAGGACACATAACTCCGAAGCGGACGAATCGCCTTGCCCATTCCCGATTCCCGATTCCCGATTCCCGGCTTCATGCCGCCACCTCCACCGCCCGCACCAAGGTGCCGGCCAGTTCGTCGTCGACGTGGAAGCGTTTGTTGACGATGGCGTATTCGAACTCATGCCAGTAGTGACGCAGGAAGCCCTGCACCGGCCAGGCGGCGGCCTCGCCGAAGGCGCAGATGGTGTGGCCTTCGATCTGGCCGGCGGCGGCGCGCAGCATCTGCAGGTCGTCGAGGCTGGCCTCGAAGCGGCAGATGCGGTCCAGCATGCGGTGCATCCAGCCGGTGCCTTCGCGGCACGGCGTGCACTGGCCACAGCTTTCCTGCCAGTAGAAACGCGAGATGCGGCGGCAGGCGCGGACCATGCAGGTGGTCTCGTCCATGACGATGACGGCGCCCGAGCCGAGGCCGGAACCGGCCTTCTGCAGCGCGTCGTAATCCATCGTCAGGCCCATCATCACCTCGCCCGGCAGCACCGGCATCGAGGAACCGCCGGGGATCACGCCCTTGATGCGGTGGCCGTTGCGGATGCCGCCGGCCAGTTCCAGCAGTTCGGAAAACGGCGTGCCGAGGCGGATCTCGAAGTTGCCCGGCCGGGCGACGTGGCCGGACACCGAGAAGATCTTGCAGCCGCCGTTGTTGGGCTTGCCCAGACCCATGAACCATTCCGCTCCGTTGCGGATGATGGCCGGCACCGAGGCGTAGGTCTCGGTGTTGTTGATCGTCGTCGGCTTGCCGTACAGGCCGAAATTGGCCGGGAACGGCGGCTTGTAGCGCGGCTGGCCCTTCTTGCCCTCCAGCGACTCCATCAGCGCGGTTTCCTCGCCGCAGATGTAGGCACCGGCACCGAGCGCGTTGTAAATGTCGATGTCGACACCCGAGCCGAGGATGTCCTTGCCCAGCCAGCCGTGCGCATAGGCTTCCGCCAGCGCTTCCTCGATGTGCTCGAAGGGCTCGTGGTGGAACTCGCCGCGCAGGTAGTTGTAGCCGACCGTCGAGCCGGTGGCGTAGCAGGCGATGGCCATGCCCTCGATCACCGAATGCGGGTTGTAGCGCAGGATATCGCGGTCCTTGCAGGTGCCCGGCTCGGACTCGTCGGAGTTGCAGAGGATGTACTTCTGCATGTCGCCCTTGGGCATGAAGGACCACTTCAGGCCGGTCGGGAAACCGGCACCGCCGCGACCGCGCAGGCCGGACTGCTTGACCATCTCGATCACGTCGGCCGGCGGCATCTTCTCGGTCAGCACCTTGCGCAGCGCCTGGTAGCCGCCGGTCTTCAGGTAGTTCTCGTACGACCACGGCTTGTCGAAATGCAGCGTGGTGTAGACCGCCTGGTGCGCCTGCGGCGCAGGACCGACCGGGCCATGGCCCTCGGAGGCGTGCCTTGCAGAATCTTGCGAATGCCCTGACATCACTTCAACCCGTCCAGCAGCTCGTCCACCATCGCCGGGGTGAGCTTCTCGTGGTAATGCCCGTTGATGACCACCACCGGCGCACCGCAGCAGGCGGCGACGCATTCTTCCTCGCGCTTGAGGTAGACGCGACCATCGGGCGTGGACTCGCCCAGCCGGCAACCCAGCTTCTTCTCGGCATGGGCGACCAGGTCTTCCGCGCCGTTGAGCCAGCAACTGATGTTGGTGCAGAAGGCGACGTTGTTGCGGCCGACGGGCCTGGTCTCGAACATCGAATAGAACGACGCCACCTCGTAGGCCCAGATCGGCGGCAGGTCGAGGTACTTGGCCACCGCCATCAGCAGCGCATCGGTCAGATGGCCGTTGTTCTGCTGCTGCGCGGCGAACAGGCTCTGGATCAGCGCCGAGCGCCGCCGGTCGGGCGGGAACTTGGTCAACCAGTGGTCGATGTGGCCGCGCGTCTCGTCGCTCAACGCCACCATCGGGTCCACCTCGCGGACCGCTTCGAAATTTCCTGTGGCTTTCATGGGGCTGTCGGGAATCGGGAATCGGGAATCGGGAATCGGGAAATACGGGCTGGCGCAGTCGGGAACGGCCGGGCGAAAAACGGACGGGGCAACGGATGGCGGCGAGCCGCTCGTGCGATTCCCCATTCCCGATTCCCGATTCCCGGCTTCATCGATCAATCTCCCCGAACACGATGTCGTAGGTGCCGATCATCGCTACCACGTCGGAGAGCATGTGGCCGCGGACGACGCTGTCCATCGACGACAGGTGGGCGAAGCCGGGGGCGCGCAGTTTCAGCCGGAACGGCTTGTTGGCACCGTCGGAGATCAGGTATGCGCCGAACTCGCCCTTGGGGGCCTCGACCGCCGCGTAGACCTCGCCGGCCGGCACGCAATAGCCTTCGGTGAACAGCTTGAAGTGGTGGATCAGGGCTTCCATGTCGTCCTTCATCTCCTCGCGCGAGGGCGGGACGACCTTGAAGTTCTTCGGCATCACCGGGCCGGGGTTGGCGCGCAGCCAGTCGATGCACTGCTTGATGATGCGGGTGGATTCGCGCATCTCCTCGATGCGCACCAGGTAGCGGTCGTAGCAGTCGCCGTTGACGCCGACCGGGATGTCGAAATCCACCTCGGCGTACTTGGCGTAGGGCTGCTTCTTGCGCAGGTCCCAGGCGACGCCGGAGCCGCGCAGCATCGGCCCGCTCATGCCCCAGGCCTGCGCCTGCTCGGGCGAAATCACGCCGATGCCGACGGTGCGCTGCTTCCAGATGCGGTTGTCGGTGAGCAGGGTTTCGTATTCGTCGATGCGCTTGGGGAACTCGGCGACGTAGGCGTCGAGGAAATCGAGCAGGGAGCCTTCGCGCGCGGCATTCATGCGCTTGAGATCCTTGCCCTTGCGCCACGGGCTTTCCTTGTACAGCGGCATGTGGTCGGGCAGGTCGCGGTAGACGCCGCCGGGCCGGTAGTAGGTGGCGTGCATGCGCGCCCCGGATACCGCCTCGTAGGCATCCATCAGGTCCTCGCGCTCGCGGAAGGCGTACAGGAACATCGCCATCGCGCCAAGGTCGAGCCCGTTGGTGCCCACCCACATCAGGTGGTTGAGGATGCGCGTGATCTCGTCGAACAGGGTGCGGATCCACTGCGCGCGCTCGGGCACTTCCAGGCCCATCAGGGTTTCGATGGCACGCACGTAGGCGTGCTCGTTGCACATCATCGAGACGTAGTCGAGGCGATCCATGTAGCCGATCGACTGGTTGAAGGGCTTGGACTCGGCCAGCTTCTCGGTGCCGCGATGCAGCAGGCCGACGTGCGGGTCGGCGCGCTGCACGACCTCGCCCTCCATTTCCAGCACCAGGCGCAGCACGCCGTGCGCGGCCGGGTGCTGCGGGCCGAAGTTCATCGTGTAACTGCGGATTTCCTGCATGACGGTCAACTGCCTTGCTCGGCGCGCGCTTGCCGGTAGCGGGAATCGTCGCGGATCACGCGCGGCACCAGCACGCGCGGCTCGACGCTGGTGACCGGCTCGTAGATCACCCTGCCCTTGTCGGCGTCGTAGCGCACTTCGACGTTGCCGATCAGCGGAAAGTCCTTGCGGAACGGGTGGCCGACGAAGCCGTAGTCGGTGAGTATGCGGCGCAGGTCCGGATGGCCCTCGAAGACGATGCCGAACAGGTCGAAGGCTTCGCGCTCGAACCAGTTCAGGCCAGGCCAGATCTCGGTCAGCGAGGGCGCCACCGGCAGGCCGTCGTCGGGACAGAACATGCGCAGGCGCAGGCGACGGTTGTGCGGCACCGACAGCAGGTGGGTGACCACGGCGAAGCGGCGCTCGACATGGCGCGGGCGCGGCCGGCCGTCCCAGTCGAAGCGGCCCGGCCCCTGGCCCTCGACGCCGCGCGAGAAACCTTCGGCGGAGGCGTCCTCGGTATCCCACTCGACCTGGCCGAAGCCGAGGTAATCGACGCCGCACAGATCGACCGCGACGGTGAAGCGCAGATCGGCGTCGTCGCGCAGCAGGCGGGCGGTTTCGAGCAGATGCTCCGGCAGCACCTCGATGGTGATCTCGCCATGCGCCTCGACGAGGCTGACGATGCGGTGCGCGAGACGTGCGTGCAGCCGCTCGGTGAAGGTGATTGCTTGCTCGACCATGGTCTGGGGTGGCGAGGGTCCGTTGGAAAGGGAGACGGCGCGGGATCAGCGGGCGATGCTGTTGGTACGGCGGATCTTCTTCTGCAATTGCAGGATGCCGTGCACCAGCGCCTCGGCGGTGGGCGGGCAGCCCGGTACGTAGACGTCGACCGGGACGACGCGATCACAACCGCGCACCACGGCGTAGGAATAGTGGTAGTAACCGCCACCGTTGGCGCAGGAGCCCATCGAGATCACCCACTTGGGCTCGGTCATCTGGTCGTAGACCTTGCGCAGCGCCGGAGCCATCTTGTTGACCAGGGTGCCGGCGACGATCATCACGTCGGCCTGGCGCGGACTGGGGCGAAAGATCACGCCCATGCGGTCGAGGTCGATGCGCGCCGCGCCGGCGTGCATCATCTCCACCGCGCAGCAGGCCAGACCGAAGGTCACCGGCCACATCGAACCGGTGCGCGCCCAGTTCACCAGCGCATCGACCGATGTCGTGACGAAGCCGCGCTCCAGCAGCGGATTGTCGCCTTCCGGCCGCAGGATGTCATCGACGACGCTGACCGGCTCGGGGTTGTGGAAAAACTGCGAAATGCCCATGCCCTACTCCCAGTCCAGCGCGCCTTTCTTCCACTCGTACACGAAGCCGAGCACAAGGATGCCGAGGAACAGCGTCATCGCCCACAGTGCGGTGACGCCAATGTCGCGGAACACCACCGCCCACGGAAACAGGAAGGCTATTTCCAGGTCGAAGACGATGAACAGGATGGCGATCAGGTAGTAGCGGACGTCGAACTTGGTCCGCGCGTCCTCGAAGGCCTCGAAGCCGCACTCGTAGGGCGAGAGCTTCTCGGCACTGGGACGGCGCGGGCCGAGCGCCCAGCCGACCAGCAGCAGAACGACGCCGATCGCCAGCGCCACGATCAGGAACAGCAGGACGGGCACGTATTCCGCTAACACGGTTGCTACAACCTCCGCGCCATCGACAGCGCTCGAAAGATCCATGATCGAGAAGAGGCCCGTCCGGCCGGACGATGCCGCTGTCCCGGTCGCCAGAGCGGCCCGCCGGCGGCTGGCCGGACAGGTCCTCGGGAAAGCGCGAATTGTCGCATGCAAACTCTTTTACGGCAACGGAAAACCGATTCAAGAATGGTTCTCAAGTGGCCGAGAAAAGCGCTCGAAACGGCATCAAAACCGTGTCCTGACGCACACCTTGCACGCCCGCCGGGCGACCGCCCCCACCGCTGCCTGTATGGCCTGCGACTTTGGTCCAATGCCGGCGCGCCGCCGTCGCAAGGCAGTCATGCAAGCGGGGTTTCCTGGTCGTGTCCGGCTTTCTGCAGACTTCGTGATGGCACCACGCTGGCGGCCGCCGGTGCAGCGGAACCTGAGTGATGACGGCCGAGGAAGTCGAGGCGTACAACATCATCAAGCCATCCTGCGGCAGGTGGTGGACCCGAAGCGGGTCGCCATCCGCGACGCCAAGAGCTACTGCGCGATCCTGCTCGACGACAACAATCGCAAGCCGCTGACCCGCCTGCATTTCCATGCGTTGGCGAAGAAGTATGTCGGCGTGTTCAGTCAGAAGAACGAAGAGCGTGTGGAGATCAGTTCACTGGATGATCTCTTCGCGTTGGCTACGAGGCTGCTGGCAGCGGCGCAGGAATACGATGCAGCGTGTGACTCCGCGTCGAAGGGAGCGAAGGGCGCAACGCCCCGCGCGCCCGCACTTACGGTGCCCGATCTATCTCATCGTGCGGGGCCACGCGGCGCAGGAAGGCGGCTTGGCCGCTCAACTCGAAGGACAGCTTGTAGTGCCCGCGATGTGCATGGTGTCCACGTCCGGGCTGCTGTATCCGCGTCGTAGGCGCTGTGGAGCATGTCGCAGTGAGCAGCGCGCAGGCGGGAGTCCTGATTCACCGCGCCTTTCTTCGCGGTGAAGGTGGAAAGCAGGCTCTCGAAGCGGCTCGCTACTTCATCCAGCTTGGCTTCGAGGGTGCCGTCGGCATCAACGTACACCTCCGGCTGCTCCACGGGAAACAAGGCAATGCGGGCGGTGATGGCGCGGCCAAGCACGGCCATGTTGCGGTAAAGCCTGGCTTCGGCACAGAGCGCATCCATCGTTTCATCCACCAGCCATACAAGACGCAGGTCGGGCATTGGCGACATCGCCAAGGCCGCCGGGCTCTCGCCACAGGGCGAGGTCGATTCGGAGCCATAGGCCGCGGTCGCCGAATAGCAGTATCAACAGGACGGCGACAGGGTCGCTGTGGACGTGAGAGCCTTCAGCTTATCCGCCATCCACCGTCAGCCCAACTCCCCACCTTCACAATCTTTCCCGCTTACCCGCGAAATCGGGATAGGGGACGGCGGTAGATGACCGCCGTTCCCCTCCCACACCACCCGGCATGCGGGTCCGCACCGGGCGGTTCGAGGGATTGAGGTTTACGACAAGCGCGGCAG
>Ga0265293_10005962_pt1 | contig 19898 bp, 20 predicted proteins | sample Munlanlewell138R_FD_192505 | JGI IMG/M metagenome (GOLD analysis project Ga0265293, IMG submission 192505) | Leachate microbial communities from a municipal landfill in Southern Ontario, Canada - Leachate well 138R | ecosystem: Engineered > Solid waste > Landfill > Unclassified | place: Canada... | reverse complement strand
GGTGTCTTGGTCAAACAGGCCGAGGGCGCGGTGCGTGGACATGCGCAGGTCCAAGTGTGGCGTATGCTAGTAGTTTACTATGATATCAGGGTTTCGCAAACCCCTCTTTCATGTGTCCGGTCCGACGCCGCGCACGCTGGAATACACGTTTGCCGATGATACGCAAACGGTCCGAGAGGTCATCCAGCCAGTGGTCGCCGAGGCGGCTGCCAACCATGGGCGGGGAACGCCACCGGCGATCGCCACTTTGGAAACGGTGTCCGACGCCGGCGGCTGCCAGGCGAAGACGCGGCTTGAGATCGAACTGGAAACAGGCCGTATCGGGCTGTCACGACAGTTTGCCCATTTCGCCGAGGCCGCTCGCGCGGGTGGCCTGCACACCTGCTCCCACGCGCACCACACCGAGCCACCCGCGTTCAACCCGGCTAACCTGAGCTTCGGAGGGTTCATCCCGGTGGCGGCTGCGTTGTTGTTGCTGATGCTGGTGTGGACCAAACGGCCGGACTGGCGCCCCTGGCAGCCCGGGATCGGCACCACTGGCGCACTGAGGTGGGGCGCCGCCGTGGGCGTGCTGTGCATCGCTTGCGGCGTCGGGCTGTCCTGGCTGGCATCCCTGGTGTTCGATGACGTTGGCGAACTTGTACAGCAGCGCAACGCAGGCCTGGCCACGTCGTTTGGCGCCGCGCTCGCGATATTCAGTGCGCCCATCGTCGAGGAATTCGCCTTCCGCGCCTGGTTCATGACCCATGCCTCGCGCGCCATCGGTGCGGTTGCCGCCCTGGTGGTTTCAACCTTGGCGTTCATCATGATCCATCTGCCCGATCACGCCGTTGAATACCTCTGGTTCGCGCTGGTCGGCATCATCCTGGGCCTGCTCTGGCTGCGGACCCGCTCGCTGCTGGCCTGCATCACCGCCCACGCCATGATCAATCTCTGGGCCGTGGCAATGACCTGGCTGATCGGCTTGCCGCAAGCCACCTGACCAGCGCGAACGCCAAGCCCATGGCCGTCTGGCCCCCGACGCCGCACCCCGAGCCGGGATTCCTGCCACTCCTCCTGCACGGCACCTATAATCAGCCACTTGCCACGGAGGGATGACGATGAGCGAGCGCGATGTGATGGAGTATGACGTGGTGGTGGTCGGCGCCGGGCCGGCCGGCCTGGCGTTTGCCATGCGCCTGAAGCAGGTGCAGCCGGAGACCAGCGTCTGCGTGATCGAGAAGTCCTCCACCATCGGTGCCCATATCCTGTCCGGGGCGGTGATCGAGACCGGGCCGCTGGACGAACTGGTGCCGGACTGGCGCGAGCAGCCGCCGCCGGTGTGCGTGGAGGCCGGCCGCGACGAGTTCTACTGGCTCGGCAGCAAGCGCGCGATCCGCTTCCCGATGGCGCCGCCGCAGATGAACAACCACGGCAACGTGATCGTCTCGCTGGGCGCGCTGTGCGCCTGGCTGGCGCCGCAGGCCGAGGCGCTGGGCGTGGAGATCTTCCCCGGCTTTGCCGCTGCCCAAACCCTGATCGAGGACGGCCGCGTGGTCGGCGTGCGCATCGGCGACATGGGCGTGGCCAGGGATGGCTCGCCCAAGCCGACCTACACCCAGGGCATCGACATCCGTGCCGGCACCACGGTGCTGGCCGAGGGTTGCCGCGGCCACCTCACCAAGACGCTGATCGCGCAGTTCGACCTGGCCCGCGACAGCGGCCCGCAGACCTATGGCATCGGCATCAAGGAGCTGTGGCAGCTTGCGCCGGGCAAGGGCGAGCCGGGCCTGATCCAGCACACGCTGGGTTGGCCGCTGGACAACCGCACCTATGGCGGCAGCTTCATCTACCACCTGGACAACGACCGCGTGGCGATCGGCTTCGTCGCCGGGCTGGATTACGAGGATCCGCAGTTCAAGCCCTGGGAAGCGTTCCAGCAACTGAAGAACCATCCGTTCGTCAAGCCGCTGCTGGATGGCGGCTCGATCATTTCCGCCGGCGCCCGCGCCCTGGTCGAGGGCGGCTGGCAGGCGCTGCCCAGGGTGGAGATGCCCGGCGCGATCCTGATCGGCGACAGTGCCGGCCTGGTCAACGTGCCCAAGATCAAGGGCACCCACCAGGCGATGCGCTCGGGCATGCTCGCCGCCGAGCATATCGCTGCCACCGGCAGTGGCCAGGGCTGGGACGCGCGCCTGCGCGGCTCGCCGGTGATGGCCGAGCTGAAGAAGGTGCGCAACATCCGCCCCGGCTTCCGCAAGGGCCTGTGGCTGGGCCTGGCCAATGCCGGCTGGGAAACGGTGACCCTGGGCAAGTCGCCGTGGACGCTCAAGCACCACGCCGACCACGCGGCCATGCGCAAGCTGGACGGCTACACCTCGCCCGAGCGCGATTGGCAGGCGCGCGAGTTGCCGCCGCGCGATCGCCTGGCCGGGGTCTACTTCGCCGCCACCGAGCACGATGAGGATCAGCCGGTGCACTTGCAGATCCTGGAGCCGGACATCTGCGTCGGCCGCTGCGCCGAGGAATACGACAACCCCTGCCAGCGCTTCTGCCCGGCGGCGGTCTACGAGATGGTCGAGGACGAGGCCGGCAAGCGCCTGCAGATCAACGCCGCCAACTGCGTGCATTGCAAGACCTGCGACATCAAGGATCCCTACCAGATCATCAACTGGGTCACGCCCGAGGGCGGTGCCGGCCCGAACTACCAGAACCTGTGACCGGCCTGGCCGCCGGTGCCCAAACCGGCCGGCATTGCCGAGCCTGCACGAGCGAACGAAAAGCACCATCTGGGCTAGGATGACCGCGATGTCTGAACGGGCGCAAAGGGATCTGCAATGACGACACCGGCAGCCTTGGTGGTGGAGGATGAGGCCGACCTGCGGGAACTGATCGAGCTGTCGCTGTCCGGCATGGATCTGGACGTGGTCGGCGTCGGCACGCTGGCTGAGGCCCATGAACAACTGGCCAAACGCAGTTTCGCCCTGTGCCTGACCGACCTGCGCCTGCCTGACGGCATGAGCCTGCCGCTGGTGGAGAAGATCGGCCGCGATTTCCCGCACACGCCGGTGGCCGTGCTCACCGCTTACGGCAATGTGGAAACCGCGGTGCAGGCGCTGAAGGCCGGCGCCTTCGACTTCGTCGCCAAGCCGGTGGACATCTCGCAGTTGCGCAGCCTGGTGCAGACCGCCCTGCGCCTGACCGCCAACCTGCCGGCCGAAGATGCCTCAACCCGCCTGATCGGCGAGTCGCCGGCCATCCTGCAGGCGCGCGCCACGATCAAGAAGCTGGCGCGCAGTCAGGCGCCGGTCTATGTCAGCGGCGAATCGGGCAGCGGCAAGGAATTGGCGGCGCGGCTGATCCACGAGCTGTCGCCGCGCGCATCCGGGCCGTTCGTGCCGGTCAACTGCGGCGCGATTCCGGCCGAGCTGCTGGAAAGCGAATTCTTCGGCCACAAGAAGGGCAGCTTCACCGGCGCCACGGTCGACAAGCCGGGGCTGTTCCAGGCCGCCGACGGCGGCACCATGCTGCTGGACGAGGTCGCCGACCTGCCACTGTCGATGCAAGTGAAACTGCTGCGCGCGATCCAGGAAAAGGCGATCCGCCCGATCGGCGCCCATGCCGAGCAGGCGGTGGACGTGCGCATCATCAGCGCCACGCACAAGAACCTGCACGAGCTGGTCGACAAGGGCGAGTTCCGCCAGGATCTGTACTACCGCATCAATGTCATCGAGCTGCCGATGCCGCCGCTGAGCGAACGCCGCGAGGACATCGCGCCGCTGACCCGGCACATTCTCGCCAAGCTCGACCCGGCCGGCCGCACCAGCCTCTCCGACGACGCCTATGCCGCGCTGGCCGAGTACGACTTCCCCGGCAACATCCGCGAACTGGAAAACATCCTGGAACGCGCCCTGGCCCTGGCGGAGGGCGATGTGGTGCATGCCGAGGATCTGCGCCTGCCGGCGCCACGACCGGCCACGCCGGCACCGTCGGCGCTCGCGGCCATGAACCCGGCCGGCTCCGCGCCGCCGGCAGCTTCAGAACCGACGGCCGCCGGTGGCGATTCGCTGGAGGACTACATCGAGCAGCTCGAGCGCGAGCGCATCCTCAAGGCGCTGGAAAGCCACCGCTACAACAAGACCAAGACCGCCGAGGCGCTGGGCATCACCTTCCGCGCCCTGCGCTACCGGCTGAAGAAGCTGGGCATCGAGTAGTTGCGCCGCGCTGGCGTGGCATCGGGCGCAACGCCTGCCAGTAACCCTGTTATTGCGCCGACCGGCCTGGCCCTGGCCGCCGTATGCGCCGCTGTAACGACATCGAGGACATACTGAAAAGCCGGCCCACGCCGAGGCTGCGTTCGTCCTGAACGAGCCACCCGGCCGCCCGATTCCCGCCTGCCCAAGCCACTGGCAGGCCCACCAAGGAGCCACGCCATGACCCTGTCTGCAGCACCGTCACCCCTTCTGGCCGCCACGCTGGCCGTTACTTTCGCGCGGGCTCTGGGCGCATCCACCACACCGGCAGCGGCTGCCGGCGTGCTCCTGGTCGGCAACAAGTCGGCCGCCTCGGTGCATGCCCTGGACCTGGCCGATGGCCGCAAGCTGGCACAGTTCGAAACCGGCGATGGCCCGCACGAGATCGAGGTCAGCCCGGATCAGCGCTGGGCGGTGGTCTCCGACTACGGCAGCGACCAGGCCGGCAACAGCCTGACCGTGATCGACTGGTCGGCGCGCGAAGTCAGCCAGCGCATCGACCTGGGCGAACACAGCCGCCCGCACGGCATGGCCTTTCTGCCCGATGGCCGGCGCCTGGCGGTGACCACCGAGGGCTCGGATTCGCTGGTGCTGGTCGATCTGGCCGAAGGCACGGTGCTGCAGGCGATCAACGTCGGTGGCGGCCTGCCGCACATGGTCGCGTTGTCGCCGGATGGCCGTCGTGCGTACGTCACCCGCCTGCGCGCCGGCATGGTGTCGGTGGTGGATCTGGATGCCGGCAAGGTGCTGGTGGAAATCGCCACCGGCGACGGCGCCGAAGGCGTGGCGGTGAGCCCGGACGGGCGCGAAGTCTGGGTCGGCAACCGCGGCGAGGACACGATCAGCATCATTGATGCCGAAAGCCTGGAACTGCAGGCGACCCTGGCCAGCGAAGGTTTTCCGATCCGGGTGACGATGTCGGCGGACGGCCGCCATGTGCTGGTGACCAATGCCCGCGCCGCCACGCTGTCGGTGTTCGACCGGCGCCGGCGCGAGCTGGCCGCCACCGTCAACCTGTCCGACCCGGATGCCAGCTATCAGCCGAGCATGCTGGGCAACACCGCCCTGCCGATCGGCAGCACCTTCAGCGCCGATGGCCGGCGCGCCTTCGTCGCGATCAGCGGCGGCGACCAGGTGGCGGTGATCGACACCGGCACCTGGCAGGTGCTGGAGCACTGGCCGACCGGCCGCGAACCCGATGCCCTGGCGGTTGTTGCCACGCCGGAAAGCCGCGCCCAACCCTGACCGCCTGCGGCGACACTGGCGGCTGCGCCATCGCTGCGCTTGCCGGATCGCCATGAATCCTGACCGCATCGGCGCGTGAAACCAGCGCCGGGCGGCCGTCTACACCGCCGCCCGATACAATGGCAGCCATGATCGACACCATCCGCAACGCCCTTCAGCAGGGCCTGGCTCCCGACCACCTGGACGTGGCCGACGAAAGCCACATGCATTCCCGGGGCCAGAACACCCACTACAAGGCCACCATCGTTTCCGACACGTTCCAGGGCCTGTCACCGGTGCGCCGGCACCAGGCGGTGTACGCCGCGCTCGGTGAGTTGATGGGCCGGTTCCACGCCCTGGCCCTGCACACCTACACGGCGCAGGAGTGGGCGCAACGCGCCGACCAGGCGCCGGATTCGCCGCGCTGCGAAGGCGGCAGCCGCTTCGACTGAAGGCGGGCGAGGCCTGGACGGGCGGGGCTACCAGGCCAGATCGACCCAGATCGGATCGTGGTCGGAGCTGCGCCATTGATCGGCGGCGTAGAGGTCGGGACCACCGCGGGCGTTGCCGTCATAGGCGAAGCCCGGCAGTTCGTCGGCATTGATGTGCCAGACGCCGGCCTGGCGAATTCGGGGCGCCATGTTGGTGCTGGCCAGGGCGTGGTTGAGGCGGCCGGCCTGGCCGCGGAAGACATAGGCGTGGTCTTCCGGCTTCAGCAGGTCGGCGTAGCCGTGGTCGAGCAGATGGCGTACCGGATCTTCCTGGGCGTAGGCGTTGAGGTCGCCCAGGATCAGCACCTGTGCCGAGCCGCCGTCGCCATCGCCGTCGTTATCCATGCTCTGCAGCCAGGCGTTCAGGCGCTGGGCGCTGTCGAGGCGGGTGTGGTTGAAGCAGGCCTGGCCGTCGCCCTGGTCGCGGTCGGCACCGGTGGCTTCGGCGCAGCCGCCCTTGGACTTGAAGTGGTTGACGACGACGGTGAACGGTTCGCTGTCGGGAATCCTCTGGAAGGCCTGCGCCAGCGGCACCCGGCTGGCGCTGTCAAAAGGTCCGCCCTCAAGCATGCGCGGCGGGCCGATCCGGCGCACGCGGGTGGCGCGGTAGACCAGGCCGACGGCGATGGCATCGCTGCCGATGCGCGCACCGGCAATCACCGGCTGCCAGGGATCGCCCGGGCGTGACAGCTTGCGCGCCAGCTCGGCAACGGCGCTGTTGCCGCCCTGGCCATCGTTCTCCAGCTCCATCAGGCCGATGATGTCGGCATCCAGCGCGGTCATCGCCGCAATCAACTTGCGCTGCTGCCGCTCCAGCGCCGCCGGAGTCTCGGCACCACGCGCGGTCGGGAAGCCGCCGCCCCGGCCATCGCCATTGAAGAAGTTGAGCAGGTTGAAGCTGGCCACGCGCAGCAGGGCATCATCGTCGCGCGCCGGTGCCGGCGGCCGCGGTGCCTGCTCGGCGCGACCGATCTCACGCGTGGGCTGCAGGCGCCAGGCACCGTGCCGGTATTCGATGCTGCCTTCGACTTCGTGCACCACGGTGCCGGCGCGCCACGGCGTCCTGTGGCCCGGCGGCTGCGGCAGTTGCCAGAAGTCGTCGGGGTATTCGCGATTGCGGGCGTCATCAACCACCAGTTGCCGGCGGGCCTTGTCGGCGGCCAGTTGCTGCGCCTGGTCGCCCGGCGGCGCCAACTGGGTCGGCACCAACTGGCGCCCGTCAAAGCTCACTCGCAGCTCACCAAAACGCAGCAGGCCGTCGTTGCCGGTGACCGTGAGCGGCCCGGGGATGTGCACGAGCATCCCTTCCAGCGCGGCCCAGTCGTCCGGTGCCTGACTCAGGCGCACCGGCTTCGGAGCACTCGAATCGCCACATTTGGCCCACTGTTGCACTGATTCCAGGCGCCAGCCGTGGCGGCCGTCCTGGGCAGGCGTCCAGACACCGCGCAGGCGCAGCCAATCACCTACGCGCGGGCGCTGGCCGTGCGGAGCCAGGGCGACGAAGGCGCCTTGCGGCGTGTTGGCCTTGTCGTCCTCGCTGTCCGGCCGGCTCTGGATGAACAGCCCGCCCATACCGCCATGGAAGCTGGCCGCGACCACGCCTTCGACATCGACCGGCACCGGTTCCCCGCCGGTGAGTGTCCGCGGCAGGCTGTGCAGCGGCGTTGCAGGAAGATCGCAGGCGAACGCAGACGCATTGTCGATGTCCGTATCGACGCCGCTATTGATGCCGGTGTCCTGGCAACCGGCCAGCGGCAGCAGCACCAGCAACAGCGCCGGCAAGCAGCGGGCGGGCAAGCATCGGCGTGGGTTCGTCGAGGTCATGGCGGATTCCATCGGAGGGCAGGTGGCGGCGTCATCCGGACCGCGCGAGCAACGGCCAGCCGCAGCCTGGTTGGCCGTACCGTGCGGTAGCGGTAACAAGGGCGGTGCAAGAATCAGGCCCTGAAACGACGCCGCCCGGCGACCTGGGCGGGGCGACGGGCGGGGACAAGGATCAGGCCGGGCGGTGGGATATCAGTCGAGGTTGTCGACCATCCACTCCACGGCGGCCTGCATCTGCTCATCGGACAGCGAGGGATTGCCACCGCGTGGCGGCATGATGCCGTGGGCACCGGTGAAGCCTTCAATGGAGTTCTGCACCATGACGTCCATGCCCTGGGCGATGCGCTCGTTCCAGGCGCTGCGCACCATCAGCGGTGCGCCGCCGGCGCCGCTGTCATGGCAGGTTTTGCAGAGGTTGTCGTAGATCACGGCGCCATCCAGGGTGCCGTCGTAGGCCACCTGCGCCTGCGCCGATGCCTGGGCGGCCGCGGCGGCGGCAGCGCGCGCCATCTGGCCGGACTGGCCGGCATAGACGCCACCGACCGGAGCAATGCGCGCCTCGGTGGCGGCGGCCAGCTCGGGTGGCACGTCGGTCGAGCGCGTTGCCCGATAGATGCTCTGTGCCAGCAGCAGCATCAGCAACGACAGCACGATGAAGCCAGCAATCAGGGCGGCAAACTTCTTCAGAAACACGGAATCGTGAGTGTTCACGGCTTCACTCGGCGGCGGAAATCTGAGGGCCGGCAGTATAGCCCGGAACCGTCATCAGGTCGCAAAACCGGCCGGCGCCGGCATCGTACGCGCCGTGCACGGGAGCGGCCCCAGATCAGCCGGCTGTCTGCGCTCAAGGCGGCGGCCGCTGCCCCATCAGGGCCGGAATCAGGCTGAACACGGCCAGGGCCAGCACCGTGGTCATCACCGCCAGCACTTCCTGGCCCATGCCGGCGGCCATGCCGATGGCCGCGGTCATCCAGATGCCGGCGGCCGTGGTCAGGCCTTCGACGTGGGCGTTGTACTTGATGATGGCGCCGGCACCCAGGAAGCCGATGCCCTGGACGATGCCCTGCATGACGCGGGTGACATGGTCTGGATCGATGTCGGCCATCAGTGGCGCCAGCACGAACAGTGCCGAGCCGATCGACACCAGCATATGCGTCTTCAAGCCCGCGGCCCGGCCCTTGTGCTCGCGCTCCCAGCCGATGATGCCGCCGAGCACGGCCGCAACCAGCACGCGCAGGGTGATGACGGTCATCTCGCCGGCATCGGGCATGGCCACCTCGTTGGCCAGGGCGTTGCCGATCGCCTCAAGCGTGCTCATGGCGCGTGCCTCCGGATGCGGGCGATGTCATCGATGGGGTGAAGGTGGTCAGGCATGGGGGAGTGATCCTTTGCCGCGAGCGCGGCTACCGGCGCGAGCCACAGCACAGCCGAACCTGGCGCGAAGCCGGTGCCAAGTCGGGGGCTGGACCCGGAGCCCATGCTCGGCCAGCCGGCATGAAAGCGACGCGATGGCCGGCCCGCGCCGGGCTCACGCCGCGCCGACAAACCACCGGCTATGAAAGAGCCGTCAAGCCCACAGGAGAGCTGTCATGACCCGCGACCGCAAGGATCCACCGGACCCGTCCAACCAGAACCCGGGCCAGGAGACGGCCGAAGAAAAGCGCCAGCGCCGCGACAAGGCGAACGACAACCAGGACGAGGCGCTGGAGGAAACGTTCCCGGCCAGCGATCCGGTCTCACCTTTCGTGCCGGCGAAGACGCCGCATTGATGGCGGCGGCCAGCCCGCGGCCCGGTCGCTGCATCATCCGGTGCACAGCCAGGCCGCGGCCCACCGGCTGCGTTCCTGACGCCTGATGAGCGGGCACGCCAGCCCGGACACGCCCCTGATCGCCCGGCCCGACCAGGCCGGCGCGGCGATCACCCTGGCCGGTGCTGGCGGCGGCGCCTTGCTGATCATCGACATGGTCAGCCTGATGGACTTCGAAACCGCCGGCGACATCGCCACCAGCGCGCTGGCCGCGGCCCGGCATATCCGCGACCTGCGCCGGCACTGCCACGAACGCGGCCTGCCGGTGATCTTCGCCAACGACAACTTCAGCCGCTGGCAGGCCGACTTCCGCGAACTGGTGGCCATGGCCAAGGCCCGCGGTGGCACCGCTGCCGCGATCATCGAATTGCTGCCGCCGCTGCCGCAGGACTACTTCGTGCTCAAGCCCAAGCACTCCGCCTTCCTGGCCTCGCCGCTGCCGGTGCTGCTGACCAAACTGGCTGTGCGCCGCCTGCTGATCACCGGCATGGCGCTGGAAAGCTGCGTGCTGGCCACGGCCCTGGATGCCAAGGCCCACGAGTTCGAAGTCGCCATCGTCCGCGACGCCACCGCCGGCCTGCCGGAACTGCACCAGGCCACACTCAGCGTGCTGGATCGCTCGGAAGCGGCCACCCTTGTCGACGCTGACAACGCCATCGATTGGATCACCGCCAGCGAGCAATAACCCGGGCGGATTGTTCTCCCGGCGATCAAAGCCGCGCGCCTTTCAGCAGCGCCAGGGCGGTGCGGTGAGGGCCCGTGTTGCGCCACCCAGCCGACCCTGTAGCCGGCCTCGTTAGCCCGGTTGGATTGCCGATGGCCAGGGGCAACGCGTCGCCGCAGGAGCGGATCACCTCCAGCACAGTGGGCATCACTGCCGATACCAGCCCAGCGCCGCGCACCGGTGATCCCGGCATCGCGCTACCGCTTGCGCATCCCAGCCACCCGGCAATCCAGCCGCCTGCAAAGCGTCATGTGGCCTCTTTGGCGTCGAGTTTACGTTTTAAGCCTCATGGCCCCTTTTTCGCATACAACCTGGAGTATCGAATGTTCATCAAACCCAGTCATCCTGCCTTGACCCGTCTCGCTGCCGTGGCGGCATTGGCGCTCGTCGCGGTCGCTCCGGTGCTGGCCGACAAGCCCGGCACCCTGGTTCAACAACGCGGCGGCGCGCCGGCGGTCCAGGTCATCAGCGGTGCGCCGTTGACGGTCAACGTCGGCGACGAGCACTCCTATCAGATCTTCAATGACCAGATTCCCGGCGTCGGCCAGATCTATCCGTCCGGCTCCACCGGCACCGCCGACATGGGCTGGATGGTGCACGCCGATGGCATCCTGTACAGCCCGGATTTCAGCAACCACAGCAGCGGGTCGGCCACCGGCAGCCTGGGTAGTCGAACGCCCTACAGCGGCCGCAGCATCAGCGCCGTATCGGGTAGCGGCAGCGGCGCCGATCCGTTCCAGGTGACGGTGCAGAACCAACTGGGCGGCTCGGGGCTGGAGAGCAGCGAGGTGATCCGGTACGTCAATGGCGAGAATTATTTCACCAAGCACTTCACCCTGACCAACACGAGCGCCGACACGAAAACGGTCAACATCTACCTGGCCGGCGACATCTACCTGGCCGGCGCCGATTCCGGCGTTCCCTACCGTGAAGCGGCCTCCGGCAGCATCGGCGGCAGTGACTGCGGCTCGCCGGCCAGCTACTACATCCTGTACATCCCGCAGACGCCGGCCGATGCCTGGACCGGTGCCGGCTACGGCAGTGTCTGGTCGCAGATCCGGGACGGCACCTTGGACAGCGCCCTGTCCACGACGAGCTGCATCGACAATGGCGCCGGCCTGCAATGGAACCGCTCCCTGGCGCCGGGCGCCAGCACCACCATCCAGGCGGCAACCTCGTTCGGCGATATTCCCAGCATCGTGCTGTTCGACCTCTTCAACGTCACGCCCGACGACGGCGCGCAGGGCAGCACCGTCAACGTCACCATCGCCGGTCTGGGCTTTGCCAGCGGCATGCAACTGGATTTTGGCAGCGGCATCACCCTGGCTGATCTGGTCGTGATCGATGCCAACACGGCCACCGCCACCCTGACCATTGCCCCGGCCGCCACAGTCGGCCCGCGCGACGTGGTCGGCACCAGCGCCGACGGTGCGACCAGCGCCACCTTGACCGCCGGTTTCCGGGTCACTGGCGCCGGTACGCCACCGCCACCGGGCCCGACCCAGCCGGTACCGTCGCTGGGCGCGACCAGCCTGATCGTGCTGTTGCTCGGCATGCTGGTAGTGGGCCTGGTCTCCCTGCGCCGTTTCGGCTGAGCCCGATCCTGACAAAGGCTGCTACCGGCAGCCGCTGAGAACAACGCCCGGTGTGGTCTCCATGCCGGGCGTTTTGGTTTGGCCTGCGCCTGCCTGCACCGACCGTGCCTGCATCGGCATGCACACACGCACGGCAGGAACACGACAATGCGAACCGGCCTGGGCACCCGCCGGCTGCGGCAACTTCACAACCAACAGTGTGCGAGCGAGCATTCGCCGGTCGCCACCTTGGCCCGTGGCTCCGGTGCCATCGGCCTGGCGACAGGACGCAGTGAGCAAGCCAGGCGGACTTCGTTCCACATAGGCACTGCTTCCCGCCTCCAAGCCCATTCGGCTTCGGCAGCATTCGAGCGCACCATGGCATTTCGATGGCTCGCGGCCGGCGCAGGGTCTACTGCCTTCAGCCACGCACCCGCAGGTGATGGACGCTGAACAGTTCGTTGGCGTCGGTCCAGACATCGAGCGCCTGCCAGCCGGCGCTATCGGCCAGGCTGCGGAAGTTGTCGATGCTGTATTTGTGGGAATCCTCCACGTGCAGGCGCTCGCCGGCAGCGAACTGGAAGCGGCGGCCGGACACCGTCACCTGTTGCGCGCAGCGGCTGACCAGGTTGATCTGGATCGCCGCCCGCCCGGGCAGATAACGGGCCTCATGCTCGAAGCCATCCAGGTCGAAATCCGCGCCCAGCTCGCGGTTGGCGCGCACCAGCAGGTTGCCGGTGAAGGCTGCAGTAATACCGGCGGCATCGTTGTAGGCGGCCTCTAGCACGGCCGGCGCCTTGATCAGGTCGACCCCGATGACCAGGTGCGCGCCCGCGCCCAGCCGTTGCCGCCACGTCGCCAGCAGGGACTGCGCCTGCGCTGGCCGCAGGTTGCCAATGCTGGAGCCGGGAAAAAAGCCCAGCACCGGCCCGGCCTTGGCCTGCGCATTGGCCTGCGTCTTCGCCAGCGGCAGTGAAAAACCGCTGGCGTAATCGGCCCAGACCGCGTGGATATCCAGTGCCGGCCAGTCGGCGGCCAGGCGCTGGACCGCGGCCACCAGGGCGGGGCGGGAAATCTCCACGGCGATATAGGCCGTCGGCTCGGTCAGCGCTGCCAGCAACCGCTCCACCTTGATGCCGGCACCCGAGCCCAGCTCGACCAGTTGCGCGCCCGGCCCGACCCGTGCGGCGATGTCGCCGGCATGGTTTTCCAGCAGGGCCAGTTCGGTGCGTGTGAGGTAGTACTCGGGTTGCTGGCAAATCTGCTCGAACAGACGCGAGCCGGCGGCGTCGTACAGGAAGCGGAACGGGATCGCCTTGTGCGCCTGCGCCAAGCCATGCAGCACGGCCTCGCGGAAATTGTCCGGCGCCGGCGCGTGATCGTGGAAGGTGTAGCCGGGCGCGCCGCTCGCGTCGGCAGGTTCAACCGTGGCAGCGCCGGATTGCCGCTCAGCCATCGTTGGCCAGGCGCAGGCCGCTGAAGGCCCAGCGCGCATCGGGCGGATAGAAATTGCGGTAGCTGGCCCGGGCATGGCCGGGCGGCGTCACGCAGGCGCCACCGCGCAAGACCATCTGGCCGGACATGAACTTGCCGTTGTACTCGCCCGCGGCGCCGGCCAGCGCCTGAAAGCCCGGATACGCTGCGTAGGCACTGGCGGTCCACTGCCACAAGGCCCCGGCAAGCTGTTGCATGCCGGGGCCGGGCACGGCCGGTTTCGGATGCAGGGCAAAGGCTGTCGCCGGCCAAGACGCCCACGTCGCCGCCGCTTCCCATTCGGCCTCGGTCGGCAGGCGGGCACCGGCCCAGCGGGCATAGGCGTCGGCCTCGTAATAACTGATATGCGCCACCGGCGCGTCGGGATCCAATGGCTTGGCACCGGACAGGGTGAACACGTTCCAGGCGGCGGCTTGGCCGTCATCGGACCCGTGATCGCTGCCATCGCCGCCGGCGGCGTCGCCGGCATCCGGGCGGGTGCTGCCAACATCCATCCGACGCCAATACAGCGGGCTGGTCCAGCCTTGCGCCTGCACCGTCGCCCAGCCATCGGACAGCCACAACTGCGGCCGTTGATAGCCGCCATCGGCGATGAAGGCCAGCCACTGGCCGCAGGTCACCAGGCGGTCGTGCAGGCGGAACGGTTGCAGCCAGACCCGGTGCCGCGGGCGCTCGTTGTCATAGGCAAAGCCGTCCGCACCGGCACCGATCCAGTACAGGCCGCCATCAAAATCCAGCCAGCGCGGTGACCGGTCGTGGGCACGTATCGAGCCGCTGGCATCCGCCGACGACGCGGCCATGGCCGAGGTCAGCGCGGCCGCGACCACGGCGCCGGAATCGTTGACCACTCCCAGGCCGGACAGACCGGTAGCGGCCACGGCGGCGGCCACGTCACCGGCGTCGGCGTCGGCGTCGCGATGGATATCAGCAGGCGCCAGCGCCTCCGGCAGCACCGGCAGCACGGGCTCGGTGCCGGCATAGACGGGCCAGACCGGGTTGCACGAGAGCAGATGCTTGATGTCCATCAGGATCAGTTCCTGATGTTGCTGCTCGTGTTGCAGGCCCAGCTCCACGGTTGCCGCCAGCTCTGGCCAGTCGGCGGCCTCGACATCGGCGATCAGCAAGCGCATCGCTGCATCCACGTTCGCCCGGTAGGCCAGTACCTGGTCCAGCGACGGCCGTGTCATCAGGCCGCGGCTCTCGCGTGCCTGCCGCTCGCCCAGCGATTGGTAATAGGAATTGAGCAGCCAGCGCAGGCCGTCGTCGGCAACCATGCCCGAGCGTGGCGCCAGCACCATGGCATCGAAGAACCAGGCGGTGTGGCCCAGGTGCCACTTGGTCGGGCTGGTCAGCGGCATCGACTGCACCTGCTGGTCTTCGGCCGAAAGCGGTGCCGCCAGAGCCAGGGTCGCGGCACGGATGGCATCGAAGCGTTGCCGCAGGCGGTGTCGCGGATCGACGGCGACGGTGGGCGCGCCGGTGGCGACCGCTGCCACTGCCCGCAGTTGGCCGCCAGGTGATCCTGGATGGCTGCTCATGGCCGGCCCCCGATGACCACGGTCCTCGGCCATGGCCACGGCAAGAACGCACGACAAGCGGCGGCGTGGTGCGGAAAAGCGGCTCCGCCCCGGCCGACGACGACATCGTGGCCCGACCGGCTATCGCCATGGCGAAAACAGATACGCATGACCGGGCATCAAACACCCTGCGCCGTTTCCGCGATGTGAAGCGCGAGCCTGGGCCGGTTGTGGCGCGCTCACATCCGCAGCGGCGCACCGTGCCCTGCTTGTTGTATAAACATCCAGCGCGCGCTGCGAGCGACACCGGGAGGAGTGAGCCGATGCCAAAGAAGCTGACTGCCAGCCAGCCGATTGCGGCCAGCCAGGTCGAGGCTGCAGCGCGCGCCAGCGGCTCGCCGGCGGCTGAACGTCAGGGCGACATTTCGGCCATCCACGCCACCTACATCAACTCGATCCTGGTCGCCGAGCAGCGGCGCAGCCAGGTCTCGACGATCTACACCTCGCTGCTGACCGCCGGCATTGGCGGCATCGGCTTCAAGCCCGATGTCGACCTGCTGTTCCCGGCCATCGCCAGCCTCATCCTGTGCACCCTGTGGGTGGCCAAGGTGCGGTACTTCCAGGCGCTGGCCACGGTCAAATGGCAGACCGCGCTGCGCCTGGAAGAACGCCTGATCGCCTCCCCGTTCAGTGACGAGTACCGACTGATCAAGCAGGCGCGCAAGGAAAAGCGCTACAGCCGGCGCCGCTTTGCCGACATGGAGCGCATTCTGCCCTACCTGATCGGGGTGCTGTCGGCGCTGTACATCGGCCATCGGCTGCTGGCCCCGATCCTTCCCTGAGCGCCTTGGCCACGCACTTTTTTTCATCGGCAGGAAGCCGCCATGCACCGACCCAGCTTCGACATCTTCATCGGCGGCCCCATGGGCGGCGATCGCAAGGACCCCGGCGGCCTGCCGTTCGCCGCCCACATCGGCAACATGCACAAGGCGCTGGCGCGCATCGCCGACGAGATCAACCAGGAGCAGTCCATCGTGCTGGTCAAGGTGCACACTCCCGAGCTGGACGATGCCGGCATGATCAGCGCGCGCGTGTTCGGCCTGATCGACACCGCCGAACTGGGGGTAATGGATGTCTCGGCCGGCAGCCCCAGCGTGATGTACGAGCTGGCCATGCTGCACGCCCTGGGCATTCCCACCATCCCGGTGGTATTCCGCGAGGCCGACGGCACGCGCCGCGTTCCCTACTACCTGAAGGACACCTACCAGGCCGTGGTCGAGGGCTTCGACCAGGACACCCTGTACGCCACGCTGGGGCCGAAGGTGCGCAACGTCATCACCGGCTGCGCCGCCGGCGCCGACCCGACCCTGAACCCGATGACCGGCTATTACGGCCTGCCCCTGGTCGACATCTCCGCATCCACCGGCCTGGCCACCGGCTATTTCCACAACTTCCTGCGCCACCTGCTGCGCGCCAACGGCAGCGTCTTCGACTACCTGGAAGACCAGATCGACCAGGTGGTGGTGCTGGTGCCAGACAGCCTGGCCGAGGCCGAGAACCTCAAGGCCAGGGCCGGGCGTCGCCTGCAACAAGCAGGCATCGCCGTCGAGCTGGTCGGGCGCGACGATGGCCAGGTCTATACCGACCGCGAACAGGCGCGCGGCCAGATGCTTATCTATCGCGCCGGCCGCTACATCTTCGATGTGCCGGCACCGCTGGCCGCCCAGGAAACCTCGCCGCGCATGCGCCGCCTGCGCCAGCAGATGCGCTCGGCGATGAGCCGGCCCGAGGGCGCCGGCGACGCCCAGGCGACGATCCGCAAGTTCGAGAACAAGCTGATCCAGGAGTTCATCCATACCCTGGCCCTGCTGCCGTCCGACTATCCCGGCAGCCTGCCCGAGCGCCTGCGCTTTGCCAGCCTGGACGAGTTCGTGGAACTGGTTCGGGCGCGGCGATAGGCAGGCCGGTGCGCCGGCCAAGCCGCTGTCATGGAGCGACAGTGCGCACCGGAACCACGGTTGCGCAAGTCTGTTTTCCAACCGCCGGAACGGCCACTATCCCCAATCGTCATCTAAGGCAGGGGATGAACATGAAAAGCTGGCTGTTCCTGGCGGTGGCCATCGTTGCCGAGGTCATCGCCACCTCGGCGCTGAAGTCCAGCGACGGGTTTACCCGGCCCGTTCCATCCATGGCCGTGGTGGTCGGCTACGGGCTTGCCTTCTACTTTCTTGCCCTTGCGTTCAGAACCATTCCGGTGGCGATTGCCTATGCTGTCTGGGCGGGACTGGGGATCGTTCTCGTCGCCGCCATCGCCTGGCTTTTTCACGGCCAGAAGCTCGATCTCTGGGCCCTGCTCGGGATCGGGCTCATCGTCAGTGGCGTGGCCGTGCTCAACCTGCTATCCAAAACCCATGCCCATTGACCGGGCCGAAGCCATGCCGGCGGCCTTCGCCCGGGCCTGGAACCGGCGCGATGCCGACGGCATTGCGGCGCTGTTCGAGGCCAAGGCCGAGTTCGTCAACGTCACCGGCCTGTGGTGGCACGACCGCGAGGCGATCGGGCGGGCGCACGCCTACGGCCTGGCGCGTATCTTCGACCGGTCGCATCTTGCGGTCACCACCACCAGGGTGCGGGCGCTGGCGCCGGACATCGCCCTGGTGCACGCGCGGATGCGCCTGACCGGGCAGACCGGCGCCGCCGGCATCGCCGAACCGGGCGTGCGGCGCAACCTGTTCACCTTCGTCATGCGCCGCACCGGAGCCGGCTGGCTCTGCACGGCCGCGCACAACACCGACATCGTGCCCGGCGCCGAAACCCACATCGTCGACGCCGACGGCCATCTCGGCGCCGTCGACTACCGGCGCCAAACGCAATCCTCGACGCCGGAGTGAGGCACCGTTGGACACTCGTAGAGACGCTCCCCGCATCAGCCCTCAGCGTGCCTCCCCGGACGCGGCGACGCCCAACAGTGCCGAGCCGCCCTACTGTCCTCCGTGGGCGCCTGGCTGCTGCTGGCCTGCCTGGTCGCCTTCGCCACCAGGCTGGCCGGCTATCGGGTGCCGTCGCGCTGGCTGGAAAGCCCGCGCAAGAACCGCGGCGCCGACGCCCAGGCCATCGGCCTGCTGGCGGCACTGACCGCCATGAACACCGTGGCTGGAAGTCACGGGCTGATGCTGAAAGCACGCATCGGCGCCCTGCTGATGGCCGCCCTGGCCTTGTAGCGACGGCCCCCCGTTCCTGGCAGTGGTGGTTATTGGCGCGCTGACCGCCGCCACGCTGCGCTGGTTGGGCGTGGGTTGAACGGCAGCAATCGCGCGGCTCAGGCCGGTGCCTGCACCATGCGCTCAAGCAGGTGCGCCAGCGCCCGGGCCGGATCGGCGCAACGGCCGCCGTGCACCGGTGAGGTCTGGATCAGCGCGCTGCGTTGCGCGGTGAGCCAGTGGAAGCGGGCGCGGGCCGGCAGGCGGGCGATCTCGCCGGCATCGGCGGCGCCGGCAATGATGCGTTCGATGCCGCTGAGCTGGCAGCGCACCAGATTGATGTCCACCTGGGCATCGAGCGCGCGCAGGCGGGCTTCATCGAGGGCGAAAGCCGCGCCCAGATAGTGGCCATCGCGACAGGACAGCAACACGCCGGCATTGACGAACTCGCCGCGCTCCACCCGCGGCACCACGCGCACAATGGCGTAGTCATAGCTGTGCATGCGCGCGCTCCGCTTCGGCAACGAACCCGGCACGCTGACGCAGGCGCTCACCCAGATAGTTGGCGTAGGCCCGGCGCCAGGCGGCAGCATCGGCCAGCGTGGCATCGGCGGCCAGCCAGTCATCGGGCACCTTGGCCAGAACACCGTCGATCACCGCCGGCGTCAGGCGCGCCGCCATCTGCGCGTCCACTGCGCCAATGACGCTGGCCCAGCGCAGCAGCACATGGTCGGCGATGCGCTCGAATGGCCGCCCGGCGCCGTCGGCGCTGCCGTCCCAGCCGTGGTGGATGTACAGCGCCGCACCGTGGTCGATCAGCCACAGCCGCCGGTGCCACAGCATCAGGTTCGGGTTGCGCGTGCTGCGGTCGACATTGCTGACGAAAGCATCGAACCAGACGATGCGCGAGGCCAGCTCCGCATCCACCGGCGAGGGCCGCGCAGCATCGAAGTTGGCCGCGCCAGGCAGGTAGTCCATGGCCATGTTCAGCCCGGCACTGGCACGGATCAGATCCTGAATCTCCGGGTCCGGATCGGTACGCGCCAGCTCCGGATCGAGCTGCGCGAGCACGATTTCCGGCACCGGCAGCCCGGCCGCGCGCGCCAGCTCACCGGCGATGATCTCGGCGATCAGCGCCTTCGGCCCCTGCCCGGCGCCGCGGAACTTGAGCACATACATGCCCAGGTCATCGGCCTCGACCACGGCCGGCATCGAGCCACCCTCGCGCAGCGGGGTGACATAACGGTCAACGTGGACGAGGCGCAGGCTCATGGCCGGCAAGGATAGCGCGGCGGGCGCTTTGGCCTGGTCCAGACCCTGGGGCCGGGATCGAGCTTCTCCCTATCGCTTGTTTGACGTGGGCGAACCTCACGCAGGAGGCGACTGATCAGCCAGACCCGGATCATTGGGTGTCCAGTGCTTGAAGCGAGGATTCCAGCCAGTGCAGGTTCTGCTCGACACTGCTGCCGGCCGGGCTCGACCTCCGCCAGGGACAAGCAAGACGGCTTGATCGGAGATCTGACAAAAAAGCTCAATAGATCGGCCGAAAAACCCGTTGCCACACGAGCCGTCACTCATTGGCACAGTGGCAGGCACGGCGAGGCCGGCAGGATCTGTCACAGATCCGGCACGGACTTGTCACAAGGCAGATGGCGCGCCTGGAGGGATTCGAACCCCCGACCATTCCATGTGGCCGGTCAGGTGAAGTTCCACCGTACGTCCGGGTTCGCGTCCATCGGGATCATCAAACAGGCTCCTGAGTTCCGCATACGTAGCCACATGGCGCCCATTTTCCCGCAGCCCGATGCCG
>Ga0265293_10005961_pt1 | contig 19901 bp, 23 predicted proteins | sample Munlanlewell138R_FD_192505 | JGI IMG/M metagenome (GOLD analysis project Ga0265293, IMG submission 192505) | Leachate microbial communities from a municipal landfill in Southern Ontario, Canada - Leachate well 138R | ecosystem: Engineered > Solid waste > Landfill > Unclassified | place: Canada... | reverse complement strand
AGCCCCTGCATCAGCAATTTTTTTCTCTCGATCAGAGGAACCCGGGTCAGGTTCCAGCCATCCAGATAGATCATGTCAAATAGATAGAGCAGCAGCTGCCCCCGGCCGGAGAAAACGCAGCTCTGCAGAGCGCGAAAGTCGCTCCGGCCTTGCCCGTCCAGACAGACCAATTCCCCATCGACCGCCGCCGACTCGATCCCCAGGTCCTCCATCGCCGCAGCGATCGACGACAGCCGCCCGGTCCAGTCGAATCCATTCCGCGTCCACAGCCGGACCCTTCCGCCCGTCACGGTCGCAGTCAGACGATAACCGTCGTACTTAATTTCGTGCAGCCACCCCTCCCCTTCTGGCGCCACTGAGCTGGCGGTCAGCAGGCGGAGAGGAAAGGGCTCGGGCACTGTGCCCGGACTGGCTCCGACGATGGTGGAGAGATCATTCTTTCGCGTTTTCGCACCCATACGCCACATTTTAGCGCGAGGGGGAAGAAAAAAGGAAGGATGCCGGAGAAGAGGTGAAAAAGGATCCCCCGACGCAGAAGGGGCTGGCGCCGGGGAATCCTGATGGGGTAATTGGAAAGTGGGTTCAGATTAAACCCTCGGCGGCGTAATCAACGATCACCAGGGATTTCCTCGACGCATTCAGGCGGCAGCCAGATGTGGCGGCCGTCGACGATCACCAGGCAGCGCTCCCCTTCCTCGGTAAGGGAGGTGGCGACCATCTCCGCCTGCTCGCCGATGAGTTGCTCGCGGCCCTTGGGCGCGGATCGGATCAGCACCCTCATGGCTCAGAAGTTGTCCAAGGAAAAATCTTGCCGCTGTCCTTTGATCCAGGCGTTCATCGGCGGGAAAACATTCCGCTTCTGAATATCCTTTACAACGGTTTCGGCCTTGCGAAAGCGCGGTTTGCCGGCAAGCCAGTAGAGCGCCGGGAAAATCGTATCCTCAACGGCTGCTTTCCATTCGTTCTCGGTGGGCTGCTTCCGTCCGATTTCACGCGCCAGGCTGTGCGCATAAAGAGCAACCAGGGTTGGGGTCATCAGCAGGAGGAGCTTCTCGTCTGCCGGCGCCCAGGGACCGGTATTGGAAAATTCGCTGGCGTCCTTCTCATCCAGTTCAACCACAATTCCATCGGAAAATATTTTCCGGGTTTCCACCGGGACGGAATCCTCGGCATCTAGTCGGCGGCGGTGATAGCTTTCGGTCAGTTCCAGCGATTTCAGGGCATCGGCCCATCGGACGAGCCCGGCGGGGAGGCCCAAAGCGGCGCATCCGAGCTGATCGAGGGCTTGGTTGAGGGGAATGCTCTGCTGTTTGCTGAGGCGCTTGGCGTTGCGTTTGACTTGCTCGGCGGTGTGCCAGTTGGGAAAGCGAAGAGCGGAAGAGGCAGACATGGAAAGCTCCTGTCAACATGCGGAGATGCTTAGCCCACGAAGCAGCTCCTGGTTGAACAGGTTTGCTCTTCGTCCGAGAAAAGGAAGAACCCCACTGGCGCATCCGCCTTCGCTCACCGCAATGGTGGTGGGCTAAGAAACGAGCGGGCGGGACCGCTCTCGGCTGCCATTATAGGGGTTTCGATCGGTGGAGCAAAGAAATTATTCGCCGCGAAGCGTCCGCTCCATTCTTTCCAACCACGGCCGAAAGCCGCTCGGATCGCCGGCCGAGGCGTGGGTGATCCGGGTAAAGCCATCGGGCTTGGTGGCCAGATACTCCCGGCGGCGGTTCTCGGTCAGATAGACCATAAGAGACTGGATTTCCCGGTGCCGGCCGGCCAGGTCCTCCGATTCGCCAACCTGCCACAGGTAAGTGGCGTTTTTCGTTCCGAAGGTCTCGAGGACGAAAAAACTCCCTGTCCTACCGGGAAGAAGAAAGAGGAAGGCGACCGGATTGGACGAAAACCGCAAGGGAAAACGCTCGCGCAAGTGACGCTTGGCCAGATACCTCAGATGCTGGTCGTGTTTGGCCTTGCCGGGCTGCTCGAGAAATTTCTCCAGTAGGTCCTCGCCCGTCCAGGAAGACTCGACCCCTGCCCCGATGGTTTTATCGATAAACTCCTCAGGGCTCATCAATCCCACCATGTCCCCCTTCTGCCGCCCCAGAAGAGAATCCAATGCAAAATCCCGGCTGACTTCTCCGACCAGTGAGCCGTCGATCCGCTCAATCTGCGGCGATGAAGCCCGATGGATGTTCACCGTCCTCTGCCCTAGGTATTTTCCGACCCCACTGCGCCTGCACGCCGAAATGGTGGTCCGCTTCGCCCAGGCTCTGGAGGTGACCACCGATGAACTGCTCGGCATCAGGGCGGCGAAGGAAAACGGAAGGAAATCGAGCCTCAAACTCGTAAGACGACTGAAAAGGATCGAAGAGCTACCCTCAGCCCAGCAAAAAACCCTCCTCAAGACCATCGACACCTTCCTCAAAGGCGCGGAAAAATAAAAAGGACGCCGGAGTTGCCGGCGTCCTGAAAAATGTGAAGTTGGGGTGGCCCCAACTTACGGAACCTTTTTAAACTTCCCCTCTTCTTGATTGTATCTATAAGTTAAACTGATCAATTTATTTGGGCCAGATTTTACCAATGCCCGATTGTAGGCATCTCCGGCATATTCATTCCCCACCTCAACAAGCTCAATATTGAGTTCATCAAATCTATCCCATACAACATTTGCGTCTATTGAAGCGCTAACAAACTCAAAGTCTTCATTTAGAAAATTTGTCTTGTTTTTGCCGTAAATTTTAATTTTGACATTTTTTGTCGATCTTTTAGTAATAGGGCTTTGATTTGATGCCACAATCACTAGAGCTGTATACTGCCAATCGTTTTCATGCGGTTTGCTCCCAGGGGGAAAAGAAAAATGTTGGGTAGTATACTCGGTACGACAAGAGGTAATGAATGGGAGTAAAATTAGCAACCCAACCGTCAATACTTTACTTAGTGGCAGGCTAGTAAAGAATCTCATATTATCGCCCACCGAATAAACGATAAATGTACGCTGGGTTATTGAGTTGGTTCAACTGACGCATGAAGTTATTAAAACCATTTCTTATATCGTCATCGATGTCCAATCGGCCATTTGGGGCACCAGGGTATGGAACACCTGCTTGATCGAAAGCATTTCCAAGATCTGAATGGCAGTCGTTTGCCCAAGGTGTCCACAACCAATTATTCAGAGGCTGCTCCCCGGACAGGTAAACTATATTTTTGCTCAGCGCAACGATCAATTCCATAGAAACCCTCCGCTGGGAACCTCTGACTTCAGTCAGGGGTGGTTGCCGCAGCTCCTTCTACTCACAATATTTCGAAAAAATCAGCATCCTCGTGCTAAAAGCAGTCTCTTTTTTTCCTCATCTTCTGCAGTTTTGACTAATTACGTCCTTTTTACACCGTCTTTGCCGGTGTACTCAAGAAGATTGAATTCGGAAATCATAAATTTCCCCTATGGATGATACTTGCGCTCGCTCTTCTCGATCCGGCGGCCGAACGGGTCGTACTGGTAGGCGACGGTGGTGCCGGTCGTCTGTGCGATGACCAGCTGCCCGAGGCCGTTCCAGCTCAGGGTCCAGGTGGCGCCGGTAAGAACCCGGCTGGTCTGGTTGCCCAGAGCGTTGTAGCCGTAAACCCCCCGGCTGCCGGCGCTCATCCGGTTGCCTGCGTCGTGGCTGTAGGACTCGGCCCCCATGGGGCCGGTGATCCGGTTGCCGGCTGGGTCCCAGGAGTAGGTCTCCGTGCTGGCGCCGGCCGCCTGCGAGAGCCGGTACACCGGTCGTGATCCGGGTAGCCGATCTCGAGCAGGGGAAGTCCGCCGCTGTCCTGATAGAGAATCCCGGCGAGCCAGTCGCGCTCGGGCACATAGCTGTAGGTGGCGCTCACCCCGTTCGGGTAGAGCAGGCTGCTGCGCCGGGAGCGGGCATCGTAGCCGAAGGAGAAGAGGCCTGCGGCGCTGCTGGCGAGCAATGGTCCGGATTGGCCAGCCCTTCCGGTCTGGACGGCGACGAATCAGCGGCCGGCTCGGCGCGAGACGCTGACATACTTCGCAGTATCGGATGAAAGTTCAAGGCAAACCAAAGAATAGGCCCGCCAATACTGAAAGAAAAAGGGTATTTGGAATCTACTGTTGAAAGCATCTCGCTTCAGGGCTTCTCCAGGGATTCCCCCGTGTTGAAAATCAGGAGAAATACCCGTCCTCGAAAAGTTGAATCAGCTTGAGGAGGTCTACCCCATACTCCACTACCGGCTCCTCGGCAGAGCCTTCCAGCCCTCGTTTAAATTCCTGGATAAATTCGTACCCCGACACGGGGCGTTGCCGAGGCTTCTTCCGCAGAGAGGGCGATTTCTTAATGGCCTGCTTCTCGAAGAGGAGTCTTGCCCGCAGAACCTCGAAGCTGTACCCACGACTCATCCGGTTGATTTGCCGGGCGATGGCGTTCAGCGACTCCGTGTAAGCGTTGGTAACGGGATTTTCGTAGTAGTTGAAGATTTCCTTGTTCCAGTTCCCCAAGGCGACTTGGAGATCACGAAAATCCTTTGCAACATCCGTGGGAAGAGTGTTTGTCCAACGACTGGCGACGATTTCGGCGGCGGATCGGGTAGGCTGATCGTAAATCTCGAAAAAGCGTTCCTTGGCGTCGTAAGCGCAGCCCAGTTCAGGGAAAAGCGAGAACCATTTGCGGGCGTCCTTCTTTTCGTCTTCCGACAGGGCGCTTTTTCTCTTCAGCAGCACGAACCTCTCGTTCTTCAATTTCAGCCTGGTCTTTTGATCGAGCCCCTTCCTGATCCTCTTGCGAACCCTCTCCAGCCCCTCGTTGGCCATCCGTAAGACATGAAACTTATCCACGACGATAAGCCGTCCGGGGAGCTCCTGAACGCCGAGCTGCCGGTACGGATTCCACATATCCATGACCAAGGTCGTGACCCTTCCCTTGTCCGGCAGGTTTCTGAAGTAATCGAGGAGATTGGCCTTCTTGCGTGACGGGAGCATGTCGAACAGGGCCAGTTCCTTGATATTGGTGAGCATGGCCCGATAGTCCCCGATGATCTTCAGCTCGTCGATGCCGAGGACTTCCGGCGTCTGGTATTTATGCTGCTTCTCCTTCCGGGCCAACATATCGTCGAAGATGTTGCGAACCGTTTTGTTGTCAACGCCCACTTCCCGGGCCAGGGGCATGAAAGTCTCGGTAAGACATCGATGCTCGATGTAATCGACCAGCCGCTTTGTCGCCTGGCGCTTTGGGTCAATGTCGGGCAGAGGCTCAAAGGCGGTCTTGCCGCAAATTTTGCAGCGGAACCGCCGACGGTGAACCTCGATCATGGTTCGCTTACCGTGGATCGGCGTATCCATGATGATCTGCTTCTGCGCCCCATGACGATAATAATCATCATGGCCACAACCGCCACACGGCCCCGGCTCAAGGTGTCCGTGGGCGGCAACAAAATAATGGTCCCCACAGTCTTCGTAGTCCGTCACGAGCAAACACGGCAGATTTAAGAGGTCGGTCATGATGAGATCGGCCCTTTATGGTTAAAGTATAGGCTCCGCCGTCGCCTTCTCCCGCAACGCCTCATAGAGATTCCCCGGTCCCAGTAGGACATCCTGCAACCCCTGCCGCACTTTTTCGCTGTTCAACGCCTGGGTGCTCATACTGGTGTGGGCGGTCAGGGCATCCATAATGGCGGCGAGGATTTCGTTGGCGAGATCCGGCGAGTTGGCGAATTGCTCCTTGGTGTTGCTGGCCGCTTGCTGGGCCAGGACTTCCGACTCCATCAGCTTGCCCTTGAGGACGTTGTTGACATAGACCAGCTTGTCGTCCTCGGTCAGATTCCCCTCGAACAGTTCGTTGACCTGGGCGATGATTTCCCTCAGCAGCGCCCTCTCCTTGTCCTGTACCGACCCTGTCCCTACCTCCGTCATCGGCTTGAGCTTTTCCCCGCCTTCCAGAACCAGGGATTGCCGTTCGTGCTTTTTGAGGTTGTGGTGGGTCAGAATCACCTTAGACAGGTCGATCTCGTCACGCTCCCGCCCGTACTCCAGCAGGGGAATCAGCAGCCGGAAAAAGATGGCCCGTTTTTCAATGGCGGTGTTGCCGTAGTCGAAAATCTGGGAAAGAAAGGTATAGGCCCGGACAAAACTCTGCATATCGGATTTGAACAGCACCAGCGCATCCAGGGCGTTCTTGGCCTGTTCGGTGGCCGCCTGGTCCTTTTTCTTCTCGGCCGCGATTCGGGCGGCCCGGGCTTCCTTGTACTGTTGCAGCAGCCGCGAGGCGACCGGCTCGATGGCGGCGGTCAGATCCTTTTGCTTCGAGGCGGGATTCAGGTAGACCTCGATAACCCGGTCGATTTCAAAGTCGTCGTAGAACCCGGCGGCATCCAGCTTGCTTCGCAGGTTGAAGATCATGTCCGGGTCGGTCACATTCTCCAGTTCGGCGTTCCCGTAGTAAGGCTTGAAGGCATCGAGGATGTCTTGAGGGGAGTTGACGAAATCGACGATGAAGACGGTCTCCTTGCCCGGATAGGCCCGGTTGAGGCGGGAGAGGGTCTGCACCGCCTGGATGCCGGAAAGGCGTTTGTCGACGTACATACCGCAGAGCAGGGGCTGATCGAAGCCGGTCTGGAATTTGTTGGCGACCAGGAGGATCTGGTATTCCCCGGTGTCGAAGGCATCGCGGATGTCGCGCCCGCGTAGATTGGGGTTGAGGATCGTACTTTTTTCGGTAAATGGATCGGCGCCGGTCTCCGGGTCTTTGACTTCGCCGGAGAAGGCGACCAGGGTGCCGATGGGATACTTCTGGGCCTTGATGTATTTGTCGATGGCCACTTGCCAGCGGACGGCTTCCTTGCGGCTGGCGACCACCACCATCGCTTTGGCCTGACCGTCAAGCAGACCGGCGACGTTCTCCCGGAAATGCTCGACGACGATCTGAACGCGCTGAGAGATGTTGTAGGCATGGAGCCGGACCCAGCGCATGATCCCCTTGAGGGCGGCGCTTTTCTCGACCTGAGTGCTGTCCAGCTCTTTGCCGTCCTGAGCCAGCTTGAAAGCCAGGCTGTACGGTGTGTAGTTCTTCAGAACATCGAGGATGAATCCCTCTTCGATGGCCTGGCGCATGGTGTAGACATGGAAGGGCGCGGGCAGGTTGTCCTGGGCGGCCTTCCGGGTCGGATCGGGACGGGAGCCGAAGAGTTCGAGGGTTTTGGCTTTCGGCGTGGCGGTGAAGGCCAGATAGGTAATGCCCGAGTCGGCGGCCCGGGCGGCCATTTGCGCCACCAGCAGATCCTCGGTGCTGACCTCGCCGCCGTCTTCGAGCTCCTGTAACTCCTCGGCGCTCAAGACCGCCTTGAGCTTGGCAGCGGCTTCGCCGGTCTGGGAGGAATGGGCCTCGTCGGCGATGACCGCGAAGCGTTTGCCTTCGGTTGCCGCCAATTCCTGCACGGCGCGCAAGGCAAAGGGGAAGGTTTGGATTGTGCAAACCACAATCTTTTTGCCGTCGGCCAGGGCCTTGGCCAGCTCTCCGCTCTTGGAACCCTGCTCGCCGCTGATGGTGGCGACGACTCCGGCGGTGCGCTCGAAGTCGAAGATGGCATCCCGAAGCTGGGCATCAAGTACCGTGCGGTCGGAAACGACCAGGACCGTATCGAACAACTTCTGGTGGTTTTCGTCGTGGAGGTCGGCGAGAAAGTGGGCCGACCAGGCGATGGAGTTGGTCTTGCCGGAACCGGCGGAGTGCTGGAAGAGGTATTTGCCTCCCGGCCCTTCCGCGAGAATCGCCTGGACCAGCTTGCGCGTGGCGGCGAGTTGGTGGTAACGGGGGAAGATGATTCCCACGACCTTCTTCTTGTTGTCCCGCTTGGTGATGAGGTAGCGGCCGATGATCTCCAGCCAGCTTTCCCGCTCCAGCACCTCTTCCCAGAGGTAGGCGCTGCGGTGTCCGCCCTGGGGGTTGACCGGGTTGCCGGCGGCTCCGTTGTCCCCTTTGTTGAAAGGCAGAAAGGATGTTTTCGGGCCGGCCAGCTTGGTTGTCATGTGGATTTCCATATTGCTGACGGCGAAGTGAACCAGCGCCCCGCAGGGGAAGGAAAGCAGCGGTTCTATCCCTTTGCCCTTGACCTTCGGGTTGCGGTCGAAGCGGTACTGGTCGATGGCGTCGTGAACGGACTGGGTGAAGTCGGTCTTGAGTTCGGCGGTGCTGACCGGGATGCCGTTGAGGAAGAAGACCAGATCGAGGCGTTCCGGGCCGTGGGAAAGATAAACCTCACGAACAACCCGCAGCCGATTGGCCTGATATTTCTCTATCGTCTCCGGATTGATGGCCAGGGCCGGCTTGAATTGCGCGAACGACAACGGCTGGCGCAGGCCGATCATCTCGACCCCGTTTCTCAGGACATCGAGGGTGCCGCGATCATCCAGCGACTTCCGCAGGCGATCCAGCAAGACGGTTTCCGCCGAAGGCCCGTGGTTTTTACTCAGGGCGTCCCAGGCTTTCGGCTGGGTCGCTTGCACCCAGGCCACCACATCTGCCGGGAACAGAGCGCGGGCGCGGTCATAGCCCTGGGCATCCCCGGGCGCGTCCAGCCAGCCGTGGCTGCCCAGGTGCTCGCAGATTTCGTCAACGAAGCGGATTTCTTTGTGAAGAGCAATCATAATTATTACCAACGCCTCTGTTTTGGCACTTAGAAGTGGCTATAAAATCGTTTTTTATCTCGTTTATAAAGTTTAAAAGCCAAAAACCAAAAAGAGAATAAACTCCCAAAGGCTGCTTTATGATATTTGCCGACCAATATTTCTTTGATCGAATCATTTAAAATTGGTGGAAAACTATGAAGATTGATATTGCCTACCATGTAATCTTCAAGAACAAAAAAAGAGAGGAAACTAACCAGACCTAGCACAACCGCCCATTGAGTTCTTTTGGAATACGCTAAAATTACCATAAATTCCCAAAACAATTCTTTCATTGCGCTTTGCTCACATCAATCTTCCCCGTCACCGCCGCCGAGATCAGGGCCGTGCGGCGCTCCTTCATCAGCTCGATGGCTCTTTGGGCTTCCTCGATCAGCGCGTCGATCTTGCCGGTTTCGTGGTCGAGGAAGGCGGCGATGGTGCGTTGTTCGGGGAGAGGAAGCAAAGGAAGGTCCACCAAGCTAAAATTCTCGAACCGTAAAGCTTGTCCATCTCGTACCAAATTCGTGGTGCTTTGAAGTGCTTGAATATATGTTCTAGACTTAAAAAGATAACGGAAAAATTCAGCGGATACGAATTCCCCAGGGATGAGCATAACGTATGCTGAACTTATTGACCCAACAAGACCGCACCATTCGATCCCGCCTTGAAAACTTCGCATACTAATAACGAAATCGTTTGGTTCAACATGCTTTAAAATATCTGCACCGTGAATGACTTGGACAACTTTCTGACCTTCCAGGGCCATAAAATCTTCTTGGTAAATAACTCCATATTTTTGTGACGCAGTTAATTGTTTGTCGGAACCATGCGCTCGATCTTTTCTTTGCGAGAACAAACGACGGCTTTGAATAACCTCCCACCCCTCCGGCACCTCGCCCAGCCACTCCACCCCGGAATCCTTCATCCTCGCATTCGGATCAAGCCCCTTGGTGACGGCATGGGAGATCACCGCCTGGCGCTTTTCCTTGAGCAACCCTATGAGCTTTTCCTGCTCGGCCACCAAAGCGTCGATCTTGCCGGTTTCGTGGTCGAGGAAGGCGGCGATGGTGCGTTGTTCGGGGAGAGAGGGTGATGGCAGGGGGATACAAACCATTTGACCTTGTGTCAGCTTATCTCTTGTTGACCCATCAATAAAGTCGGCGTAGTCAGTCGCGTTTAAGGCATAAGCCATAAATTTGCAATCTGACTCACCTTTTGGTCTCAGTATATGAACATGGTTGTTTGGCCAAATCGGACCTCTGGAAAAAAACGCTACCGGTTTTGTTCTGTCGAAAAAAGGGGCACCATCCTCACCGAGCAAAACTAGGTCTTCATCGAACAAGGCTTCATCAACAAAGTCGACTATGCAATTTGCCCCCCAATAGGGGACTTGCCCTTGCCTCTCTGCCCGTTGCTCAGAGTTGAGGGGGATTCGTTTTCCATCAAGGCAATCAGCCCAATGCTTGAGTCGGGCAGTCCTCCACCCCTCCGGCACCTCGCCCAGCCACTCCACCCCGGAATCCTTGTATTTCTCGTAGCGCGGGAAACTCATGCCGACAACTCCCCGATCATGCGGACGATATTGTCCGTGACAACTTTCAGCTCTGTGTCGATTTCGGACAGGGAGCGCGGCGGCTCGAATACATAGAAGTGCCGGCTGAAGGGGATCTCATACCCAACCTTGGTCTTGTCGTGGTCAATCCAGGCGTCCGGCGCGTGCGGTAGCACTTCACGCTTGAAGTAGGCTTCTACGTCTTCAGCCAGGGACACGTTCTCGGTATCGCGCAGCCTCGAATCAGGCTGCCGCTGCCCCTTGGTTTTCCCCCGCTGACCGAGAACAAAGTTCCCCTTTTCGTCGCGCAAGGGGCGCTCGACGGTAATGGTGTGGTAGCCGAAATCCCGGTTCTTGAAAATCCTGGAAATCGGCACGACCTTGACCTTGCCGTCTTCGGGGGCCTGCGGTTCCTTCTCGCCGGGATAAAGCACCTGCCGGGCCGCTTCCTTGCCGTCGGCATCCAGAACGGTGGCCAGTCGGGCTTCGGTGAACTCGCCAAAAATCCGGGTGACCTCGTCGATCTGTTCCTGGTTCATCTCCTTGCGCTTACTGCCCAGGCTTTTCCGCATCTTCTGCCAAAAACTCGAAGCGTCGATCAGTTGAACCAGTCCCTTGCGGTGGTCGGGCTTGCGGTTGGAACAAATCCAGACGTAGGTGGAAATGCCGGTGTTGTAGAACATATCCGTGGGCAGGGCGACGATGGCCTCGACCAGATCGTTTTCCAGCATATAACGGCGGATTTCGCTCTCGCCGGACCCGGCCCCGCCGGTGAACAGGGGCGAACCGTTGAGAACGATGCCGAACCGGCTGCCGCCGTCCTTGGCCGGACGCATCTTGCTGACCAGATGCAGCAGAAAGAGCATCGAGCCGTCGGAGACCCGGGGCAGACCGGGGCCGAAGCGGCCGTTGAAGCCCTTTTTCTCATGTTCGTCGGTAACGACCTTCTGCACCTTCTTCCACTCCACCCCGAAAGGCGGATTGGAGAGCATGTAGTCGAAGCGGGTATGGGGGAAACCGTCATCGGAGAGGGTGTTGCCGGCCACCATGTTGCTGATGTCCTGCCCCTTAATCAGCAGGTCAGCCTTGGCGATGGCGTAGGATTCGTCGTTGAGTTCCTGGCCGTGCATGGTCAGGCGAGCTTTCGGGTTCAATTCCGCCAGATACTCCCCGGCCTCCGAGAGCATCCCGGCCGTTCCCGCCGTCGGGTCATAGATGGTCCGCACGACCCCCGGTTTGGACAGCACGTCGTCGTCCTCGACGAAAATCAGGTTGACCATGAGCCGGATCACTTCACGGGGCGTGAAATGCTCCCCGGCCGTCTCGTTGGAGATCTCCGAGAAGCGGCGGATCAGCTCCTCGAAAACCAGGCCCATCTGGGCGTTGCTGACGCTATCCGGGTGCAGGTTGACGGTAAGGAATTTTTCGGTGATGAGATAAAGCAGACCGGCCTTGGATAACCGTTCGATCTGCGTGTAGAAATCGAACCGCTCAAAAATGTCCCGAACCGCCGGAGAGAATGCCTGGATGTAGGCGAAGAGGTTTTCCTTGATGTGATCCTGATCCCCCATGAGCTTCTTCATGTCGAAGGGGGAGACGTTGTAGAAGGCCTGCCCGGTCTTCCGCAGGATGAACGGCTCGGGATTGATCCCGGCCTTTTTCTTGTCCTCATATTCCCTGAGAACGTCGTCCTTGGTCTTTTCCAGAACGCAGTCCAGGCGGCGAAGCACGGTGAACGGCAGAACCACCTTGCCGTATTCGGACTGCTTGTAGTCGCCCCGGAGCAGATCGGCGACCGACCAGATGAAAGAAGATAAGGCTTGTTGATTCATGGACCCCTCACAAGTTTATGGGCGTCCTTGTCTTACTCGGACGCCGCGTATTAACAGGACATTCAGCCAATATTGGGATCTTCCGGCGCGGGAAATTCAACGCCAGATTCCAATATCGTAGCCGATGATAACACGGGCGATTCAACAGTCAATTCCATTTTATGATGGTATGACAGTTTTTTTCAGGAGGGGACTTTCAACAGTAGATTCCAGAGACCCGTAAAAATTTCTTTCCAATTCTTAAAGGGGTTTTTCCTAAATCTCTTCCTAGTCCTTCGATCTGCAGACCAAGGCCCGCCGCCGATGGCCGTCAGCTTGACCGTGTAGCTGCCGTGGTTCAGATCGATGAGCTTGTTGTAAATCTGCTGGTAACCGAAGGAACACACTTCGGTGGCGCAGCTCTTCGAAGCGACCAGGCTGGTGTTGATGTAGGCCCGGATGACTCCTTTGGTGGTGCTGGAGGTGGGGGCAAACACCGCCTCGCCGGTGATGTCGAAGGGACCGTAGACCGTCCCGGCAGGACTGTGAATATCGACGGTCGGCAAGGAGGAGGTGCTCATCGTGCTCGTCTCCTGCGCCAGAGAATCGACCAGCCTCGCTATTGCCGGGTCGGCGCTCATAGGATCCTCGATCGCCGGGATCTGCCCGTACTCGTAATCGGGCACGGGGACAGAGACCTCTCCGACCGCGGCCGGAACAGGAAACAGCAGAAAGAGAAACAGCAGGGTGTGCCAGGGGAAGGAACTTCGATGCATGCGGGGGCCTCCTTGATCGATTCAGTCGAGCCCCAGAGTAAAGAAAAAATGCGGCGAAGAAGTGGGCGATAAAGGCGTCCAAAGGGGCCTTTTCTCACCTATTAGCAGGATGTAGAATCAGAGCAGGGTCAGCTGGTCCGCAGCCGGCAGGGTCGTTGAATGGAAGGTTTCAGAGTCGTCGGCAGCCGCCTCGTCGCTCGGCGGGGGAAACAGGGCGTTCATCCTCTCGGCGATCGCGATGGTCTGCCGGATCTTCTCCTCGCAGGCTCCGGCTTCCTGGGGGGTCATTTCGCGGCAGACGATCCGGTGCTTTTTCAGAAGAGGAGTGAGCCGGGGGGAAAGGTCGGGGAAAAGAGAATGGATTGCGGCCAGATCGACAGGTTCGGCAAGAGCTAGCTCCACCTGGCAGGGACGCTTGAGCGCCGAAAGCCCGGCGAGGGCCGCCAGGACACAGAGGCGCTTGGGATCGGTTTCGCGCAGATACGCGCAGTAATCCTTTTGGTGCACGCCATAGCGCAGCACGGTGGCATAGATGGCACGGCCGGAGGGAAGAAGGCGGCGTGCCGAGAGCATGTCGACCGCAGGAGAGGACATGGCGGGGATTGTGCCCGAGAAAAAAGAAAAATGGGTGATGAAAAAGGCGCTTAAACAGCCCTTTTCCACTACCCAAGTCCTTCCCCCGGGCACCGATCAAAAGGCCATCAGGGCTTCCTCGGCCGGCTGTTCGGACTCCTCGCCTCCTTCAGGGACCGTCGCCGCCGGCTCGGACAAAGACGGGGTGCGAATCTGCAGATCGGGATGCGCCGCCCGCAGTTTGGCCACCAGACCGGCATTCTCCTCCAGCACGGCCGCCGGGACCGGTTTGCCCTTCAGAATCGCCCACTCCAAAGAGCTCAGGTACAGCTGGCGCGCCGGGCGCTCATCGAGCTTTCGGTCCCGGGACAAGATTAGATATCCCTCCGAGCTGACGATCGCCACGTCCCTCTTGTCCGACTGGGATCTTCCGAGAATTTCCGCCCAAGTGTAGTTATAGCAATACATCGAATTCCCTCCTTCTTCAGTTGCGTTTAGCCGCCCGGTATTCCCAGGGCGCCATTACGTTCTCATCCACCCATAGCCCCCGCTTCTGCGCTCGGGCCTCGGCCTCGAGAACCCCCAGGGAGGCATCGTTGGAATATCTGCGATACCAATGCGCCAGTCCGCTTCGCACCAGCTCCCGGTTCAGGCTGCGGCCGTCGGGGAGAAATACCTCGCCAATGGTGCGGCCGTAGCGGTCGACATCGCGCTCCTCAATGGAGACGATCTGCCCGGCGGCCAGATCGAGGACAAACTGCTTGGCTTTCGCCCCGTACGCCTGACCGCGCTCGGGGCAATCGATCTCGGCCAGGCGGATCCGCTGGGCCTTGCCCTGGCGCAGAACTTCGACCGTGTCGCCGTCGATCACCTTGACCAGCTTGCCGGAAAACGAGGCCGCCAGGACCAAAGCCGGCAGCAGGGAAAAGAAAAGAGCGAAAAAAACAAGGCGTTTAAACATGGGCGGGCCTTCCTTTCTGGAGCCACAATTCCAAGGCCATCCGGCCGAAGGGCGAGAGCGCCTCGACCTTGCTGGGCAAGTCTCGTAGAGGTTCGATATCAAGATCAAGGTTTAAGCGCAGAATCCGAGGCAGCAGATCGCCGCAGGTGAACGGAGACAGTTCGCAGCCGGAAGCCGACAGCAGCCGCTCCATCACGTCCAGCTCGGACGCGGTAAAGCGAGGAAGCACCTCCTCGGCCAGGGTGCATCGGTACAGGCGGGTGAAACTGCCCATGGCGAACGCAGCGCCGGCGGTGGCGGTCTCGAAAATCTCCTGCAGTCCGTGGTAGACGGCGGGAACGCATTTTGGCGAGGCCATGATGACTTTCTTCTCGCCGCTCATCGCGGAAATCTCCAGGGACGCGGCGGAAAACACCGGCAGGACGCATTCGGCGGTAGGCCGGGAGGAACTCCCAATAGCGCAGTAACGCATATAGATATGGCCGGCCAACAGCGGGCTCTCCAGCCGCATGTGACTCAGAGCCTTCTTGAGCCAGTTCTGCAGGGCCCGTGGGCAGCCGCGCAACGCCTGGCGGTACCAGCCCGGAAACTCCTCCAGGATGTAGAGAGCGCCCAAATTCGCGCTCGGGAAAAGAGCTTCGAGCAGACATTGCGCATTCTTGCCAATCACCACACCGAAGGCTTTTCGCGCGTCCTGGTAGGACGGGATCCGTTCGGCGACGGGGCCGCCGAGTATCTCCAACAGGACACGGGAGAACTGCGGCAGGGATTCGACCAGCTCCCGGTAGCCCGAAGGAGCCATCTCGGCGGCCATCTCTCCGGTGAAGGGGAAAATCACCTCGGACTTCTGCAACCTCGCCAGGATCTCTTTGGTCATCTGCGGCGAGAGGACCGATTCGATCTCGCGCCTGGTTTCCTCAACCAGGTGGGGCAATGCCTCCAGGACGTAGGCCGCGCCCCGACGTGCCGACCCGAAGCGGTCGCGGTAAAAATCCTGGGTCTGTTGGGTGATCTTGAGCGTGAGATTGGTCATCGCTCCAACTCCTTCTTCAAAATCTTTCCGGGCCGAGGGGAACGTACCGCCCAGTCTCCGTCGCGTCAATGAAAACTTTCCTGGATCGGTTTGCCGCGCTTTTGGATTTTCAGGCCGAATTTTGCAGGAGGGAGTTCCACCCCAGGTTCCAGCTTCTCCAGCTTCCGGTGAGCCGGGGATAAGGATTGTAGGCCAGGGCCGGATTGCCCCGGCAGCGCTCCCACTCCTCCCGTCCTTCCTCGTAAGCCACCGGATCATCGATTCGGTCGAACATCGCTGTCTCCTTTACCCTAAAGCTATAGCTCTCCCGGTCCTGCTCATCGCTGTAGCTTTCCCGGTCCTGCCCCTCGAAACCCTCAACGCTGCCGCAGTAGACCCCGCAAAAAAGCCAAAGCCGGAGCCTTCCATCTGCTCCGCTTGCCTTTTCTCCGCAACGGTGGCGGAATCCCGCCACGGCCTTGACCCCTACCCTTTCTCCGCGTACATCGGCTTGAGGGTGTAGACTCCCTCGGCTTCCTTGATAAGCTGCGCGTTGCCGGCTTCGGGAAAGATGCTCACCAGAGAATCCTTGTACTCCTCCACGGTGAATCCGACGGTGACCGGGTACTGCTTGCCCTTGAATTTAATAACGATGTCGGTGTTTTGCGCCATGGCGAAAAGTCCTCCTGAAGGGATTTAATCGAAAAGGTTTAGAGCGCCCTCCGCCTCGTCGGGCGATGGCGGGGAGATTGCCACTGCCGCCGGGGCTTCAACGGGCTTGGCCGTGCGTCCCGCCTCGATGATGAGGGTGTTGAGCTTCTCCTCGATCTTTGCTCTCTGCTCGACGGTGAAAGCCACGTCGAAATCGACCTTCTGCGGCTCGATCTGATCGCCAACGGCCAGTGTGACCGTCACCTGACTGGGGAATTCGATCGCACCGACCACCAGTTTGGCCGGATTCACAGTAAAATGGGCGGCAACCTGTACGCGAGTGTCCATGCAAAACCTCCTCAGATATCCAGATAGTTGCAGGTGATCCTGGCGGGGATCATCCGGGATTTGCTGCTGTCGAAATACACCGCCGGTGTCGTGACCGTGCCGACCACCAGAATTTGATGCAGGATCAGTAAAGCGGCCTGCGCCGCCAACTCATTGATAAAGCAGCCCTGCTCGGCGAAGGGCGTATCGGCGCAGGAAGCGGTGCGGCTTTTCTTGTCGCGCAGTTTGGCCATCCCCGCCTTGAGGTAGGCGTTCGGAAGTTCATTCACATGCGGGGTGCTGCCCCACTGCTTTATCTGCTCCTGGCAAGCTTTCCGCTCGGCGCTGGTGCCGAAGATCACCTGCCCGTAGTCCAGATCATTGCCAGAATCCAGCCACAGGGAAGTGTCCCGAAACAGCTTGCGCGGAGCGATCTTATCAACGCAGGTGATAAAAAGACCCGAACCTCGACCGGCCTTCAGGTACTCCTCTGCGCTGCAGGGATAGGCGGCGAAGGACAGCCCGAACTGCTGATTGAGCCGGCAGGCGAGCGCCTGTGCCTTGTTCTGGCCGATCTCCCAAGGCATGAAGTTCTGCCGGAAGCGGTTTTTCTCCTCGATATTGTCGGGATCGATCAGCGCAACCTCCGCGTTAAGCCGATATCCGGCGATCATCTTGGCAAGCCCCTGGGCGAGATAGCTGCCTGTGCCCCCGGTTCCCACCAGGGAAACCCTCTGCACATGGGGTACGATAAATGATTTCTCCTTCGCCTCGATCATGCCTTCGCTCCCGAGTTTGTAACCTATTCTGGCATCCAAAAATAAAAGGTCAATACTGAAAAATTTAAAAGGAGCCGATTTTTTTCAGTGTTTTTACAGGAACTTTTCCGCTGTACTTGCGATGGTACTCGGGGAAGGAAAGGCCCTCCTTCCCAACATAGAAGTTATGGTTATTGAATGGGGTATCAAAGAAGATGCGTTCGAGCGTTTCGGTTATGCTTTCTCCCATTGTCCTGTCGATACCGCCAAGACAGATGTCTTTTCCTTGAATGTTCGGCAGAGGGACTTCGTACAGAGGGCACCCCTGCTTCAGCGGCCCCGCGTAGCACCAACCGTCCAAGGCGGACACTTGGCCATCTAAGACCTTGACCTTGAACAGAAGAGAGGGAAGTTCCAGCGAGAACGAGCACACCTTGCGGTTGAGCTTCACGAAAATCATCCTCGGCTTGGCCCGCTTCGGAAACGCGAGCAGGTAGGTCGTGGTGGTCCCGTCCGCCTTCATCCAGAGCAGGTTCTTCTCCGGGCGGAAGGTGACTTCCGAGCGGAAGAACCCGGCAAGCTGGTCGCGGGAGACGAGAAACTGGCGGTTTTTTTCGTGCTCGGTCAGGATCGTGTCCTGTTCGTAGACCGAAATGGTGTAGAGAAGCTGCTGCAATCTTTCCTGCGGAACGGCGCTGTCAGGCTGCATCGTCGAAATCCTCCTCATCCTTCATCTCATCCGACTCGGACTCCCACGGTTCTTCCTTGGGGTAGTCGATCCTCTCCAAGCCCTTCTCCTGCCGGTAGATCGCCAGGACTTCGCGGATAAACCGGGTCGCCTCGCCATTCTCGTTCTCCTCGAACGTCCAGCCGCCGGGTTGAGAGGCTTCCATCTCATAGAACGCCTAATCCTTCAATAAAAGAGCATCGCCAACAACACCCAAATTGAATCCTTTCCCCCTTAAGAAATCTCGCAAAGGTCTGCTTTTTGGTAAGTTATCAAGATTACCGCCTGCCTCTCCAACACCAGCATCACCGACATCTTCTACATCGTCAACAAGCACGCCGGCCAGGAGAAGGCCCGCGCCTTCATCGCCGATATTCTCGATACATTCAGCCTGGCGGATATCGACGAGGACGGTTTCCGGGAGGCGCTCAATTCCGGCATGAACGACTTCGAGGATGCCGTGCAGTACGTCATCTGCACCCGCAACGGCTGTGATGCGCTGGTGACCAGAAACAAGGGTGATTTCGGCGACCGGCCCGACGTGCTCGATCCTGCTGAGTTGATTGAACGGATCAGGGCCGCTGGAGCGTGAAAGCAATTCGCGTAAGAACAACCGCCGTGAAACCAGGATAGGCTTCACGGTGGTTGTTGTTTTGTATCAGGCCCTTGTGGGCCAGGTCCGCCCTATTCGAGCCACAGCCATCAATAAAACGTGGCCTAACATCCCGATAACCAGCATTAACACAATTCGTATTGCATTTTCTGAAGAAAAAAACTCGATATCTTTGGCTAAGCCCGGGTAAAAAGTGAAACCTAAAAACTGCACTACAGAAACAATAATTGAAGATGCCATAAACGACACTAAAATAATTTCTTTTATAGAAATCCCTTTTGCCTTTGAAAAGGCAACATATACAGCAACCACAAATGCAATCAGCAATGGCACGAAGCCGAACAAAGATCCACCCTGAAACTTTGATACAACGATAAAGCCAAACAATCCCAAGGTTTCAATTAATGAAAAACAGCCAGCGATTTTATACATGGTTGGCACTCACTTTACGATCACTGGGATGAGCCCATCATGCCCTATCAACTTTGGAAACAAGACCTCATCTCCACTGCCTAGATCAACGCAACCGGCCGATCCTGGCGATTTTCCACCGTGCAAAAAGAAACCATCACGCCCATAGGTATCAGTAGATGGATGGGGGTTAAGGGGAGCCCTGTATTTACCCCAATCCCCAAGAAGGTTCCGCAAGAAACCACCTTCGCTGATTGTTTTTGGGTCAAGGGAGTAGTTGCCAGGAGGAATGGGGCCTTGGTTGGGAACCGATGGGTCTGTAACACCATTTCGGCCACTACTGTACGGATATGAGCCTACCACTTTGCCGTTGTCGGCATAATGTGTGATCGTACCGTGATCCGCGACAAGAGAATCCAATCCCCACGGGTCGATCCAATTAACCGGATTATTTTGAACATACCCAAACAGATTGACATCGCCCGCGGCGAAGCCCAGGGGATCTTTCGAGATAAACCGGCCTTCCATCGGATCGTAGTAGCGGGCGCGGTAGAAGTACAGGCCCGTCTCCGGATCGAACTCCCGGCCGGTAAACCCGTAGGGCTGATCCATAGAACCGCTGGGGGCCGCCAAACCGAACACCTCGTAGGAGTAGGACTGCACCACCGCCTGCGTGTTGTCGGTCAGGGCCACGATGCTGCCCAGGCCGTCGGCGTGGTAGCAGTAAACCTGGCCACCGCGCACCATGGCCAGCGGTTCGTCGATGCCCGGGCCGTGTACGTAGTGGGTCGTGGTGGTGGCCGTACCGTCGTACACCGACTCGAAGGCGATGTCTTCGCCGTCGTAGACGTAGGTGTGGGTGGTGGTGCCGGTCGCATCGATCACCTTCTTCTCGATCCGGCGGCCGAAGGGGTCGTACTTGAAATTGACCGTGGTGGTGGCGCTGGCGGCCTGGGTCAGCTGGTTCTGGCCGTTCCAGACAAGGCTCCAGCTGCCGCCGGGCAGCGTCCGGCTGGTCTGGTTGCCGAGCGCGTCGTAGCCGTAGCCCCCCTGACTGCCGGTGCTCATCCGGCCCG
>Ga0265293_10005960_pt1 | contig 19902 bp, 18 predicted proteins | sample Munlanlewell138R_FD_192505 | JGI IMG/M metagenome (GOLD analysis project Ga0265293, IMG submission 192505) | Leachate microbial communities from a municipal landfill in Southern Ontario, Canada - Leachate well 138R | ecosystem: Engineered > Solid waste > Landfill > Unclassified | place: Canada... | reverse complement strand
GGTCATGGATTTCATACTGTTGCTAACACTGTAAAATATGCTAATAAAGGGTTTGATGGCGCTGTTCAGATTTTACCTTTCACTTGTATACCAGAGATAGTTAGTATGTCAATCCTAAATAAAGTTTCAGAGAAAGAAAATATTCCGGTACTAACATTAATTTTCGATGAACACTCTGGCGAAGCAGGAGTTGATACTAGATTGGAAGCGTTTGTTGATTTAGTTCGAAGAAAAAAGAAACATCAGCAATTAGAACTAATAGGGATGAAAGGAGTCTAAACTATGAAAATATATTTAGGAATTGATGTAGGTTCTGTCAGCACTAATATAATTGCAATTAATGAACAATGTGAAGTAATAGCGTCATTATATCTGCGTACCCATGGTCGTCCAATTCAAACGGTACAAAATGGTATGAAATTAATTATTAAAGAGTTGCCTGCAAACATTGTGGTAGCTGGCGTTGGAACAACTGGGAGTGCTAGGAATCTAACTAGCATAATTGCTGGTGGAGATGTTGTTAAAAATGAAATTACAGCACATGCGGTTGCTGCTCAACACCTTATAGCTGATGTAAGAACAGTTATCGAAATTGGCGGGCAAGACTCTAAATTTATTTTATTAGAGAATGGCATAATTACTGATTTTGCAATGAATACAGTGTGCGCAGCAGGAACAGGGTCATTTTTAGATCAGCAGGCTTCTAGATTAGGGATTCCTATAGAAGAGTTTGGTACTTATGCCTTAAAGTCGAAGGCGGATGTAAGAATAGCTGGTCGGTGTGGTGTATTTGCAGAATCTGATATGATTCATAAACAACAAATTGGGTGTAATATTGAAGATATCATATATGGTTTGTGTAAAGCTTTAGTGAGAAACTTTCTTAATAATTTAGCAAAAGGCAAGAAAGTAATTGGGCCAGTGGTATTTCAAGGTGGAGTTGCAGCTAATGCTGGACTAAAGAAAGCCTTTGAAGAGGAGTTAGGTCTAGAAATAAATATTCCTGAATATTACAATGTAATGGGCGCGATTGGTAGCGCAATCTTGGCAAAAGAGGAAGTAGCTATTTCAGGTAAAACCAATTTTAGAGGCTTCGAGTTGGCTGAGAAAAAATTTGCAACGCGAGGATTTGAATGTAAGGACTGCCCAAATTGCTGTGAAGTAATTGAAACACTAATGAATGATTCAGTAATTGCTTGTTGGGGAGATAAATGCGGAAAATACCAAACAAAAGTATCACGTAGTCCGCAAGCTGTTAAATGATATAGAATAAGCAAAGCAAGCTGTATTAATGATATAATTAATTATACAAATCATTTAAACTTGATGGTTTGTATTTTTGATATATATGTGTTATAATGATTCACACAATTTTCATATATATTCAAGAATAGGGAGATAGGGGAGTTTAAATGTATTTGCATGGCACTAGTAAAATCAACGAAAAAGGAAACCTTGAAATTGGTGGATGCGACACTGTTGAATTAGTAGAAAAGTTCGGAACACCATTATATGTTTATGACGAAGCATTAATTCGCAAGCAAATACAAGACTACCATACCGCTTTTGTTAATAGTAATGTTAAATATCAAGTAGCTTATGCTAGTAAAGCATTCTCGACTGTTGCTATGTACAAACTGATAGCACAGGAAGATATGTCGCTAGAAGTTGTATCGGCAGGAGAATTGCATACAGCTGTTAAGGCGAATTTTCCAAGAGAACGCATTCATTTTCATGGGAATAATAAGACAGCAGCAGAGATAAATTATGCGCTTGATGAAAATATCGGATGTTTTGTTGTTGATAATATATACGAGTTAGATTTATTAGATCAAATTGCAAAAGAAAAAAATAAAATAGCTAAGATATTAATGAGGATTACTCCTGGAGTTGAAGCTCACACTCATGAGTATATTCAGACTGGAATGACAGACTCTAAATTTGGGTTTGATTTAAAGAATGGACAAGCTAAGCAAGGTGTACAAAGAGTATTAGAGCTATCAAATATTCAATTAATTGGTTTCCACGTGCATATTGGATCGCAAATTTTCGAAGTTAATGGCTTTGAGATGGCAGCAGTAAAAATGATTGCTTGGTATGCAGAAGTTATTAAGGAATTTGATATAGCGTTACAAGTATTAAATTTAGGTGGAGGATTTGGGATACGTTATAATAGTGATGATACGCCACTTCCAATAGGTGATTATATATCAGCATTAACTGAAAAGGTTAAGTCAGAAGCACGACGCTTAGCGATTCCGACACCAGAGATATGGGTAGAACCAGGTAGAAGTATTGTAGCTGAAGCTGGAACGACATTGTATACAATTGGTTCATCTAAAGACATACCAGGAGTTCGTAGATATGTTGCTGTTGACGGTGGTATGACTGACAATTTACGTCCTGCATTGTATCAAGCAAGATATGAAGCAATAGTTGCTAATAAAGCAAATGAACCAGCGGAAAGCACTGTATCAATAGCTGGAAAGTGCTGTGAAAGTGGAGATATGCTAATATGGGATATTGAGTTGCCTACAGTGAAATCAGGTGATATATTAGCTGTTTCATGCACAGGCGCATATGGATACTCAATGTCGAATAATTACAATCGTATTCCTAGACCAGCAGTTATATTTGTATATAATGGTAATGCTGATTTAGTTGTAGAGAGAGAAAGTTTAGATGATATTGTTAAGAATGATATGGTTCCAGAAAGATTTAATTAATATCTTTTTGTAATACAACTTTACAAATTAAATAAAACAATATAATATAATTATATAAACAATTAATAGTGAAGTGACTGACAGGGGCAGGGTGAAATTCCCGACCGGCGGTAATGCTTGCAGCAAAGCCCGCGAGCTATAATTATGTATTTAATTGTAGCTGATTTGGTGTAAATCCAAAGCCGACAGTAGAGTCTGGATGAGATATCAGTCATATTTGAGGCTCATATAACGTGTTATTTGAGCTGTTGAGATATGCTGTTTTTTGATAATAACGCCCCGTATTTATTATGGGGCGTTTATTTTGTATTCTGATTTAAACATATTATACCGTTACTGAGGAGGCTTGCTACGTTGACAGATATTGAATATATGAGATTAGCGTTACAATTAGCAGAATCTGTAAAGGGACGTACAAGTCCTAATCCATTAGTAGGAGCAGTTGTTGTTCGCGAACAAAGAATTGTAGGAATGGGAGCCCATTTACGTGCTGGCAATCATCACGCAGAAGTGAACGCCTTGAATATGGCTGGCATTGATGCTAAAGGGAGTACTATGTATGTTACATTAGAACCTTGTAATCATCAAGGTAGGACACCAGCATGCACTGAAAGAATTATTAAGGAAGGCATTAGAAAAGTATATGTTGCTGCTCTAGATCCGAATCCATTAGTAGCAGGAAAAGGAATAAAGAAACTTGAAGATGCAGGCATTGAAGTTTCGGTTGGATTATTACAAAGTGAAGCAAACAAGCTTAATGAAGTATTTAATAAATATATTTTAACTAAAATGCCATATGTCATTCTCAAGGCAGCAATGACATTAGATGGTAAATTAGCAACTAGAATTGGTGATAGCAAGTGGATTACTAATGAAGCATCACGGTTAAAGGTTCATCAAATTAGAAATGAAACAGATGCGATAATGATAGGCGTACAAACGGTTATTAATGATGACCCAATGCTTACTACTAGGTTACCTGAAGGCGGACATAATCCTATTAGAATTATCATAGATAGTCATCTTTCAATTCCTGAAACAGCAAAAATATTAAATACAAAAGATGCACAGACTATTATAGTTTGTACCCAAGATCGTAATGTTGAGAAACAAAAATGGTTAGAGAAATTGGAAGTTAAGGTTATTGTTAGTAAGTCTAAGGATGGATATGTAGACATTAGTGATTGTCTTGCTAAGATAGGTGAGTTACAGATAACTAGTGTACTTGTTGAAGGTGGCAGTAAACTGCATGGAAGTTTTTTACTCGAAAAACAATTTGATAAGGTAATTGTTTTTATAGCTCCTAAATTAATTGGTGGAACTAATGCCATACATGCCTTTGGTGGAAAAGGCTTAGAATATATGAGCGAAGCAGTTAACTTGGATAATATTTTGATTGAACAGTTTGATGGTGACATATGTATTACTGGTTATCCTATATAAGCTATCTTCTTTAAACAGATTTATGAATAAAATAAATAATCCGTGATGTAGAAAGAGGTGAATATAGATGTTTACTGGCATAATTGAGGAAATAGGGAGTATACAGTCGATACAACAAGTAAAGTCATTGGGAAAAAGATTATCGATAAATGCTAAATTAGTTTTAGAGGACGTTAAGCTAGGAGACAGTATTGCAGTAAATGGTATATGCCTCACTGTTACAGATTTCTCCAAGAATAATTTTTCTGTTGATGTAATGCCTGAAACAATGAACCAAACAAATCTTGGAAATTTGAAAGTCAATAGTCCTGTCAACTTAGAGCGTGCTATGCTGGCTGGTGGTCGCTTTGGTGGTCATATTGTCAGCGGTCATATTGATGGTACAGCTACTATTGTTAATAAAGAAGTATTAGCTAATGCTATAATTTATACTTTTCAGTCAACTCCAGAAGTAGTTAGATATATGGTTCCAAGAGGCTCGGTAACCATTGATGGTATAAGCTTAACATTGATAATGGTTGATCAAGATAAATTTGCTGTATCATTAATTCCACATACTAAAGATGTTACAATCCTTGGCAATAAGAAAAAGGGGGATTATGTAAATATTGAATGTGATATGTTAGCAAAATATGTTGAAAAATTATTATTAAACAAGACAGAGTCTAATGATGGGCGACGAGCAAAGGGATTAAACATGGAACTGCTAGTGTCAACCGGCATGATATAAATGAAAATAATAACTCTGATTATATAAAATTAGATATTATATATTTAAAAATATAGGGGGTAAAATAAATGTTTAATAGTATCGAAGAAGCAATTGAAGATTTAAAAGCAGGTAAAATTATAGTAGTAGTAGATGATGAGGATCGTGAAAACGAAGGTGATTTTGTTTGTTTAGCAGATAGAGTAACGCCTGAGAACATTAATTTCATGATATGTCATGGTCGTGGATTAGTATGTGTTCCTATAACTGATGAGCGTGCTAAAGAGTTAAAATTACACCCGATGGTTCAAAATAATACTGATCCACACGGGACAGCATTTACTGTATCTATTGACGGTCCGAACTCAACAACTGGTATTTCTGCACATGAACGTTCACAGACAATTACTGACCTTCTAAGAGGCACAACTAAACCTGAGGACTTCAAAAGACCTGGACACATCTTCCCATTAATAGCACGTTCTGGTGGTGTGCTCGTTAGAGCTGGACATACAGAAGCAACAGTAGACCTAGCAAAACTAGCTGGTGGGTATCCTGCGGGAGTAATATGCGAGATTATCAATGATGATGGAACGATGGCTCGTGTTCCAGAATTATTAGAAATAGTAAAAAAGCACAATTTAAAAATGATTACAATTAAAGATTTAATAAGCTATCGTGCTGCTCATGAGAAACATGTTGAAGCTGTTGCAGAAGCTAGTCTTCCTACAGATGCTGGTGAGTTTCGTATAATAGTATACAAAAATAGTTTTGATGATAAAGAGCATGTTGCTATTGTTAAAGGTGATGTTAGTGATGGTAAACCTGTGTTAGTGCGTGTTCATTCTGAATGTTTAACTGGCGATATTCTTGGATCATTACGTTGTGATTGTGGGCCACAATTAAAAGAAGCCCTAAAGAAAATTGAAGAAGAAGGTCGTGGCGTACTTCTTTATATGAGACAAGAAGGTCGTGGAATAGGGCTAGCTAATAAGATAAAAGCTTATAACCTTCAAGATCAAGGTTATGATACTGTCGAGGCTAATATTAAACTAGGATTTGCTGCTGATTTACGGGATTATGGTATTGGAGCACAAATCTTAAAAGACTTAAAGATCGAAGGAATTCGTTTAATGACTAACAATCCGAAGAAATTAAAAGGATTAGAAGGTCATGGTCTGCATATAGTTGAGAGAGTTCCGTTAGAAGTAGGTTGCTGTACATGCAATTCAGGGTACCTAAAAACTAAAAAAGAAAAAATGGGTCATATGCTACACTTCTAGTTTAATATTGGCATAAGTAACTTCTTGAATAGATTCTCATTTTATTTATTAGTATTATTAATAAGTTTAATTAAATATAATAATATAGCATGAAGGGACATGATTAATTATGGCAAGAACATTTGAAGGAAATTTATTAGGACAAGGATTAAAAGTTGGAATTGTAGTAGGAAGATTTAATGAATTTATATCTTCTAAACTATTATCAGGAGCTTTAGATGCATTGAAACGTCACGGAGTTGAAGACGAAGACATAGCAACAGCGTGGGTTCCAGGTGCATTTGAAATACCACTTATTGCGCAAAAAATGGCAGAATCTAAGCAATATGATGCGGTTATTACTTTGGGTGCAGTAATTCGTGGTGGTACTCCACACTTTGAATATGTTTGTAGTGAAGTAACTAAAGGTGTAGCTGCTATTACATTAAAAACGGGTCTACCTGTAATATTTGGTGTATTAACTGTTGATTCAATTGAGCAAGCAATTGAACGTGCTGGAACAAAAGCTGGCAACAAAGGCTGGGATGCTGCAACAGTAGCAATTGAAATGGCAAATCTTAGTCGCCAGTTTTAATAAATGTGTTACTCACAAGTAGTTGTTATTACATGAATTTAAATTTGTTTAAAATGTTTATATTAGTAAGCCCGCAATGATTATATTGCGGGCTTTTATAATGATAATTTATCTTGATTTTTTAAATATTAAGTAATAATATTATTAGGAATGAATATTCATTCCTAATAGAAAGGAAGGAAGAAAATGTCTTCAAATAAACGTGATAATATATTAAATGCGGCATTGTTGTTGTTTGTTGAACAGAGCTATACTGGAACAACAGTACCAGACATTGCGAATAAGGCGAATGTTGGCACAGGTACGATATATCGATATTTTGAAAGTAAAGAAGTTCTTGTAAATGATTTATATCAACACTGGGTGGCTGAATTGGAGTACGCTTTAACGCACGATTTTTATAAAATAGGTGTGAGCATGCGTGAACAATTTCATCACTTAATTCAAAGAATTATTGGTTTTGCTAATAGAAATATTCATGCCTTACTGTTTATAGATAATAATAGTGGGCGACATTACTTAAATGAACATAGCAAAAATATGTTTAATAGAATCCTAAGTTTTTTGGGCGAATTATTGGAAAGTGGGAAACAGCAAGGATTGATTACTCCATTACCTTCAAATGCACTAATTGCTATTGTTTATGGGGCCTTAGTATATTTTTATCGTATTATTTTGGATGGAGGATTAGTAGAGACATCAAATTTATTGGCTAGCTTAGAGGAATGTTGCTGGAATGCTATTCGCGTACACTAGTAAAAAATATTATTTATATGAGGTGATAAAGGTGAGAGTACAACAAATGTTATTGGTAGTAGCAATTATTAGTATTGGGGTATTAACAGCATGCTCTAGTAGTGAAAATACAGGAGAAAAACTGCAACAAGATAGAAATGTAAGCATTGTGGAATTAACAGAAGTTCAATATCAGCCATTATATTATACGTATAATCTTTCTGGCACACTTTTGCCATTAGAAAAGCCAACAGTAATTGCTCAAACATCAGGAGAAGTTAAGCAAATTGTAGCAGAAATTGGAGATGTCGTTCAAGCAGGGGATACACTTGCAGTATTAGATTATGAACAAATACATTTACAACTAAATCAAGCACAAAGTGGTGTAGCGCTAGCAAAAGGGCAGATTGAGGCTGCTAATGCTGCAATCGAAGTAGCAGAAGCTGGTAGAGTAATGGCGGAGGCGCAGGTGCAAGCAGCAGAAGCAAATCTTGAATCGGTTAAGAAAGGTGCAACTGCTCAACAGCGTAAACAAGCTCAAAATGCAGTAGCTCAATCCGAAGCTGCCTATAATAAAGTAAAAGCAGATGCTGAGAGATATGAACAGCTATATAACCAAGGTGCTATATCATTGAGTGATTATGAAAATATAAAGTTGCAGTTAGAAAATGCAGAGAAGACTTATGATAATGCTAAACAGGCATTATCATCAATTGAAGAAGGGGCGACAGCAGAGCAGTTAAAAGCGACAGAGGCAACCCTGCAACAAACTATGGCAAGTAAGCAAACTGCCTTAGCGTCGATTTCTCAAGCTAAGGCAGCCTTGAGTCAAGCTGAGGCAGGTTACAATAATGCAATTGCGGTGCAGGAACAGACAGAGCTAGCATTATCAAAAGCAACTCTCACTGCGCCTATTAGTGGTATTGTACTGGAAAAATGGCTAACTGTTGGTCAAGTTATTGGCGCAGGTTCACCAGCATATACTATTGGTTTTGTTGATCAATTCAAAGTAGTTTTACCAATTTCTGATAGCCAAGCATACTTGTGGGAAACAGGGCAAGAAGTTGAATTACAACTCAATGGAGACACACGACTTGCTACTATACAACGCATATATCCGCAAACAAATATGGGGACAGGTACTGTTTCTGCAGAAATAATTGTTGATAATCCAAATCATGATTGGCTGCCTGGACAAATAGTCAATGCGAAAAGAGTAAATGAAGATGATCAAGGTATTCTAGTTCCAGTAGAGGCCGTTATTAGTTTTGGTGATAAGCCCTATGTGTTTCGTTATGTAGACGGTGTAGCACAAAAAACTACGGTAGAATTAGGAGACAAACTATTCAGCAACCAATTTCATGTGATTAAAGGATTAAAGGAAGGAGACAAAGTTGTTACGTCTGGAGTAGATAAACTATTTGATGGAGATTCTATTCAAATAGCAGAGGAGCCAGGAGTATGATTAAATTTCTCGTAGAAAAGCGTAAAATCACACTGTTAGTTTTTATTATGCTAATTATATATGGGGCGTTTAGTTTTACAAAATTGCCTATGCAGTATATGCCTGATGTTGTGATAAAGGCAGCTGTAGTTACGACGATTTATCCAGGCGCAACGCCTGAAAAGATAGAGCAATCGGTCACGAAAGTGCTTGAACAGAGTATCAGAAAGGTTGAGGGTGTAGAATCAGTTCTTTCAACTTCTGCTAGCGATGTTTCGATAATTACAGTGCTTGCTTATGATAATGCAGATGCCGAAGAAACATGGAGCGATTTACGGACAAAGGTCCAGGATGTTGTATCTCAACTACCAGAAGATGCTCAAGAACCTGTTGTTAATGATGATTTGGCTTCAACGTTTCTTGGTACTTATGTAATTTATGCTGATACTAGAGAACAACTATATGAATTACATGAGACAATGATTCAATGGAGTGATCAATTAAAGATTGTACCAGGTGTAGCTGATGTAAAGATTAAGGGGATACCTGACAAAGAAGTTAGAATAAATATTGATCCACAAAAGTTGCAGGCATATGGAGTGCCATGGGAGCAAGTTTTATCGTCAGTTCAAAATGCAGTTAATAGATTGCCGTTAGGTGATTTGAATTATAATGAACGAAATTATCAATTGCTAATTCGAGAAATAGAAGACAGTAATGAGCTTAATGATGTTTTGATAGCTAAATCTCAAGCTGGATTTCCTATATATTTGCGTGACATAGGTCAAAGTACAATAAGTCATATGGATGAAGATTTCCTAGCTTATTACGACGGTAGTCCAGCAATTACGATTAATGTAACATCGATAGTAGGAGCAGATATACCAGTAATTGACAAGAATGTCAATGAAAAGTTTGATGAATTGGTTGCAAATCTTCCAGATGATGTGGTGTTTACACCTACATTTAAACAGGTAGATATCGTCAATGAAATGCTAGGACATCTATCGAAGGAAATGATAATTGCAATTTTTGCCGTTATTTTAGTGTGCGTATTAGGTCTTCATTATTTGACTGCTTTCTTCGTGGCGTTAGCAATCCCAATTTCAATTGCGGTTGGTTTGATTTTTGTTGAATTGGCTGGCATAACCATGAATGAGATTTCATTTGTTGGGTTAATTATTGTGTTAGGTATCTTGGTAGATGATGCTATTGTAGTCAATGACAATATTGAACGACGATTGCGGGTTCTTGGAGAAAGCCCTAAAGTGGCATCCATTGAAGGAGCTAGAGAGGTTTCAGTATCGATTTTAACAGCAACATTATCGACAATTTTTGCTTTTACCCCGTTGCTGTTTCTGACTGGGGACGTTGGCGCTTTTATTCGTCCAATTCCAATAGTAATTGCATTTACAATGCTAGCTTCGATGGCGATGTCGTTGACGATTATTCCGATTTTCCGCCAATGGTATGAGGAACGACGTCAAAGTAAACAGATAAATAATAATAATAATATGCCAGATGGAATATTAGGTAAACAGATTAAAGCAGTAACTCAATGGTACGCTCGCAAACTATTGCCTAAATTATTAAAAAATCCACTCAGAACTGCTTTGATAGGATTATTGATTGGTACACTGAGTTTTTCTTTGGCATTAATAACACCGATTGAATTGTTCCCTGAAGCAGAAGACCCTTATGTTAATATTAATGTTCAGTTGCCTGTGGGGACTTCAATGGACAGACTTGATGAAATTGTACAAGAGATGGCTAAGTGGGTCATGGAACAACCAGAGACAGAAAAAGTATCTGCGGCAGCAGCTGGAGAAGCACCAGAATTATTTTCTGTGTTAGTTCCAAATAGTAGTAATGCTACCAGCGGACAAATTGCGGTGATTGGCAAAGAGGATGTTTTTGATCTTAATACCACAGTTGATCGTTGGAAAAATGAATTACAATCTATATTTCCACAGGTAACTATTGTTATGGATGTTCCGCGTTTAGGTGTTCCTGTAGGTAGTGCTGTTTCAATTAGGCTTGAGGGTGATGAATTAGATGAATTACAGGAGTTAGCACAGCAAGTTAAGGGAATTGTTGCAGAAACGGAAGGTACAACTGGAATACGAGATAACTTTGGTATTCAACGTTACACTTTGGAATTTCAATTAAACAAACAAGCCATGGATCAATATATGATTGATTATCAGTCCGTCACTAGGGCACTAAGATTGATTAACTCTGGAATTAAGATTAGCAATTTTAATACGGGTGATGAGATTATTGATATTAATCTGTATTTTCAGAGCGATAGCCAAGACCCTAATCTGATATTTCAACAGGTTAATGTGACTAATGCTATGGGACAACAAATTCCAATTACTCAAATTGCAGAAATGAAACCGACGTTTTCTATTCAACAGATTCATCATGATAACATGAAACGCGCAGTTACTGTTGAAGCAAATGTCACTGATAGAACTGCAACAGAGGTTAATAATGAAATTCGCGCGAAATTGCAAGGAATGAATTTTCCTGCAGGTTATTCGTGGGAATTTGGTGGCGAGGTTTATGAACAGGCAGATATTTTTGCTGATTTAGCGAATTTGTTTATAATTGTTATATTTCTAATTTTTATTCTAATAACAATTCAATTCTATTCATTATCCGCACCAATTATAGTTATGACAACGGTCTATTTAGCTGCAGGTGGAGGCGTTATCGGGATATTTGTTTCTGGATCTTCGATAGGTTTTATGAGTATAATGGGAATCATCTCACTTGCAGGTATAGTTGTGCGAAATGGTATCGTTTTGATTGAATTTATCGAAGATGCACGACGTCATCGTGGATTAGAATTGAAAGAAGCAGTAATTGAAGCTGCATCTGCCAGATTCAGACCAATTTTACTGACATCGTTGGCAGCGATATTAGGAATATTGCCACTTGCACTTGGCAATAGCATATTGTTTCATCCTATGGCATATACGATTATTTTCGGATTAATGGTTTCTACATTTTTGACATTATTAGTTGTTCCGTCTCTGTACATGGTTGTTGCCCAATTAAAGCTAAAAAGACAAGAACGAAAACAGAATACATCCTATGATAATAATATTTCTATATAAATACACTGTATATTTCAAACTTTATGTACTAATCAGTCAATAATTACGTCTATTAGGGGTAGAGTTTTGCAAAAAGTATATGTTTTAGTAATAATTATGATAGTTTATGTTAATGCGGTTGCATCAATAATGTAATTAAATATATAATAACGCTATATGCTATTTTAACAAATAACATATAGCGTTATTAGTATTTATGGAATTCCAAAAGTCTTAGCATATAAGAAGTATTATTATGAAGGTATAAACATCAAAATAATAGGTGGATAATTATTTAATAATAAGCTGTATTTATTATATAGGAGGATAATAATGACGACACAAGCAAAAAAGAGTTTGATGAGTGGAATGCGTCCAACGGGTGAATTGCATCTTGGAAATTATTTAGGTGCATTAGATAATTGGATTCAGTTACAAGAGGAATTTAATTGCTATTTTTCAATTGTAGATTGGCATGCACTAACCACAGCATATAAGGAAGTAGATCAGCTTGAAGATCGAATTTTTGATATGGCTTGTGATTGGCTAGCATCAGGGCTAGATCCTAATAAGTGTGCTATTTTTAGACAATCTGAAATTAAGGAGATAGCTGAATTACATTTGCTGTTTTCAATGATAATTCCTTTATCTTGGTTAGAACGTGTACCAACTTATAAGGATCAATTACAGCAATTGAAGGAAAAGGAAATTAATACATACGGATTTTTAGGTTATCCATTGCTACAATCTGCTGATATATTAATATGTCAGGCTGAAGTAGTTCCAGTCGGTGAAGATCAAGTACCACATATAGAGTTAACTAGAGAAATAGGAAGACGATTTAATCATCTATATAATACTGAGATTTTTATTGACCCTTTAGCTAGATTAACCGAGAACAAAGTCCTGCCAGGATTAGATAATAGGAAGATGAGTAAGAGCTATAAGAATTACATTCCTTTATCAGCAAGCCCTGATGAGGTATTAACTAAAGTAAAATCAATGGTCACCGATCCGGAGCGTATTCGTAAAGACGACACAGGCAATCCATATATATGTAGTGTGTATGCTTATCATAAGATATTCAATACTGAAAATAGGGCAGAAGTAGAGGTTGCTTGTAAGGCCGGTAGCATTGGCTGTATGCAATGCAAAAGAATGCTAGCAGATAAATTGATTGAACTAATTCAACCGATTCATGAACGTAAACAAGATCTTATACAAAGACCAGATTATGTTAGAGATGTTTTAGCCGAAGGCGCTAAAAAAACTCGTATTAAAGCAAATGAGACGATGGAAAAGGTTAGGAAGATAATGGGGATTAGATAATGGCTTATAGCGTAAATTTGGAGACATTTCAAGGACCGCTTGACTTATTGCTGCATTTAATTGATAAATCGGAAGTAGATATATACGATATTTCAATTGCTGAAATTACTGAACAATATCTTCAGTATTTGCATAATATGCAAAGCTTAGAACTTGATATTGCCAGTGAATTCATACTGATGGCTGCTACTTTAGTATCGATTAAAAGCAGGAAACTATTACCTAAGCCTATTGAATTAGTTTCATATGATGATATGGAATATGAGGAAAATGACCCTCAAGCAGAATTGATGTATAGATTAATTGAATACAAAAAATACAAGAAGATGACGGATATATTAAAAGAACGGGAAAATCTTAGGGGCTTGTTTCTAGCGAAGCCACCATCGCCGTTAGATCAATTTATGTGTAATGAATCAGACGTGTTAGTTGAGAAAATTTCTGTTTATGATCTTGTAAAAGGTTATATTAAAGTAATACAACGCAAGTCTAAAACAGATCCGATAGCAACTATTCAAAAAGACGAAGTTTCTGTAGAAGAAAAGATTGAATATATTAGGACATGTATTAGTTCTAATAGCTCTATTAATTTTTCTGAGTTAATAAGATCTAATAGTATATCTGAAATCGTATCAACATTGTTAGCTGTCCTTGAATTGATGAAGAATCGAGAAATTACTTGTATTCAAGATAATTTATTCGAAGATTTTATAGTTATACCAGTAATCCATTAAAGTCACATTTACAAATCACGTCTTTCTACAGAGAAAACCTCCATGCTTTGGAGGTTTTTTGTTTGCTTATTGACTTAAATAATGAAAAGAAGGTTTTAAATAGTGGAGTGTGGAATAAATAAATTTAGGCTGAAGTTTATAATAAAGTTTATAATATCAAGTTGAAGTTTTCGATTATCTGGAGGTTAATACATGGACGATATAGAAAAAAAGCAAATTATTGAAGGTGCATTATATTTAGCTGGTGAGGAAGGGATTTCAGCTAAGCAGATAAGTAATATTTTAAATACTGATGCAGAAGATGCACTAGATTTAATATATGATTTACAATCTGATTTTACTAGACAAAATAGAGGGCTTCAAATTATAGAATTTGCTGAAGTTTTTCAAATGGTTACATATGTTGAACATGCAGCATATTATGAGAAATTAGCTAAGGAAAATCAACAGTCTTCATTATCGCAGGCGGCACTTGAAACTTTGTCAATCATCGCTTATAAGCAACCGCTAACAAGAGTAGAAGTTGAGGAAATACGTGGTGTTAAATCAGAAAAAGCTATCAATACCTTATTACAACGTAATTTAATTGAAGAAGCAGGGAGAAAAGAGGGTGTCGGTAGAGCAAGGCTATATAAAACTAGCAATGACTTTTTAGATTGCTTTGGACTAAAGGGCATTAAAGATTTACCGCCATTGCCTGAATTAACAGTATCTGAAGAAGAACAAATAAGAAGTTTATTTCAAGAAGAACGTAACGATTAGGTTGCGTTTTTTTATTGCTTAAAAAAAGAGTAATGTGTATCGTTTTGTTTACAGCAATATTTGGTAATACTGTATGAAGAAGACTTGTTTTTGACATAAAGTAAGTTTTCTTTAATAGTAAGTTTTCTTTAAATGGAGGCAAACAGATGGTTTGGTATCATATAGTATTACTAATGCTTGGAATACTACTTGTACTTATTCTTATTACTAATACAAAAGTAGAATTGCTATTTCAAAGATATGGTTATGAAAATGATTTTGTATCTATTAAAGTAACAGTATTAAATATAGTTAAACTTAAAAAGAATTTTACTATGATTGATATAGTTAATAAGGGCGGTAAATTAGCGATACAATTTAAACCTGCTGAAGGAGCAATCATAGGCGATGAAGATCGTTTAGGTGTTTCTTTTGAAAGAGTTAAATGTATAATAGCTAAAACTAATCTGTTGATTAGCAATACGCATAATTTTCTAAAAAAAATTCGACAAGTTTTAAGTGGATTTAAAATACTTAAATTTAGTTGGGTTACACATATTGGTATTGATGATGCTGTGATTTTGGGACCTATTATAGGTGGAAGCTGGATTCTTAAGAGTAGTATGTTACAATTATTTTTTTATTTTTTCCCATTACAAACAAAACCTAATATTCATATTAATCCGGAATATCATCAGAATGTATTTAAAACACAAATGCATTGTATATTCCAATTTAAGGTAGGATATGCTATATATGCTGGAATAAAGCTTATATATATATATAAGAAGGGGGTTCAACATGTCTGAACATCCAATTAAAAATCTGATGACTACTGCAATGGAAAATATCAAGGGAATGGTAGATGTCAACGCAGTGGTTGGCGATGCAGTAGCAGCACCTGATGGAAGTTTCATAATTCCAATTACTAAAGTTGGTTTTGGGTTTGCAGCAGGGGGGACAGAATTTAATACTGGAGATAGAAATGATCATGCAGAGTATCCTTTCGGAGGAGGTAGTGGTGGTAGTGTTTCTATTACACCAGTAGCCTTTCTGTTATTGAAAAATGGTGATATTCGTTTATTATCGCTAGACAATGATATTCATATGTTTGATCGAATCCTAGATATAGCGCCTGATATTGTAGATAAAATTAAAAATGCAGTATCAAGTTACAACAAGCCACAATAATGGCTTGTTTTTTCGTTCTACTAGTTTAAATTTGGACATATATTTTTAAATGATGGGAGGCGTAATGAAATGAGGACATTAATTGCTATTATTTTATCTTTTGCAATTATAATTATACCATTTACAGGATTGGCGGTTTCTTTGAGTGCGCAAAGCGCAGTGCTTGTAGATGTTGAATCAGGCAGAGTTTTATATAGTAAAAATGATGCTAAACAAATGAAAATCGCGTCATTAACAAAAATAATGACTGCTATTATTGCCATTGAAAATGCCAATTTAGAGAGCATGGTTAAAACTAGTAAGAATGCTTTTGGTGTTGAAGGTTCATCAATATATCTTAAACAAAATGAGCAGATGAAGCTTCATGATATGCTATATGGATTGATGTTGCGATCAGGTAATGATGCTGCTACAGCTATTGCAGAGCATGTTAGCGGTAGTATGGAGAAATTTACTGAATTAATGAATGATAAAGCTAAGCAATTAGGAATGGAAGGCACATTGTTTACTAATTCTCATGGATTAGATTGGGGTGAAGGAAATTACTCAACTGCTAGTGATATGGGTAAATTATTAGCTTATTGCTTGCGAAATCCAGTATTTAAAGAGATTGTAAGTACAAAGGTAAAAAAAGTTCCTTGGGAAGGCGAAAACTATGACCGCGTATTTTACAATAAAAATAAAATGTTAAGTTTATACCCTGGAGGCGATGGAGTAAAGACTGGATATACAGTAAAAGCGGGAAGGTGTCTAGCTGCATCTGCGACGAAGGATGATTGGCAATTAGCAACAATAGTACTAAATGCACCGGACTGGTGGAGAGATTCATCTAACTTATTAAGCTATGGTTTTCATGATTACATTAAACAACAAGTGATCGAAACAAATATTACGTTGAAATCTATTCCAGTAATAATAGGTAAAGAAAAAAGTATTAATGTACATGCAAAAAAACAGATATATTACCCTATAAAGGAGAATGAAAAGGGATTATTGTCGTATACTTGGGAGCTACCTAAATCATTAAAAGCACCAGTAGAAAAAGATCAACTACTTGGTTATGTAATAGTTAGCTTTGATAATAAACAAATAGCTAAAATACCACTGTATAGCGATTCTGCAGTTGAAAAAATGGGAGTATTTGAAAGGCTTAAAGGTTTTTTTTATGATTAATGGTATTTGGTTATTTTTTATCGTATGTGGAGTTGGATATGCTGCAATTACAGGGAATATTGGGGAAGTCACAGATTCCGTATTAAAGGGTGCCGAATTAGGAGTTGGAGTCAGTATTGGATTGATTAGTATTTTAGTATTTTGGCTAGGAATTGTTAATATTGCAGAAAAAGCTGGATTGATTGAAAAACTATCAATCTTATTGGCACCAATTGTGAGATTTTTATTTCCTGAGATTCCGAGGAATCACCCGGCCATGGGTTATATTCTTTCTAATATGAGCGCTAATATTCTGGGAATAGGTAATGCAGCCACGCCATTAGGTATTAAAGCTATGGAAGAATTGCAAAAGTTAAATAAAAATAAAGAAGTTGCAACTAAAGCGATGTGTACATTGCTTGCAATTAATACTTCAAGTATTACGCTGATACCTACCACCATAATTGGATTGCGGATGAAATTCGAAGCTGCTAATCCAACTGATATAGTATTTACGACTATAATTGCTACGATAATTTCAACATTAGTAGCAATTATAGCAGATAAATATTATCGTCATAAGGAACGCAATATTATAGATAGATAATATAAGTACAGTAATATAGAAAAGTAATATAAGCAATATAGGTAAGTAATCGATGGGAGGGTGTCTATGTTAGATGTTATGTCAGTTATATCATCGTGGGCAATCCCTTTATTTGTTTTGGGGATACCTTTATATGCATTTGCTATCAAAAAGATCCCTGTTTATGAGGTGTTTATTGACGGCGCTAAAGATGGCTTTCAAACTGCAATTACTATTATGCCTCATCTTGTAGGTATGATGGTTGCAATAACTATATTTAGAGAATCAGGCGCATTGGATTTATTTTTGGCAATTATAGAGCCTGTACTAAGACCATTTATGATACCTAGAGAAGCACTGCCGTTGGGGATAATAAGAGCAATATCAGGTAGTGCGGCGTTAGGTTTAACGACAGATATACTTAATACCCATGGACCAGATACACTTATTGGTAGGATAGCGTGTACAGTACAAGGTAGCACTGATACTACATTGTATGTTCTAACTGTGTATTTTGGGAGTGTTGGTATTAAGAAGATAAGATATGCATTGAAAGTAGGTTTAATTGCAGATTTAGCTGGTTTTTTGGCATCTGTTTATATATGTTTACTAGTGTTTGGATAAGCATGTTCTTAGTTTTCTTTATTCTTATATGCTTTTGGTGTAAACTATATTGAGTTAAGTTGATGAGCAAATTTGAATAGAATAGGTGACGATATTGGAAAGATTACAAAAATACATGGCAGCGTGCGGAGTAGCATCTAGAAGAAAATGCGAAAATATAATACTAGATGGATTAGTAATGGTAAATGGACAAGTTATTAAGGAATTAGGGTATAAAATTGATCCGGAGTCTGATAGTATACAAGTTAATGGTGTTCAAATAGTCAAAGAAAAGAAAGTATATATTTTGTTACATAAACCAACCGGATACGTTACGACAGTAACAGATCCTCAGATGCGTAAGACGGTAATTGACTTAATACCAGAAATCGAAAATCGGATATATCCTGTAGGCAGATTAGATTATGATACCAGTGGTCTGTTGTTGCTGACTAACGATGGTGATTTAGCTAATAAAATGACCCACCCTAGCTTTGAACTGGAAAAGGTATATGTAGCCAAAGTTGATGGAGAAATTAATGAAGACAATATTCATAAGCTTGAAACTGGAATAATGCTAGAAGATGGGATTACTGCTCCTGCTAAAGTTACACTATTGAATAATAATAAAGAAAATTCATTCGTACAATTAATAATTCACGAAGGTAGAAATCGTCAGGTGCGTAGAATGTTAGAGGCAGTTGGAAATACTGTATTGAAATTAAGACGAGAAAGAATAGGATTCTTGAATTTAGAAGGTTTGGAAGTCGGTAAATATCGTGAGCTTACAATTGAAGAGATAAATAAGCTGAAGCAGTTATTTGCTTAATAATTAAATAGTTGTTAGAAATATGATGTATTAATACATGCGTTTGATGCGTGATGGATAGGAGGTACATTATGGATATACCGAAACGAATATTAGTTGTTGATGATGAAGAGCGTATTAGGAGCCTATTGAAGCTTTACTTGGAACGTGAAGGATATGATGTTGATGAAGCAGAGGATGGCAATTATGGTTATTCAAAAATAATGGATAATGAATATGATTTAGTATTATTAGATATTATGTTACCAGGGATGGATGGTTGGGAAATTTGTCAGAAGGTTAGAGAATCTAAAAGTTTACCAATTATTATGTTAACGGCTAAGGGTGAAGAGGAAAATCGCATTCAAGGTTTTGAAATAGGGGCAGATGATTATATTGTTAAGCCATTTAGTCCAAGAGAAGTAGTGATGAGAGTAAAGGCTTTATTTAAACGCTCATCTGCGACAGCTTACTTATCGACTTATAATCAAACATCTAATGTGTTAATATTCCCAGACATGATTATTGACCATGATGCACATTCATTACAGATTGATGGTCAAGAAGTTAACTTAACACCCAAAGAATATGATTTGCTATATTATATAGCAAAGAAACCCGAAAAAGTATTCAGTAGAGAGGAACTACTTAAAGAAGTATGGAATTATGATTTCTTTGGAGATTTAAGAACTGTAGATACTCATGTTAAGAGGCTACGTGAAAAAATTGGCAGAGTCTCT